>Ga0207104_1078_pt1 | contig 23081 bp, 31 predicted proteins | sample Alteio_BWMinHeat_79_FD_153538 | JGI IMG/M metagenome (GOLD analysis project Ga0207104, IMG submission 153538) | Enriched cells from forest soil in Barre Woods Harvard Forest LTER site, Petersham, Massachusetts, United States -... | ecosystem: Environmental > Terrestrial > Soil > Temperate forest >...
TTGGCTTCAGGTCTTCATGATTTTTTCCACAACTGAGCGTGATGGTGGGCATTTCTCATTCTGAACACAGACCACCTCGTACTCTTTCATTGCCAATTCAAAATCGAGGGTGAACTGCGTGTCGCTGATAGTTTTGTCAAGCCAGCGGGCTTTGACTCTTGCGAGACAGCGACTGATTCTGTTGAAGTCATTTCCGAGTTGTCTGTGGTTCCTCTACTCCTCGTCAAACTTAAAAAATGTCTGCACGGCCACAAGAAGGCTGACAATCAAGGAAAGGATTGCCGTAATCCATTTTAGGTAGTCTGACATGACTGCGCCCAAATTGGCCACGAGAACAGAGCCAACGACGATGTTCAATAGAAGCGCCGGAACCCCAAGCCATATTCGTCGATTCTTGTTTCCTTCGGCTTGGATGTAGTGGCATGTGGCAACAGTGTCACAGTGCTCGACAGTTTGGTCGAGTAGTTCAATTGTTTTGACCATAATTGCTCCGGTATCGCGCGGAGGCTCATTCTAGAAGGGTTGCGAACGATAGCGCAAGGGCTACAGAACAAGCGATTGGACAGCGAAAGGAGGAGGACAGCAGGGGAAGTTCTCTTACCGCCTCAGCTATTCGGGCTCAGGACGAGGCTGCTTGACAGATTTTGTGTAATGTCCGCAGGTAGTACAGTAGAGGGAGAAAGAAGGGGACGCTGGATCTATCATCGTGTGGATTTTCTCTCGTGGTAGATCCTTCGGGGGGAACTCCTGACGCTTTATAATTTCAAGATTGCGCCCGCATTTTTCACAGGGAACCGAGAAAGGCATGTGTCCGGGTTTCTTCTTCATGTGGGCCTTAATCCTGCGGAAACTCCAGCGCCATATCGAACATCATAACGGCGGACCGGATTCATTCTCATTTCTTGACCAGTCAATAAAACCGAGACTCCACCTGAGATAGCCGATTCGTCGGCTTCATGGCCCATGGCTTGATCGAGACTGCTTGACCGCTCTTTGTGGCTATGCAAGTGGGCATCTACAACCCTGACGGCATTGAGTAATGTCGGCCTCAGGATCGGTGTCTCTTGGTTGCTTGGTAGTTCAAGGCCTTCATGATTCATCCCTTGGTGCGCAAGGATGGCGACAACGAACATGACGAGCACAGTTCTCTGGTCCATGGGCTGTCCCTCCATTCGAAGCCCACAGTACGCCTGGAGGCTAAAAAGTGTCAAATTACTACGGAGGCTTCACCCGAGGTTGAGGACGCCACGACAGGAACGCTACAATTCCCCTCACGATGGCCCTCTCACTCTCCCATCTGATCCGCTTCGGTACCTCCACCTGGGCCTATGAAGGCTGGCAAGGCCAGGTCTACCATCGGCAGTACGCCAAGAGCACCTTTACCCATGAATGCCTGTGGGAGTATTGCCAGTATCAGTACCAGGGCGAGCCACTCTTCAGGACCGTCGGGAACGATGCGACGTTCTATAGACCGCCGACCGCCAACCAGCTCCGACACTATCTGACCCAGATCCCCGAAGACTTCCAGATGTGCTTCAAGGTGTGGGAGGAGATCACGATTCCCAGCTTTGCGAAGCCTGCCCGCTATGGAGCCTTAGGGCCGAAACGATTTCCCCGGACACCCATCGAGCGAATCGACTAGTTCGTTGTATGCGAAGCCGACAGAAATTATTCCTGTAGCGCCCCGTTTGTTCATATACCTGTACTTGGAAGATGAAGTCTTTGACGGAATATCGAGATATTGTTCAGATGGCTCGGACATGATTTGGCCGACTTCTTCTCTTGTCATTCCCCGCACCAGGTATTTACATTTCTTCTCTAAGGCACGGGCTAGCTCATCTTCCTCCGCTAATCTGACCTTTGCTCGTTTGGATAGGTCCTTTAATTGGGCCGCTTGCGCATCAAGTGTATTCTCTGTGTCTTTAAATCTCCTCAATAGTGGTTCTGCGATACTCTTTTTTTTGGTGAAATTGTAATTCATGGCTGGACTGGCGAATGAGGTTGATGTGGGCTGGGTGTCTTTAACCTTTGCCGACAGTTGTTGTAGGAGTTGTTCTACTTCCGTATGCGCGTGCTCAAACCTTAGAGCTTTCTCTCTCAAGCTTTCCTGTAGCCGAGACATGGAATCGAGGGTTTCCTGAATCTGTCGGTTCTGTTCTTCGAGACGTTGGTATCTACTTACCACCGCTTGTTGCACCAGTTGAAGGTCTCGCTGCGACTTATCAAATGCTTGCCCCTGCAGACGTGTGTGTTCTTGTACGTGTCCCTGAATCTCAACCAGTTTCTTAGCGGGAACGCGCAACAGTTGATAGACCGTAATCATACCGATTGGGTTGGTTTCTTCGAACGTCGTCTGAGTTTCAATCACCAATCCTTTCGCTTCAACGTCGGTGACTTGCGCAAAGTTCATCAATTCGACCTTAGCATTCTCAAACGCTCGCTTTCTGCCCTCCTCGACCGTTTCCGCATGGAGGGCAATTCCGACTACGAGCAAGTCTTCTCCTTCCACAAAGGATGATTGTTTTGTCCAGAATGGGCGCTTATTCGTTTCAGCCCAACACGGTCCGATAGAAAATGATTGAACAGTTAGTACCATCCACAACAAGAAGATGAAAACCTTCATGGTGTAACCTCCTCGTCAATCACGGTTGTGCGCGGCTAAGCAAAACCTGAAGGAAACGCGCCAGTGATCGTGCAAGGACTTGTGGAGATGTTATTAAAATAACGGCCCGGTTCCTTTCGGAGCCGAGCCTTTATCAGATTCCGCTATGGTTGCACTGCATGCACATGGAGGCGAATGTACCTGCACAGGGCTTCCATAGCGGTTTCTCAACCACCGCCGCACTACTTCACCCCAGACCTTGACCCCATCGAGCACCGGTATGTTCGGATAATCGCCTCAGCATTCTAGGTTTTGACTCGCGCTTTCCCCATCGGCGTGTCGCCGTTGAACTGGAGATGCAACCTCTGGACGGAGTGCGATCTGATAGGTCGAGTAACCGAGTTGTCGGAGCAACACGCCCCCATGTCTCGACATCCGATCAACGGCGATAAATACCTCACTCCAACTGTAGATGGGGGATAGGTGCGTGACGAGATCGTCGAGACAACAGTGGCCATCGCTCCGCAACTTTTCAATGATCGCCTCATCGATGTGCATCATGGGTAGAACCTCCGGTTGAAGTGAGGGGCATGAGGAGCCATACATGCAAACAGGAATGCACCACGCGGGAATTAAAAAATGGCCTATCTCGCCGCCCTTTATGCGCACGCATGTTGAGCCTGTCCAACCCCTCCACGCTGTCTTCTTTTAGACACTTTTGCGAAAATCCGAATGGGTTTACCACCGCTGCTTTGCTTAGATGAAGATAGGGTTGGAATCTATGAAGTGAGCAATTTTGACCAGATTGTCTTCCTCCTAGCCTGATAGGATTCTTGCCCAAACACCAACTCGGCCCAGCGCCCTTAAGGGGGAGCAAGCCGTGGGAGGCGATCCGATGGCGTCGTTTAATCCGCAGACCTTCCCCAGGCAAGTCGGCAATGGCAACATGACGCTGAAGGTCTCTAAAAAGCAGGTGCTCTTCTCGCAAGGGGATACGCCGGATGCCGTGTTCTATGTTCAGGCGGGCAAAGTCAAGCTGACGGTGAGTTCTCCGCAGGGTAAAGAGGCCGTCATTGCGATCCTGGAACCAGGCAGCTTTTTCGGGGAAGGGTGTCTCGCCGGGCAATGGGTGCAGTTGGCCACGGCAACTGCCGTCGAGGACGCCCGTATCGTCCGCATCGACAAACAGTCGATGCTCCGATTGCTTCAAGACGACCGCACCTTCTCAGCGCTGTTCCGTGCCTATATGCTGGCTCGGAACGTGCGCATCCAAGAGGACTTCGTGGATCAACTCTTCAACTCCAGCGAGAAGCGGCTGGCGCGAGCGTTATTGCTGATGGCCCATTTCGGGAAAGAAGGTAAACCAGAAGAGGTCATTCCGAAAATCAGCCAGGAAACACTCGCCGAAATGATTGGGACTACACGCTCGCGCGTCAGTTTCTTCATGACTAAGTTCAAAAAGATGGGCTTGATTCACTACGACAGTGGGCTACACGTCCACAGCTCCCTCCTCAATATCGTCCTGCACGACTAGGTGCCTTCTTCCAGCTGAATCTTCGTGGCGGGCTGGCCCCTGGTGAATGAACAATGAAAGGAGAGGTGCCCTATGGCTCAGCAAGCTGGTGAACCCTTGTTGGCTCAGCCAACTCGTGAGGTGGTTGACACGAATGATCACAAGGAAACGGGGCATGCTCTCAGGGAGTTTTGGAAATCTACCGTCGCCTTGCGTAACGTGTTGGATCAGGATAGGTCAATCACTGATCCGGAATTACGCCTCCTTGAAAACCATTTCCACGTCTTACGGATGGCCTATATTTGGTGGAAGGGGAAGCCGCGGGTATTATCTACAGATTCAGCGGGCAGTCTCCCGCTGAATCATGACGCAAGGAGTGGGTCGATGCTCCCACGGTGAGATCGGGACCGGATCAACCCATAGCCCTTCTTGGCCTGCGCAGTGTCAAGACATCGCGTGTAATCCATCTTGCTCTTCGTTACTTCACTTCCCTCAACATATCTTTCGATTCATGGCTCCAGCTGTGACTGATTATACCGTACCTGTTTTTCGCTTTCGAAGGTGCCACACCGCTAAACCCACTAGGCCAGAACCGAGCAGCAGCAGCGTCGAAGGTTCTGGAACAGAGATAGGGGTTTTTGCGTTGGGTGAGTGCTCGTTCAACGGCCGTTGTTCATGTTGGAGTATAGCGCGTGTGTGCCCCTGGTTGCCGGCAATCTCATTTTCTCCGACATGTTTCAACGTTTTCTCGTCGGCCGTTTCACGAGCATTCGCCGATCCAGTGATGAGTGCTCCACCGATTACCAGAGCCGTGCAGAGCGTCAGGACGTACCGTGGGTGCATGATCTCCCCCTCCTCAAAAGATGAAATGTGAACTGACTCGCTGAGCTATCACTCTCTTCTTGCGAACTTCCTGTCAGTGCAGCTTTTGCTTGTGGGCGAGTATGGCTAGAAGACCGGCAACGATCTGTTCAATATTGCTCAGCTCGCGAGATTTCGTAGAGTGTATAAGTAGACGTGGTATTGCGTTTACTTATTTCTCAACGAGGTGCTTCCATGCCAACCGCCCACCAACAACGCCAGCGAAGTCGAGTCACCAACGCTGCCACAAAGAAGAAGAGTCCAAACTCTCAGCGCGGATATAAAGCCATCCGCAATCAACCAAATGCTCTCCATATTCCCTTGCGTGAACGCCCGTCGATTTGGGTAGCGCCAGAGCTAGGCGGTGGGAGCCGTAGAAACGGGATATGGCTGCCACCCAGTAAGAAAAAGGCATGAACACGGACCAGGGCATACTCGGTCGAACGTCACGGAACCTTCACGGAAGATACCGCATGACTCCGTCCAACTCCCTGACCTATGTGATTAATTTTCGCGATAGCTCGAACTGTTCAAGGATTCAGAATGCCCAGCCTGGTGAGGAAATCCTCGTTCTTGTTCAGCCAGAACAGGAACCCCTGGCTGATCCATTAGGTGCCAAAGGGATGCGCAGTCAGGACGGCGCGTTGTTCATTGTCGAAATCACCACGGCAGATGGCACGGCGAAGTCCTTCGAATGGGAATACCCACTTCTTAAACTCGTAGCCCAACTGCTCCAACCCCTCAGATGATAAAGATGAATTCTCCAGAAGCTTCCTTCACGCGACACACTAGGACGGTTCCTAGGTCTGAAAACGCTCTGGGGAGCGTAGAGGAATATAGGCGCGTTGTACATCTAACCGAGGAGGGTGCCGTGGATGATTTGGTTCCGATCTGCTGTTTCTGCTGCCAGGTGCGAGACGATAGGAATACAGCAGCCGGTAAAGGTCCATGGATGGATCTGAGCACCTATGCCAAAAGTCGGCAGTTGCCGCTCAGGCATCGATTCGTCTACAGCCACGGCTACTGTCCCGATTGCGTGGCCCATTTTGAGGAGCGCATGGCGGCCTATCGGTCGACGACCGCCTGGGACTCACTGAGAGCAGGAGCGCGCCGCCTCATTGCGGGAGCAGATGGAAAACTGAGGAAACACTCCAGGACGGTCAGCGCCGTTGAAGAGGTATCATCAGCCCGCGAAGAAGCGAGCGGAGCCGTATACTAAGATCGTGGAGGAGCTACCGCAGATGCGAAGAGAGGCGGTGCAGTTGGTGCGGCAGGCGGTCGCGAGGCTCTGTGAGGTTCATACTGAACCCCGGAAGCCTTCACCGCTGACGGTGCACGGGCTAATCTAGCACGAGATGTCGGTGTTTGTTAGGAACCGACTCACCGCAGTCAACGCAGTAAAAGTCGCCCGTGAAACTGCCGAAGCCACTCGGCTCCAATTTCAGTGTGAGATGTTCACAGAGAGGTTGACCGCCCCGCTGAGTCTCTGGCACTCGTACCGCAGTTGCTTGAACGCTCATCATGATGTCTCTCCCCCTTGTTCTCCAATCCCAGCTAGTCTAGCCATTCCATGTATTTGTACCCCTTCCACAATTCGTGGGGGACTGGGGAGAACCCTAGTTGTTTCAACCGAGGGTCGCCCGATGTTCCTGGCGCAGGACGTGGTGCGTATGTTTTGGTCAATAACCGGGCTGAAGGCAACGCGCCGTTGACGGTGGAGGGACTTGTGGAGATGCTCCGGATCTAGGGGCTTCGGTGGCTCTGCTTGAATACAAGCCACTCACTTCATCTAACAGGCGGCGGCGTGAGCCTTCGGCGGAGTAGGGATTGTCGAGAGGGGATTAACCGATGCCACGACCAAGTCGTAGGGTTCCGGAGGGAATGAATCGCTTCAATTATTGGATCTACGACGTGACCTTCCCTCGGCACCGTGTGCCATTCCCTAAACCGTCCATCGGACACGAGGCCCACGAGTATTGTCGCGACGAGTTTCGTGCAATGCTTGCCGGTCGATCTACGGAACCAGCTTTGATAATCGCTGAATTTCGGAATTTTCTGAAACGCCACCTCGGACGCTTCGTTTCCGACCCACGAGTCTTTGCACTCGGTTTCTACATCAAGTACGACAAGCTGTGGCAGCAAGATGGGCACGCACAGCGAGTGATGAAGGCTCTTCCTGTAAGGGTGCAACGAAAGCTGTTGGCGTTTGACCGAAGGCGATGGGTCTATCAGTCTCGCTGGACGTGGCCTGTCCTGCTTCAATCGATTGCCAGAGACCAGGAGGTCTTTCAGCAGGTTCTAGCCATTCGCCCTAGAGGCGCGGGGCTTACGGGTCCGAGGGGAAAAATTGCCCCAGCAACCAGATTGAAATGGCAGGCATACAAATATCAGCCCGATATGGCGTTGAAGGTTTATCAGGCCTACAGAAGCCAACTGACGCGACTGCTTAAGCCTAGACAATCACAGCAGCAAGCGTTTCACTGGTTTTCCCATGCCCTCAGGAACCTCAGTCGATACCGGTTAGGCCATACCCCATTGGTATTTACCTCCTCTTGCGCATCTGCCTGTTGTCGCCACCAACAAAAACTCTGTTGACGCCGCTCCTTGGTCGGATCTGCTGCGACCCCCCTCTTCGGGCTCTGCCCCGTATTCAGTCAAGGTTTGAGCCAGTCCCGCCTCATGACCTAATGGGCAACTTTTTTCGTCTCCGCTCGTATAACCTCATCACCATCGATCGTCAGACCAACCGATACCAAGAAGGAGGTACGCCATGCATCAAGGACGCTTACTGTCACTACCTGAGGTTGCCGCGCGAACTGCCACGAGTATCGCCTTCTGGCGTAAGGCCGTGCAGCAAAGGACAGTCCCGGTAGTGAAGATTGGACGACTCACCCGTGTGCGGGAGGAAGATGTTGAGGCATATTGCCGCCTCGGTTTTCGAGGTGACCGTGCGCGAGCGCCGCAGATGGGAAAAGGGTCAACCTAAAACAAGAAGCCGCCATCGAGAGATCAGCTCAATGACGGCTCACTGCAAGGAGAGAACACCGACATGACTTTACAACAATCGAGTCCGGGCCCGCAACTTCCCGACATCGATGCGGTGAAGCAAGCAATTGCGCAGCGCTTCCCGAAGCTGTGGCCAGCAATCGAAGCTGGTATGGCCACTGCGGCCACGCTTTTACTATCCAGCAACGAAAATCCGGCCACGCTCATTTATCTCGGGGGGCCGAGCGCGGGGAAGACTACCGCGGTGGAGATGTTTACGAAGTGCCGCCTTTGTTACCGTTCTGATTCGTTCACCACCGCCGCATTTGTGAGCCATGCGAGCAACGTTCAGAAAAGTAAGTTGGGCAGCGTGGATTTACTCCCGCGCATTAAGCACAAGGTCCTGCTCACACCGGAACTGGCCCCGACCTTTCGGGGCAAGGAAGACGAATTGACCAAACGGTTTACCACACTGACTACTGTGTTGGACGGACGAGGACTTACGACCGACAGCGGAACACATGGTCAGCGCGGCTATACGGGAGACTATCTCTTTGCCTGGCTCGGAGGAAGTACTCTGTTCCACGATTCTGTATGGCGAATCATGGCACAGCTGGGAAGCCGCCTATTTTTCTATGAGATGCAAGAGGCTGGGGAGGTTTCTGTTGATGACCTGCTCACGGCCCAACAAGATACCAGTTACCAGCAGAGCCTTGCCGAGTGTCGGGAAATTGTCGCGGGCTTTTTTCACAGCCTATTTGACTATTACGAAGGCGTCCGTAAGGTGCAATGGTCAGAGGCCAATGATCCGAAGGAGGTCCTTGAGTCAATTGGGTTTGTTGCCACCCTCCTTGCTCGGATGCGAAGTGAACCAGCCACCGAGAGCGGATCAAAATGGAGTGGCCGGCAGTACCAACCAGCAAGCACGGAGGCGCCGCATCGCGCTTTTGCGATGCTCCGCAATCTTGCTCGTGCTCATGCGCTGCTTCATGGGCGACTATACCTGTGCCATGAGGATCTGCCAGTTGTGGCTCAGGTGGCTGTCTCAACGATGCCCACGAATTGCAGGCTGATTTTCAAGGCATTGGTTGGGATCCGGGGACACTCGTTGAGTGTCGGTCAGGTTCAGAAAGTATTGGGGGTAGCGCATCGCCAAACGGCACGGACCAAGATGGATGACTTGGCACGTCGAAACATCGTGCGTTTCGTCAAGCTGGGGACAGGACGGCGAGCGGTCTTACGCTTCACATCCCAATGGAAACAGTGCGCGACGGCACAATTTCGCGAATGGCTGCGCATTGAACCTGTCAAAAAACGGGGGGTGTGAAACGAGCTGCTAGGGTTGTATCTCGTTCGACGCCAAAAATGAATAAAGTGAAAAGGGGGGTAAGCAGAGTTCCTATATTTTGACAGGTTTGGAGCAATTCTCCCCAGGACATGGATGGATGTGGTGGGAGAGAAGGCCATAGTTGCAGGAAGAGGGCTCATTGAAACGACCAACGCGAGAGGGACATTCACAGTGGAATCTTTGAACGTGCAGACGGCCTTGAGGGCCCTAGAGCAGACCATTGCGGCGGCATGCCCTGCCCAGTGCCCTGAACTAGTGGGTGAACTGGAACGGTTGAAGGCGATGGCCTGGAGCAGGATGAATATGGCAGGGACAGGATTACCGAGTCAGCCGACGTCTTGCGCGGAGGACCTGTTGACCATTCCCCAGGTGGCCCTTCGGCTTAATCTATCCGTCTATCGGACCTATGAGCTAGCGCGACAAGGCCGACTACGCACCGTGAAGATCGGTAAATCAGTACGCGTGACCCCGGTGGCGGTGGAGGAATTCCTCATGAGGTTGAACGGAGGAAAAGCGGCTTGACAGTAGTGTATACAGTTTGTATAGTTCTATTTCATGAAGGGCCAGCAACTCAGAAAGCACCGTGGGGCCTTGGGAATGACACAGGTGGAACTTGCCAAAGCATTAGGTGTGACAGCCAATACTGTGGCCAGGTGGGAACGCAACGAAGTCGGCATTCCCGAGCCAGCCGTTCGACTGGTGGTCTTCTTGAAACCGAAGGCGAAGGGGAGGCAGTAACTCATGGCCTGTGTCCGTAAGCGTCGAGGCAAGTGGGTGACTGACTTTCGAGACGGCGCCGGTATCCGACAATGGAAAAGCTTCGAGACGAAGAGGGAGGCCGAAGACTTCCTCAGTAAGAAGCTCCCCGAAACCCGACAATGGAGACAGTCCGCGGTTGATCCTCGTATCACGGTCGAGGCATATGCAGAGCACTGGTTGACCCAGGTTCGCGCGATACTCAAGCCCCGCACCATACTCCGTTACCGGCAACTCCTTCAGGTCCATATCGTTCCCGTGTTCGGCTCGACCCAGGTGCACCAACTCCATCGAGGCCGAATCAAAAACTTCCTGGCAATGAAGATGACCGAATTGAAACCGGCCCGTCGTTTCGATCAGCAGACTGACGATCGTGAGCCGTTGGCTCGGAACACCGTGCGGAATATTCAGCTACATTACGCGTCATGTTGAAAGCAGCGGTTGATGATGGATTGATTCTCGCCAATCCGGCAGAAAAGCTCGGGAAGCAATTGCGCCTCGTGACCACGAAAGCGACCCGGCAGGAAGAGATCAAGGCCATGACCCGCGATGAACGGCAGCGGTTCCTCATGACGGCGCTCTCTGCAGCCCCCCTCTATGCGCCGCTCTTATGCACCTTGGCCGGAACGGGGATGCGGTTGGGTGAGGCCTTGGCGCTCCAATGGTGCGACGTGGACATGGACGCACGAGAAATCCGTGTCGTCCGTGCCCTCTCGGCTCGCCAAATCGAGACACCCAAATCCGGGCATGGTCGCACCGTCGATATGTCGCATTCCCTCGCGGCGCTGTTGGCTGATCTCAAAATGCAACGAGCGGACGACGCTATCCTACGAGGGGCAAACGTTTCGGCATGGTTGTTCTGTTCGCCTATAGGAACCTGGCTCGACGAAAGTAACGTGCGGAAAGCCATGCGGCGCGTCTTGAAGGTTGCCGGATTGCCCGAGCACTTCAGTCCGCATTGTCTTCGCCATACCTATGCGAGCCTGATGCTGCAGCAGGGGGAATCGATCAACTACGTGCAGCGGCAACTCGGCCATGCGAGCATTCAGCTCACGTGCGACACCTATGGGAAATGGTTGCCGATGGGGAACAAGGCGGCGGTTGATCGTCTGGATTCTATCCCAGCGGTAGCAAGTGGTAGCAAAGTGGTAGCAATTGAAGGGGGCGAATCACATAAGTTGTGGAGCTGGCGAGAGGAATTGAACCTCCAACCTGCGGTTTACAAAACCGCTGCTCTGCCATTGAGCTACGCCAGCTACCTAAGCGATTTGTCAGGAGAATTCCGATACGCTGAGGGCTCGATACCCATTATATAGGATCTACCACAGGTCAACCGAAAGCCCGCAACGGAATCGTACCTCAGTTGTTCAATTGTCCCCGTTGTTGTGGTACACCGCATCAACCAACTCTCCCATTCAGCGCTGTTACAGAAACAGGTCCGAAACTATAACATGATGGAGGAACGTCCACAAATTTCGGCAGCATGGTTCAATTCGGACTTTTGTAACTTCTCTTTTTCGTTGGAACAGCTTTTTAGTGAGAGGGGGTGACCAAGGGAAGTACGATACATTGAGGGATCTCTTCGCATTGTTGCTACTCCGCCTTTTAACGATTTGTTAACACAAACTTGAGCCACTCGTGGCCTTCCTGCCCAACTCCCCGCAGTAGACTGCATCTCTAAAATATACAATTGCCCTCACTTTGCGTGCTTTTAGAATTCGGTTTGCAACAGTGGAATGCGTTCGATGATTCTCTCCCAGGTTTTTTAGCCTGTAAACCTGCGAGAGAGAAAAGAGTGGTCGTACCTCTATGAAGATCAGTTGCCTAGAGCCGGTCCTCGCTCCCTATAGTATTCCTCGTTTTAGAGCTCTCCAGTCTCTGAAACGAGACTATACCGTGCAGGTGATGGCTCTGGGTGCCACAGAAAGAATACGCGAGTGGCAAGTCCAAAAAACCGATCTGGGGTTTGAGTATCTGGAGGCATTTCCGGGAGAGACTCTTGGCCACATCGAGCCTCGAGTCCTGGCTGCGCGTGTCGTTCGTTGGCTCGATGACTCAGATCCGCAGGTGGTGGTGGTCACCGGTTACTACTATCTGGCCATGAGGGCTGCTGCACAATGGGCACGACAACATGGCCGGGTCAGCGTCTACCTGGGAGATTCTCAATGGTTGGATCGACGACGGATCGCCCTTCGAGAATGTGTAAAAGGGTGGTGGGTCCGTCGGCACTATGATGCGGCTTTTGTGGCTGGAGAGCGGGCGGCGACGTATCTCACGCGGATGGGCTTTCCCAAGGAACGAATCTGGACTGGCTATGATGTCGTCGATAACCAGGCGTTTGCCACAGGGGCAGCTGCCGCGCGTTCGGAGGCGAATGCGCTTCGGATCCGTCTCGGTCTTCCTGAACGGTATTTTTTATTCGTCGGCCGGTTCGCACCTGAAAAAAATCTACTCCGTTTGCTTGAGGCCTACTCTAGCTATAGAGCCTCGGCTGGCAGTCTGGCATGGGGCATTGTGCTGGTCGGCAGCGGTCCCCTGGAGTCAGCGCTGCGAGCTCGAGCCCTGGGATTGCGCGAGGTCGTGTTCGCAGGCCCTCAGCCATCGAACAGGGTTTCGGACTATTACGGGCTTGCTTCCTGTTTGATTCTTCCGAGCATCAGCGAGACCTGGGGGCTCGTGGTCAACGAAGCGATGGCCGCGGGAGTGCCGGTACTTGTGTCGGAACGCGCCGGATGTGTGCCGGAACTCGTGCGTCCAGGGTTGAATGGGTATGTGTGCAATCCGTTGGATACCGAGGACATGGCCCGTCTGATGGGAGCGATGTCATCTCAAGCCGTTGACGTAGACAAGATGGGTGAAGAATCCAGACGGATCGTGGCCTTGTATACACCGGAGACCTGGGCACGGACCCTCGTTGACTGCATCGAGCACACGCTGCATGGCAAGCAAAGGAAGATGGAGAAGGGTGCCTTCAGGTGGTTGAGCCCGGGGTTCTGGTCCCAAAAGCAAGGTGCCGGTTCGCCGATGCGGAGTTGAAGCGTACTGCCCGAGCCTCCTTTGGAGGGCGGGCGATTGTTTTCACATTATGGCAAGGCCAATCTCGCTATCGCTGAGGTCTGTTGTTTCGTCCGGCCGGACTGGCGTTTCGGACCTGGATGAGGCGCCCGTTGGCGGGCTACGACGTGCGTGTATCGACATCTTGGGCCCTCTTCGCGAGGCATCAGGCTATTCTCTGCTGACGGCTGTCGCACTTGCGCTGGGCTTTGTGCGGGAACTTACCGTGGCATCCACGTTCGGCTTGAGTTCGCAACTTGACGTGTTTGTCGCGATCATGACTATCCAATTGTTCTTCGGGTCCCAGATTGGAAACGCTCTGGAGGCAGCATTTATTTCCCGGGTTGCGAAAGAAGGGGGGGCCACTGCTGTCAGTCGATCGGTAAAACCGGCGCTGTGCGGTCTCTTGCTCGTGAATCTGGCCGTGGTGGTGTTTCTGTTGGCGAGCGGGGGAATCTTAGTGCAGAGCTTCTTTCCGCGCTTCGATGCGATGCAATCGACGTTAGGTGTGCGGACGCTCCATTTTTTGGTGGTTCCCATCGTGTTTGCCAGTACCGCAGGCTTACTGCGTGGAGCACTCTCGGTGCTGGGATCCTTTGCTCCAGGATTTGCGGCTGGATCCATCATCTCGCTCTGCTCCATCCTGTCCATCACGCTCTGGGCGGATAGCCTCGGGATCGATGCATTGACGCTGGGAGTGGCGGCAGGAAACGTGCTCGTCATGCTCCTCTTTGCGTTTCAGCTCGTCCGGCTGACTTTATCTGCACCCTCGGAGGCCAAGCCCCCTGCTCGTGAAGGGTGGTTCGTGCTCTGGGGAGGGGCAGGCACGATTCTGGTGGGAGAACTGATCTACTCGGCCGTTGCAGTGACCGAACGAAGTCTCGCGTCCTGGCTTCCTTCCGGTTCCATCTCCGCGATCTTCTATGCCAGCACAATCGTGTCCGTGCCACTCGCATTGCTGGTGATCCCACTCACGACGATGGCATTTCCCCGCATGGTGAAAGCCTTTGGGCAAGACCGAGCGGCCGGCCTCGCGCTGCTGCGAAAACAAGGACTTTTGCTTTTCGGTGCCAGCCTCGCTGTGGTGGCCATTGTGGCGTTCTTTGCCGAGCCGATCGTGGAATTGGTCTTCATGCGCGGGAAGTTTTCGCTTGAGCATGTCCGATTCACTGCGTCCATCCTCTCGATTACCATTTGGGCACTCCCCTTCATGAGCCTTGGCCGGGTCTTCCGCAATTCCTGTTATGCGCTGTCGGACTATCGCACCCCTGCAGTCGGGCTCGCCATGCAGTGGTTGCTGCTTGCCGGGTTAGGAGCGGTGCTCGTGCCGCTTGTCGGGGTGCAAGGGTTGGCGCTCGCGATCGTGGCGGGTGAGGTCGTGACAAGCGTCACTATGGGAAGTCGATTGGCGATGAAGCTGAGGTCTGCATGAGGTTTCAAGAAGAAGAGGACTTCGTCGACGCTGCCCCACGGGGGACCCAGGTGGGGCTGGTATTGGGACTCTGGCTCGCCGGTGTCTTTGCCGCATCCCTCGCAGGACGGTGGGAGGCAGGCCATGAAGAAACGAGATCCATGCTGCTGCTCGGCACCGCGGTGATCTGGCCGCTGCTGTATTTTGCGATGGGGCGGTGCAGTTTTGTTCCTCAATCGATGCCCATTGCGGCGACCGGGGGGCTGATTCTCTTTGGCATGGCATCGGCCCTCTCTAGTTTTATGAGTCCGGTTGCGCTGCGTTCGACCGGCTACCTCGTGCTGACACTGGCGGGCATCTGGTTGGCCTTGCAGTTTAATTCCAATCTCGATGCACCCCAGTACGAGCGCGGCCTAAAAATATTCGCCATCTTGACGACCGGCTTACTCGTCGGGTTTGCCTGGTACGACTATGTCCCAGGGACTCGCCTTGGGAATGGGAAGAATCTCCTGAACCCCAATACCGTCGGGCTCGTCTCCACCTCGGTATTGCTTGCGGCGATGTCGATCAGGACATTGGCGCTTCGGTTGGTGGTAATGGGCCCGGTTGCCTGGATCATTGTCTTGACCAGTTCGCGGGCGGCAGCAATCGCCGCAATCGTGGGGTTGGGGTTAATTATCTGGCTTCGGCTGCGTGCCCGGCGCCGGCCGGTCATATGGTTTGTCGGGATCGCCCTCATGTTGGCGGTCGGCGTGACGATTGTGTACGGCACCGTGCTGTTCAACATCCTGGACCGGTTCTATTCGTTGAGTGCTGCCGACCGTGGCTTTTCCTCAGGCGCAACGGGGCGGGTGGAGGCTTGGAAGTGGACATGGGAGCTATTTGTTCGCAACCCCGTGATCGGAGTGGGGTTCCGCGCTCATGAATTTATTCTGAAAGCCGACTCGTCTTCACACAACGGCTATCTCGCGACCTTGGCGGAAGTCGGGGTAATTGGGTTTCTTGCGGTTGTGTTTCTGGTCGTGCGGGGGTTGCATCTCCTCTGGGCCGGATCACGAAAATCGGGGCCTAGGTTCAGCCAAAGCATTCTGTTCGGACTCTGTATCGGCTATCTCCTGCTTGCGATCTTCGAACGGTATCTGATCAATGTCGGCAATCCGACGTCGCTCTTGTTTCTCGTGGCCATCATAAGGCAGGGGGCCCTGGAGGGCTCTTTCGATGAAGCGGACGAACCGGATCCAGAATCTCCAGACGAGTTGGTTGTCGGCGAACCGGAAGAACGAGTGTACGGGCATGGCTGATGGCACGTCCGATCTGCTCTATGAAAAACGGGAGAGCACAGAGTTCGGAAGTGGTTCTGCGGCAGCTGAGGCGGCCCTGTTGTTGAGAAGGTCAGGTATGAACGGGACCATCCCCGACATTAAGAACTCGAATCTGTCCGTCCCGAGCGTTGGAAAATTGAATGTTGCGGGTTGGCGAAGCGTGCTCGTCGGCGAGTCTAAAGGGGTTATCAAGCAGATCCGGGCCTGGATTCTCGTTCGATTTCGATATCGAGGCGCGCTCGTCGGCAAAAGTTTTCACGTCGGCAAGTTGGTCAGCATTGGCGCGGGATTCATCGCCGGTGACTATGTCTACATCGGCCCGCATAGCCAATTACCGCCTCATGTGCACGTTGGGCATTACACCTCCTTGTCGGCTCACGTCTCGATCGTTGGAGCAGACCATTATTTCGATAAGCCGGGTGTACCGGTTGTTTTTTCTGGCCGGCCTCCGTCCTGTGCCACGACGATCGGCCGAGATGTGCTGATCGGCCATGGGGCGATTCTTCTGCGCGGGATTACGATTGGGAACGGTGCCGTTGTCGGCGCCGGTGCTGTGGTGACCAGGGACGTGCCTCCCTATGCGATCGTTGCCGGGATTCCAGCCAAGGTCATGCGTTATCGGTTCGATGAGCAGGAACAGGTGATCCATGAGGCGATGCTCGCACTACCGACCAAACGTGGCGAGCACCCGGGACCATTAAAGTGAACGGTTCGAGGCGGGTACGGACATGTGATTCGAAAGGGAACGCAGTGATCGATACCCTCAACGAAGTCGAGACGAATCGGACCATACGGGCGGCGGACGAGTCGTCGTATGGAGCGATGGACACTGCGGATTTCCCCAGTCCGCATTCGCGCACGAATCAGCTGATGCGGATTCTCTGGCGAACGGTCTGGCTGTTGGCCTATCGCCCGAGTCCTAAAGTATTCCATGCCTGGAGGCGATTCTTGTTGCGCATGTTCGGCGCGAAGATCGCAAAAGATGCCTGTCCGCACCCCTCGGTGAAAATCTGGGCACCCTGGAACCTGGAGATGGGCGCTCTCAGTTGTCTTGGACCGGACGTGGATTGCTACTGCGTCGACAGGGTCGTGATTGGACCGAGGGCGATCATCAGTCAATACAGCTTCCTGTGCTCGGCCACTCATGACTATCGCGATCCCCGCATGCCGTTGGTGACGGCACCGATCATCATCGGTGAACGGGCATGGGTGGCGGCAGATGTGTTCATCGGACCAGGTGTCACGATCGGAAAAGGGGCAGTTGTGGGAGCCAGATCGAGCGTGTACCGGAACGTTGAGCCCTGGACTGTCGTCGCGGGCAATCCCGCACGAATTCTCCACACGTACTCATGTCCGGAAGATCGGGGGCAACGATGAGCGTGTCGATCCTCATCTTGACCTTGAACGAAGAAGCCAATATGCCGGAATGCCTCCAGACGGTGAAATGGTTCGACGACATTGTGGTACTGGACTCGTTCAGTAGTGACCGAACCGTGAAGATCGCCGAGGAAATGGGTGCGCGCGTTGTACAGCGGCGCTTCGACAATTGGTCGGCCCATCAGAATTGGGCCTTGGAGCACATTCCCTTTAAACATCCCTGGGTCTTTTACCTTGATGCGGATGAACGGATGCCCGAAGAGCTGAAAGACGAACTCCTGGCTATCGCACATGATCCGAGTCGTCTTCCAGTTGCCTACTACTGCGGGCACAAGAACATGTTCATGGGTCGCTGGATTCGGCATGCATTCCCACCCAGGACCATCATGCGGTTTATGCGTCCACCGCATGTGCGATTCGAACGCGCAGTCCACCCCGTACCCGTCATCGACGGCCCTCACGGTTACCTGGGCGGGATGCTGATTCACTACAACTTCAGTAAGGGGATCTCCGAATGGATCGACAAGCATAACCGCTATTCGCAAATGGAAGCATTGGAAGGCATGAAGCTGATCCATCAACCCTCGGAAGGGCAACCGGGACTCTTCAGCGCCGATCGGGCACTGCGCCGTCGGGCGCTCAAGAATCTCTCTTTTCGGTTGCCGTGGCGTCCGTTCTTGAAGTTTCTGTACCTGTACGTGTGGCAGCGAGGATGGCTGGACGGACGGGCCGGGTTCACCTACTGCGTCCTGCAATCTTTTTACGAATACATGATCGTGCTGAAGATGCGGGAACTCGAACGGCGAGAGCGGGGCTTACCGACCTGAAAGGAATCGAGGCGACCAGTCGGCCGTCTCTGGATGCATGGCTAAAATAATATTCGTCAACCGGTATTTTTTCCCCGACCACTCGGCGACCAGTCAGCTCCTCAGCGATCTCGCCTTTGATCTTGCCGCCCGCGGGCAGGAGATTAATGTGATAACCGGCGGGCAATTATATACAGATCCGGGTGCGTCACTCCTTTCCGAAGAAGTCATTCGCGGGGTACACGTGCATCGTGTACGCACATCGCGGTTCGGACGTGCGCGTCTGTGGGGCCGGATGTTCGACTATCTGACATTTTATCTGGGAGCAACCTGGCGCTTGCTCCGCTCGATCCAGCCGGGCGATGTCGTCGTGGCCAAGACGGATCCCCCAATGATGTCGGTCTGTGTCGCATGGGCAGCGAAGATCAGGAAGGGCATCCTCGTGAATTGGGTTCAGGATCTGTTTCCGGAAGTGGCGACATCGCTGGAAGTCTATGGTGTGCAGTTTGTCGCTCCGATGCTGAAGCGATTGCGCAACGGGTCGCTGCAGCAGGGTCGTTCTAATGTCGTACTTGGCGCACGCATGGCCCAACGTCTCCGTGACGAAGGGGTCCCGTCCGATCGCATCACGGTGATCGAGAACTGGGCAGATGGCGACGCCATTCAGCCGGTGCGAAAAGAAGACAATCCGCTGCTGCGCGAATGGCAGTTGGACGGCAAGTTCGTCCTCGGATACTCCGGCAATATGGGACACGTTCACGAGTTCAAGACCATAATCGATGCGGCGGAACGTTTGAAACATGAGTCCGAGATTGCCTTTGTGTTCATCGGCTCCGGCATTGCACGTCCATGGCTGGAAGATGAGGTGGCGGAGCGCGGTCTGAAGAACGTGCAATTCCGTCCCTACCAGCCGGCCGATCGCTTGAGGTGGAGTCTGAGTGTACCGGACGTGCATTTCGTCTCATTGCGGCCAACGCTGGAAGGGCTGATTGTCCCGAGTAAGTTTTATGGGATTGCCGCAGCCGGCCGTCCGATCATTCATATCGGCGACCCTGACGGGGAGATCGCCAAGATTCTTGAGCGCGAACTATGCGGGTGGAGTTACTGCATCGGTGAAGTCGGTCCATTGGTGGAGTGTATTCGAGGACTGTCCGAGAGGCGCGACGAGGCTGCAGAGGCCGGATCGCGCGCGCGGCTGGCTTTCGACCGGCAATATACGCGTGTGCAGGCGCTAGACACATGGCGAGGGCTGTTGGACTCCGTCTCCCTTCCCGTTCTTCGAAGCGAGCAGCAGGGGATCCAGCCCGTGCTTCCAGTCGCTGTCGTGAAAGAATGATGCGGCGACACACGATCGCGCTGCTGGGGTTGATCCTGTTTTGTGCCGCCACCGCCGCGATGGTGCTGTCCCGTTATTCCGCTGCGGTTGAACTGCCGCCCCAGGCTATCCAGCGGTCATTCATTGTATTCGACGCGACGCTGTACAAGAACAAGCCACCTCTCGAGGTCTACGACATTCGCCCCATCACGGTGTTGTATGAGTCACGACTGTTCGTGGCCAACCAATTGCCTGCCGCTATGCCTCCTGAGGTGATCGTGCGTGCTCTCGCGAACGAACTGCGCGCTTCACCCGCGCCGGTGATTCTCGATATCGAACGATGGCCGATCAAGGGAGATACGGCGGCGGTGCAATCGACTGTGGCAAAGTTTGTTTCCGTATTTTCGTGGGTGAAGGGTGAGGCGCCCGGTGTGCTATTCGGATTCTACGGCACAGTGCCCATACCGGACTATTGGCGCGCGATCCGAGACCCTACGAATGTGGAGTTTCAATCCTGGCAACAGGACAACGACCGGTTGGAAGGTGTCAGCGACCGAGTCGATGCACTGTTCCCCTCCATTTATACTTTCTATCCGGACCGTCAGAGCTGGGTGAAGTATGCAATTGCGCAAATCACCGAGGCCAGGCGGAAAGCAAAGGGGAAGCCGGTCTACGCGTTCCTCATGCCGATATATCATGAATCAAACCGGCTGCTCGGCCTTCGACCCCTGGACTCGGACTATTGGGAGCTCCAGTTGAATACGGTCGCTCAGCACGCGGATGGTGTCGTGATCTGGGGGGGATGGGGAACAAGCGGGCCCGAACCCTGGGACGAAGAGGCTCCGTGGTGGCAGGTGACCAAGCGTTTTATGCAGCGAATCGACAAAGTTGCCCCTGGTACTCCTTCGGACTTGAAGGCCCAATAGTGCGGGACTGGTCTCGAACCGGCCTCGCGGGAGAGATGCATGACTGTCAATAATAGAGCGGAGCGAGTGAGGCCGTTTCTGCAAACAAACATTGATCCAAGGACTTGTTATATCTGTGGGGGAACTTGCCATAAAGATGTGACGTTTGCGACTTACACCTATTGGAAGTGTTCCAACTGCTTTACATCTCAAGTTCTTCCACAGCCGTCACCGGAACATTTGCAGTCCTATTACGACCTCTATCACTTGAGCGAGCAGGCTGGTGGCGTGTACGACGAAGTAGAAGATCGAATGAAAGCAGATTTTCCGGCTAAGGTGAACATGGCTATTCATCATACCAAGGTTGCAAATCCTCGCTTGTTGGATGTGGGGTGCGGCAAAGGTTTTTTTGTCAAAGCAGCGTTGGATTCCCATATCCGGGCAGAAGGAATCGATCTATCGAGATCCGGGATAGAGTACGCGATCAATACGCTAGGGGTGAAAGCGACGACCGGGCGTATCCAAGATCACAAGAAGGAGGGCTGGAAAGAGTCGTTTGATGTGGTGACGTTGTGGGCGACAATTGAACATCTATCCGATCCGGCTTCAGTGATTCACGCGATTCATGATTGCCTGAAACCTGGCGGCGTCTTGTTGTGTGATACAGGGCTTGGACATATTGTGTGGGAGAAATTTCTTCCCGGTCATAGTCAGTGGTATGACGCTCCTCAACACCTGTTCGTGTTCAGCGAACAGGGACTGGTGAGTCTGTTAGAACGATGTGGGTTCTCCATTATTCATCGTGATACGAATTTTGAGCGCTCGTTGATGAGGAGGTGGGTACGCTGGTTTCGTCATGTCCTATTATGTGTTGTGGGGTGGATCTTTCTCGCTCCTTTGCTCGGAAAACATGGTCTTCAACATATGAGGCAGGAGACCAAATGGCCACTTGGAAGATTGATATCTATCGTAGCGCAGAAGAAAGCGGCAACACGAAATGTCTAAGTTTTACAGTTGAATAGGGCTACCAGAAGCTCACGCCAGATATGCTCCCGCTGGGCCTCGGATCCTTTGAACCCATCCCTCTTCCCCCCTCTTCTTTTAACATTTCGTTAACACAAACTTGAGATTGGCGATCCCATCGCTCGGTCGTTGAGCGATAGAGTAAGCCACTCAAAAACCGTGAAGTCCGCTGTGACTCCTATTGGGAGTCCTCGATACGTGATGAAAGAGCCGGGATGAATTCCCAATCCACAACCGCTCAATCCTCAACTGTTGGAACTCCAGTGTCTCCTTCCTCCGTCGTGTCGTCGGCTAGGCTCCCCTTGGGTAGGAGTATCTGGGTGTTGTGGGGGGTCCTGGCAGCCGTTATGACGGTCCTGGGCTATATGTATGCCGAGAGTCTTCGATTTTTGTTCGAAGCGTGGCTTGAAGATGACAACTACAGCTACGGTCCATTTATTCCCCTGATCTGTCTCTACCTTGCGTGGCTTCGATGGAGCAGAGTGCAGATGATGGAGCGGCGCGGTGCTTGGTGGGGCCTCCCGATCATCATTGGAGGACTCTTCGTCTATGTCGTGGGGCAGTTTGCTGCCATGCAGGCGGTGGTCCATCTATCCTTGTGGATTGTAATTGTGGGATTTGTCGCATCTGTCATCGGCCTGTCCGGTATCCGCCGTCTTAGCTTCCCCTTGCTGTATCTGCTCGCCGCCATTCCGTTGCCGGTGTTTATGGTGGGTGAGCTATCCAGCCGTCTCCAGCTGTGGTCATCGGCCTTGGCAATCGGATTTCTCCAACTCATCGGTGTCATGGCGTACCGGGAAGGCAACGTCATCGATTTGGGACTGATCCAACTACAAGTCGTGGAGGCCTGCAGCGGACTTCGCTACCTCTTTCCGCTCACGGCCCTCACACTCCTCTTCGCCTATCTCTATCGCCAGGCGTTCTGGAAGCGCGCGGTGCTGGTTCTGTCCAGCATTCCGATCTCGATTCTCTTGAACGGCTTTCGCATCGGCACAATCGGGGTGTTGGTCGAGACCTATGGATCGAGCGCGGCGGACGGCTTCAGTCATTTCTTTGAGGGGTGGGTCTTTTTCGTAGCCAGTTTAGGCCTGCTCTGTGCCGAGATGTGGGTACTTGCTCGAGTAGGTTCGAGCGCATCACGTCGCCCTTTTTCGGAACTGTTTGGTTCTCCCCCGGTTGAGACCGGTGCTCCGGGCTCGATAGCTGCCGTTCACTCCTCCGCTGTTCGGGGTTCGTTGATCCCCGTCGTAGCAGGAGGCGGCTTGCTGGTTTTGGCAGCAGTGATGGCACCGACAGTTGCTCCGGAAGACTTTCCTCCTCCAGCGCGACAATCCCTGCTCGAATTCCCCTTACAGCTTGGTGCATGGCAGGGAGTGTCTTCTCCTATGGAACGGCAGTACCTCGACGCCTTGCAATTAGACGACTATGTGCTTGCGGACTACAGTGCGATCGAGAAGGTTCCGGTCAATGTCTACGTGGCCTATTATGAGTCTCCGAAGAAGGGCCGATCATCTCACTCGCCGAAGCAATGCATCCCCGGAGGCGGATGGGAAATTACGTCCTTCGAACCGTTGCAGTTGGACCCTGCGCCAGGAATGAGTGCTGCTCTGGATGCCAATCGTGTCGTCATTCAAAAGGGCGGCCAGAAACAGATCGTGTACTACTGGTTCAAACAGCGAGATCGCTGGATCGCCAACGAGTATGCCGTGAAGTTCTTTCTCTTCTGGGATTCTTTAACGCGGCACCGGGCCGATGGAGCTCTCGTACGGTTGGTGTCGGGGGTCCATGCCGGTGAAACCGAGG
>Ga0207104_1079_pt1 | contig 23022 bp, 10 predicted proteins | sample Alteio_BWMinHeat_79_FD_153538 | JGI IMG/M metagenome (GOLD analysis project Ga0207104, IMG submission 153538) | Enriched cells from forest soil in Barre Woods Harvard Forest LTER site, Petersham, Massachusetts, United States -... | ecosystem: Environmental > Terrestrial > Soil > Temperate forest >...
TTTTAAACTGTTTAGCAGATAATGGTTTTGATGTCACAGTCGTTCCAGCCACAACTTCTTTTTCCGAAATCAAAAAATATAATCCCGACGGCGTATTTTTATCAAACGGCCCAGGCGATCCATTTGCAACAGCTAAATATGCAGTTCCAGTAATTCAAGAAGTTCTAAAAAATAACATTCCAATTTTCGGAATTTGTATGGGTCATCAATTGCTTTCACTCGCGGTTGGTTTGAAAACTATCAAGATGTTCCAAGGCCACAGAGGCGCCAATCATCCGATTAAAAATCTCATAAATAACACGGTGGAAATCACCAGCCAAAATCACGGTTTCTGCGTTACGATGGACGAAAATGTGCCGAACGATGTTGAAGTCACGCATATTTCCTTGTTCGATAAAACCATCGCCGGAATCAGACTAAAAAATAAATTAGCCTTTTCAGTGCAATATCATCCGGAAAGCTCTCCGGGGCCGCACGATAGCCGCTATTTATTCCAACAATTTGTTAAACTAATCGATCAATCAAAAAATAATTAGAATGTCCAAATTAGATGTTAAATCAGTCTTAGTTGTTGGTGCTGGGCCAATTATTATCGGCCAAGCCTGTGAGTTTGATTATTCCGGAACTCAAGCCTGCCGCGTTTTGAAAGAAGAAGGTTACCGCGTTATTTTGATTAACTCGAATCCGGCAACAATCATGACCGATGAAATCGTCGCCGATGCCACTTACATTGAGCCAATCACGCCGGAAGTTGTCGAAAAAATCATTAAAAAAGAAAGACCAGGTGCGATTCTGCCAACAGTCGGCGGCCAAACTGCTTTGAACTGCGTTTTGGAAGTTTGGAAAAGAGGAATTTTGGACAAATATAATGTAAAAATGATCGGCGCGCATCCTGAAGCCATTGAAAAAGCCGAAGATCGTCGCAAATTCAATGTGGCTATGGCCAAAATCGGTTTAGAAGTTACCAAAAATGCCGTTGTAAAATCTTTAGAAGAAGCCAAAGAAGCCTTGAAAACAATAGGTTTGCCAGCAATTATTCGCCCGTCTTTCACTTTAGGTGGATTAGGTGGCGGAATTGCCAATACCGAAGAAGAATATTTGGATATTGTAGCCTACGGACTCAGCGTTTCCCCAGTTCACGAAGTTTTAATCGACGAATCAATTATCGGCTGGAAAGAATATGAAATGGAAGTTATCCGCGATAAAAATGATAATGCCATAATCGTCTGCTCCATTGAAAACATTGATCCGATGGGCGTTCATACGGGTGATTCAATCACCGTCGCGCCAGCTTTAACTTTGACTGATAAAGAATATCAAAAAATGCGCGATGCCTCAATCGCCGTTTTGCGCGAAATTGGCGTTGAAACCGGCGGATCAAATGTGCAATTCGCTGTTAATCCGCAAAATGGCCGTTTAGTTGTAATCGAAATGAACCCGCGCGTTTCACGCTCTTCGGCTCTAGCTTCAAAAGCTACGGGCTTCCCAATCGCCAAAGTCGCCGCAAAATTAGCAGTCGGATTTACTTTAGATGAAATTAAAAACGACATCACCGGCGGCGCAACTCCAGCATCTTTCGAACCTTCAATCGATTATATCGTAACCAAAGTTCCAAGATTTACTTTCGAAAAATTCAAAGGCAGCTCCACACTTTTAGGAAGCTCTATGAAATCCGTCGGCGAATCAATGGCGATGGGTCGTTCTTTTGTCGAAAGTTTGCAAAAAGCTTTATGCTCAATCGAAACCGGTTTAACTGGCTTGAATAGCCCGGAAATCGAAGGTGTAAGCTCAGAAAATTCTTTAGAACAAAATCAAAAAGCCATTAAAAAATCTTTATCAATTTTATCTTCCGACCGCGTTTTAAAAGTCGCCGAAGCTTTGCGTTATAATTTAAGCGTTGAAGATATTTACGCGTCGAGCCACTACGATCCTTGGTTCATCCGCGAACTTAAAAAAATCGTCGATGCCGAAAATGAAATCAAAAAACATAATTTACCAACGACAAAAATCGATCTTTTAAACCTAAAAAAACTCGGTTTTTCTGACGCCAGATTGGCCGAATTATCCGGAAAATCCGCTGAAGATGTCAAAAAATTGCGCGATAAATTAGGCGTCGCCCCAGTATTTAAAAGGGTTGACACTTGCGCCGCCGAATTCACCTCTTTCACTTCCTACATGTATTCCTGCTACGAAGGCGACGGAATCACGGAAGCCGAATGCGAAGCCAATCCAAGCGACAGAAATAAAGTCGTAATTTTAGGCGGCGGGCCCAACCGAATCGGGCAGGGCATCGAGTTCGATTACGCCTGCGTTCACGCCTCTTTCGCGCTAAAAGAAGCCGGCTACGAAACCATCATGATTAATTGCAATCCTGAAACCGTTTCCACCGATTACGACACTTCCGACCGCTTGTACTTTGAGCCGATGACGCCAGAACATGTTTTGGAAATCATTAAAAAAGAACAATCAAACGGCAAATTAACCGGAGTAATCGTGCAATTTGGCGGCCAAACCGCTTTGAAATTGGCCAGATATTTGGATAAAAACAATATTCCAATCATCGGAACTTCCTACGATAAAATTGATTTGGCCGAAGATCGCGAAAGATTCCAAGCCTTGCTCAAAAAATCAAATTTAACGCAGCCGGAAAATACGATTTGCCATAAATTAAGCGAAATTCCGGGAGCCGTAGCAAAAGTTGGTTACCCAATTGTGATCCGACCAAGCAACGTGCTGGGCGGAAGAGCGATGGAAGTTTTGCATAACGAACAAGATTTAGAAGAATATGTCAGACATAACGGCAAATTCATTCTCGACGGACCAATTTTAGTCGATAAATTTTTGGATAATGCCGTTGAAATTGATGTTGATGCGTTATCTGACAAACACGATGTTTATGTTGCCGGAATTATGGAACATATCGAAGCCGCCGGTATTCATTCCGGCGATTCCGCTTCGTCATTGCCGCCATATTCCATCAGCGAAAAATCAATTCAGCAAATCAAAGAAAGCACCGTAAAATTGGCGAAAGCGTTAGATGTTGTTGGCTTGATGAATGTGCAATATGCCATAAAAGATGAACAATTATATGTCATCGAAGTCAACCCGCGCGCCTCTAGAACCGTGCCTTTCGTGGCCAAAGCCATCGGAATTAACATCGCCAAAATCGCGTCGTTATTAATGGTCGGTTCGAAATTAGCCGAATTTAAATTGGAAAATGTCAGAAGAAGAGACGAAAAATATTACTCGATCAAAGAGGTCGTGTTGCCTTTCGCCAGATTCCAAGGCGCGGATGTAATTTTAGGCCCGGAAATGAAATCGACCGGAGAAGTTATGGGCATCGACGAGACTTTCGAATTAGCCTTCATCAAATCCCAAATCGCCGCCGGCAACAAAATCACCCTCGAAGGTGGAGCATTAATTTCCGTTTGCAATAACGACAAAAACGATAATTTATTAGAAATCGTGCGCCAATTGCAAAAATGCAATTTCAAAATCTACGCCACCGACGGAACCGCGAAATTCTTAAATGAAAACAAAATTCCAAATGTAACTCTAGTTTTGAAAGAGCACGAGGAGGGATATAATGTCTTGCAATTAATCAAAGACAAAAAAGTAAATTTCCTAATCAACACAACGATAGATTCAAAATCCATCGCCAACAGCTTCAACATGCGCCGCAACGCATTGATGGATCGTATCTACTATGTCACAACGATGTCTGCTGCTACCTGCTTCGCGAGATCTTTAGTCAAATATAAAGAACTTGGCGACTTCGATGTGACTTGTTTACAAGATATGGCAATCGAAGGTCAGGCTTTGAAATTCGCTGAGAAGTAATAGAATGGCTGGGTGGATGGGACTTGAACTCGCGGCCTCTTGCGTGACAGGCAAGCGCTCTAACCATTTAAAATTTGTCATTCGTTATCAATTTTGGTTTGGAAATTAACTTCAAATCAAATTGAGGATTGGCTTTACTCCAATATACATTTAATTCGTTTAAATATTTAGTTGGAATTGGTTTTAGTTCATCTTTCAGCAAATTAAATATTTCCGTTCCAATTTCGCTGAGGCAAACATAAGCCGAAAAATTTATTGCGATGTTTTGGGTTACATTTAGATTAACTAGTTCACCTTTTTTCGGTTTCACTTCTTTGATGCTGATTTGCAAAACATACAAGTTTTTAGCATCAATATCACTTATTACTTCTTGCTGATCTTGTGGCGTATGGCAACTTATCCTATCATTTTCTCCAAGCCATATGTCGCCATAAAATTTTATGTGATAAGATTCTAAGTGAATCAAACCATTTTCTTCAAGCAGAATATCCTGAACATTTAACTCATTGTTTTCAAAATGCCATATAGCTAAGTCATTGCTAGCTAAACCTGTTTTTGGACTTTTATGAGGTAATTGTAAGACATATTTGAGTTGTTCTTTTAGAATATCTAAATCGTCATCTGTTATGGAGGAAAGAAATTCTATTGCTTGTTTGGAAATTTTCCCAGTAGGAATTCTGGGTGCTGCTCTAGTAAGCAAAAGATTTGCAACATTTTTCTGAAGTGGCTGGAAATTCTTCCATAGTGAATAAAATTTATCGTAATCATCTTTGGAATATTCATCACCTCCACAGAGAACTTTCATAATTGGATATATTTCCTTTATTTCCTCTGCTACAGAAGTCACCCTTGCTTCAATCATTTTCTTTGCTTGATCTGGCCTTATTTCACCGATGGTGCATTTGTCTGATATATTAATTATATCTCCTCGTATCCTGTATTCAAACTCTATATCTTTTCTTTTTCTCTGATTCCTTAATTCTCTACCTTCGCTAAATTCTTTCCAGAATGAAAGCAGCAATAAAAAAGATGATGCTACTAATGAGGTAATGATAATAATAGTCGCTGGCCATCCAAAAACAGCAGCTACATGAGAAAATAGAGAAGAAATAAAGCTTATACCCAGCAATAAATAAACTTTATATTTCCAAATCCTTTCTCCTAAAGAGAATAAAGAATTTGATTTTTCGATTTTTGACATAATGTTTCCCAGGGATTGATTTTAAAAATCTCAGCTTATCCTGCCGAAACTTACAAATCAATTTCCGATAATGTATGTTTAGGGGGTAAACGTCTATTTAATTTAGGTTGATATATGTGTAGTGAAGCAAATTTTAATTCTATAAACCTCTAAACCTCCAACTTAATCATTTCCTCATAACTAGGTCTTCTGCGGATTATGGTGAATTTTTCGCCGTCCACCAAAACTTCCGGAATTAAAGGGCGCGAATTATATTCGTTGGACATTGACGCACCATAAGCTCCGGAGGAATAGAAGGCTAGTAGGTCGCCGGATTTTGGATTTGGGAGGAAGCGGTGTTTGGCTAGGGTGTCGGTGGTTTCGCAGACTGGGCCGACTACATCGAATTTGTGGGGGGTTTCGTGGGTTTTTTGGACGGGGACTAGTTTGTGGTAGGAATCGTAAAGGCCGGGGCGCATTAGGTCGTTCATGGCGGCATCAATAATTACGAAATCTTTGGCGTCGGTTTTTTTGATGTAGACCACTTTTGTGATCATTGCGGCTGAGTTTCCGATTAAGGCGCGACCCGGAGCGATTGTGATCGAAACGCCTAAATCTTTGGTTAAATCTTTGATGATTTTGGCGTATTCGTCGATGATAATTGGCGTTTCTTCGTTATAAATAATTCCGACGCCGCCGCCGAAATCTAAGTTTTTAATGGGGAAACCGGAATTTTGTAATTCTAAACATAATTCGCGAATTTTGCTGAAAGCGGCTTTGAAAGGCGTCAAAGAAGTGATTTGCGAGCCGATGTGTGTTGAGATTCCGTGAATTTCGATGTGTGGCAATCTTTTGGCTTTTTCATAAATTTCTGCGGCTTTGTAAATATCGACGCCGAATTTATCGCCTTTTCTGCCCGTGGAAATTTTATCGTGAGTGTGCGCGTCGACATTTGGATTAACGCGTAATGAGAACTTCGCAGGCTTGCCGATTGTGGTTGCAACTTCACTCAAAAGTTCCAATTCCGCTTCCGATTCGACGCTAAATTCCTCAACGCCTTGCTCCAAAGCATATTTAATTTCTTCCGCGGTTTTTCCAACTCCGGCGAAAACGATATTTTTTGGATTAATTCCAGCTTTAATTGAACGGAAAATTTCGCCTTGCGAAACTACATCTGCACCCGCTCCCATATTGGCGAAAAGGCGGATAATATTGATATTGGGATTGGCTTTAACGGCGAAACAAATTTTGTGATCAACGCCGCTAAAGGCTTTGGCAAAACTTTGGTAAGTTTCGAGAATATTATTTTTACTGTAACAATAAAATGGTGTTCCAACTTGCTTTGCGATGTCGCTAATTTTCAGATTTTCGACACATAATTCATCATTTTTAAATTCAAAATATTTCATTTTATTTTTAAATTAAGTTACTATCCTTGGCTTTCGCGCCTGTGTTAACAATCAATTAATTAATGAATAAAAACTTAAAAATTGCAATAGCTCAAATTAATTTTATCGTTGGTGATTTGGATGGAAATGTGGCGAAAATTATTGGGAAATTTCGGGAATTAGAAACTGCCGATTTGGATTTATTGATTTTTAGCGAATTGGCGTTGACCGGCTATCCGCCTGAAGATTTGCTGCATAAAAAATATTTTATCGAAGAAGTTTCGCATAAAATCGAAGAGATTTGTCAGATTACCAAAAATCATAAAACCGCTATAATTTTCGGCGCGCCCGTTTCATTTTCTAATAAATTCGAGGAAAATTTACTCTATAATTGCGCGATTTTTATCGAAAACGGGTATGTCGAACATATTATCCGCAAAACTAATATTCCGAATTACGGCGTTTTTGATGAAAAAAGATATTTCAAAGAAGCTTCCAGCCTAACTACAATCGAGTTCCGCAATTTCCGTCTGGCCGTTTTGGTTTGCGAAGATATGTGGAGCAAAAAAAATGCCTTTTTGTTGAATGATAAACAATTGGACGCGGTGATTGTAATTAACGCTTCGCCGTTTAGTCAGTGGAAAATCGAGAAACGCCACGAAATTGCGCGCACTTTTATCACGCATATTCAAAAACCTTTGATTTATGTCAATCAAGTCGGCGGCCAAGATCACTTGGTGTTTGACGGTTCGTCGTTTGTGATGAAAGGTGATGGCGAAATTGTTTTGAAGTTGAAAGAATTTGAGTTGGATCAGGCGATTTTTGAAGTGAATCATGACGAAATTCAAACTGATCAAATTATTGCTGATGATTATCCAAACGCGCAGGATTTGAATTTGTCGCGAATGTATAATTGTTTGATTCTCGGAGTTCGCGATTATTTGCAAAGAAATAATTTCAGCAAAGTTATAATCGGAATGAGCGGCGGAATTGATTCGGCGCTTTGTGCTTGTATTGCGGTTGATGCAATCGGATCAGAAAATGTAAAATTAGTCGCTTTGCCGTCAAAATATAGTTCGCAAACTAGCCGAAATGATGCGCTTGAATGTTGTGCGAATTTGGCTGTGGAGTTAGAATCGATTTCAATCGAAGAGCCGATTTTGGCGTTGGAAAAAGTGCTCAAAGATCAATTCCAAGGAAAAAAACCGGACATTACCGAAGAAAATTTACAATCAAGAATTCGCGGCAATATTTTAATGGCGATCTCCAATAAACTTGGACATTTATTATTAACCACAGGAAATAAATCGGAAATGGCCGTCGGTTATGCCACGATTTACGGCGATATGTGCGGTTCGCTCAATCCGCTCAAAGATGTTTATAAAACTGAAGTTTTCCAATTAGCCAATTGGCGCAACAAAAATATTCCGTCAATTTCGGCCTACAAAAAATTACCTCTAATCCCAGAAAATATCATCACCAAAGCCCCAACAGCCGAGCTGCGTGACAATCAAAAAGATAGCGATTCTTTACCGGAATATGATATTCTCGATCAAATTTTGTTCCAATTAATCGAATGCGAAAAATCGGTGCAAGATATTGCAAATAGTGGTTTTGATGAGTCCATCGTGAAAAAAGTTGCAAAATTACTTTATAATAGTGAATATAAGCGCAAACAGGCGGTTATTGGCATCAAGCTCTCCAAAATGTCTTTCGATAAAGATCGCCGATATCAAATTTCTAACAAATATCAATCTTAAATTTGAATTTATGGAACAAGATAAATTTCGTTATTCCGGATTTTGGCGCCGCTTATCGGCTAGTTTGGTCGATATTTTAATTACCATGCCGGTTCTAATTGCTTTGATGTATTTATTGGGATTGGATCGCTATACCGCAGTTCAGCTTGATGATAATTTATATTCTTTGGTCGAAAATAAACAGGCCAATATTAACCGCACCACAATTGACATTGTTTCATTAATCGTCGTTTCCATTTATTATATCGCCTTCATCGCTTCCGCAAGAAAAGCAACACTTGGCAAAATGCTATTCGGCATTTGCGTTGTTGATACTAAAGGCCATCAATTAACTAAATTAAGAGCTTTCGCCAGATTTATGGCTTCCACGATTTTAGTGCCGCTAACGCTGGGAATCGCTGTAATCATGGTGGCTTTCACCAAAGAAAAAACCGCGCTTTATGATTTGGTTTGCGATACTCGCGTCATAAGGAAAAATTATAATAAAGATGAGGATGAAGAATAAAAATGACTAATAAAATGATTTGCCGCTTTGCCCCTTCTCCAACTGGATTTCTACATATCGGAAATATTAGAACTGCCATAATTAATTATTTATTCGCCAAAAAAAATGGCGGACAATTCATGCTGCGCCTTGATGATACTGATGAGGAAAGAGTTAAGGATGAATATCGTGACATGATTTTGACTGATATAAAATGGTTGGGATTGCATTTCGATGGCGATTTAATCAAACAATCCGACCGTTTAGCAGTTTACGAAAAAGCCAAAAATGAATTGATTGCCAAACGCCGAATTTACGAATGTTTTGAAACGGCTGAAGAATTAAATTTCCAAAGAAAATCGCAAATCGCCAGCGGACAAAGGCCGCTTTACGATCGCTCGGCGTTGAATTATACTGAAGAACAAAAAGAAGCTTATCATCAAGAAGGCCGCAAATCCTATTGGCGCTTTTTGTTGAACGATCAAACCACGATTTGGCAAGATAAAGTCAAAGGCGAAATTAAATTTGAAGGTTTGCATTTCAGCGATCCGGTCATCATTCGCGAAAATAATATTCCGACTTACACTTTTTGCAGCGTCGTTGATGATATTGATTTTGCCGTGACAGATATTGTGCGCGGCGAAGATCATGTTACCAATACTGCCGTGCAAATTCAGATTTTTGAAGCTTTGGGCGAAGGCAAAATTCCGAATTTTTCGCATTTAGGTTTGATTCAAGCTAATGACGGCAAAATGTCGAAAAGAAAAGGCGGTTTTGATATAAAATCTTTGCGCGAAGATGGTTTCGAGCCTTTGTCTGTTATTAATTTACTGGCGCAAATTGGCACTTCCAAAAGTTTGATTATCGAAAATAATCTGCAAAATCTGATCGATAAATTTGATTTGCATAATTTCAGCAAATCCACAACTCATTATAATTTGGACGAGTTGAAAACGATCAATGCCAAACTTCTGCAAATTTTGCCGTTTAAAGAAATTGTTGAAGCTCTGAAAAAGCACGGAATTAATGAGGAAATCGATGAATTTTTCTGGCAAAATATAAAATCGAATTTGAATCTTCTACACGAAGTTCGTGATTGGGTTGATGTTTGCAAAAAAACTTTGCGTTATTCGCATCAAGCTCAAGATCACGATTTATTGGACATCGCCAAAGCAACTTTGCCGGAAAATATCACGCTCGATACTTGGCAAGAATGGATTGGAAAAATTAAGGAAAAAACTGATAGAAAAGGCAAAGAACTTTTCATGCCGCTGCGTCTGGCTTTGACTGGAAAAGAAAATGGACCGGAATTGAAGAATCTTCTGCCGTTAATAAATCGTGACGAAATTCTGGCACGGCTTAGTTAATTTTGTAGAATTTCGGCCATCGAGATTTTATTAATTTTGCCTGATTTATCCAGCAACAGCAAGTTCCCTTCAGCATCAATATCCTGAAAAATTCCATCCATTCCGTTGGATAATTTAATTTCCTGACCGATTTTATAAGCATTATTTTTCCATTTATTGCGAATCGGAGCAAAGCCAAATTGCTGATATTGCGCTTCATATTTGGCAAAAATTTCCGTAAATTTCCGCAAAAAATCTTCTTTAGAAATATTATAATTCTGCAACGAAATCGCGTAAGACGGCGCTGAAACTAAGTTGACGCCAATTCCAATTACCAAATTATTGATATGATTTATTCTCTGAAATTGCAGCAAAATTCCAGCCAGTTTTTTATCATTAAAAATAATGTCATTCGGCCATTTATATTGTGTCGTGATATTGTAAGATTGCAAAATATCGCCAATCACACAAGCTGCCAAAAACGAATAATTCGTAATTTCAGCGATATTTTCCGGCTGCAAAATCAAAGATAAATAAATATTTCCTGCCGGCGATTCCCAATTTCGATCTTCGCGTCCGCGACCTTTACTTTGTGAATTAGCCAAAATTATAAAATGATCTCGAGCCTCATTGCGCGCGATTAATTCAAACGCCAAATCATTCGTGCTGCCGATTTTATCAAAATTTAAAATCGTAAATTGGTGATTTTCCATAATATTTAATTAACTTTTCTCTAAAGTTTCGGAAGTTACAATTGCAGTTGCTTTCGGTTTTTCCGGATTCGGATCAGCATTCATTTTCTGATATTTTGCTAACATTTTTGCTTTAAACAAGGATAATATTTCCGCTTTTCTGGCATTAGGATTTCTATCTAATTTAGTCTTTTGCGGAATGGAAATTTTTTTATCCATACTTTTTATAAAATCCTCTGAAGGACAACCAGGAATGGAACCAAGAGCTAGCAATTTTTCATCAAAATTTCTCAACATACTCTGCTTATTACAATTTTGTGTCAATAAATTGATGTAATCAAATTGATAATCCACGGATTTTTCTGCTAAAATTTTATAACATTCCTCTTTAAATTTTGCTGGATTTTCTACCAATAATTTTGCATCTAATATTTGCGGTATTTTGTCATTATTTTTAGTCTCAACGGTTTCATTTTGATTTGCAGAAACTTTAAAAATCCCATGATCAAAAATAAATTTGATCTTCTCAAAATCTCCTGCAGCTATCGCTACATCCAATTGAGCTTTTAGATCAATGCGTGGATCTTGAATTATTAGTTTAGCGATTTCCTTATTGTCGCTACGAAATGCTAAATCAAATGGAAATTTACCTTTTGCGTCTTTTTTATTTAACTCTAGCTCATCACTTTTTAATAATATTTGAACCATTAAGATATTTTTTCTGGATTGTTCTTCGTCAGAATAATGTTTAACACAAGCATCTATCAATGCTGTATCGCCATTTTTATAAGTAGAATTTGGATCGGCGCCACCTTTAAGAAACAAGCGAATATTTTCAATTTGTAATTTTTCACAAGCGATAAGAAATGGTGATGCAAATCCCAATTCCCTAATATTAACATCGACACCAATCTTAATTAAGGCATCAATCACATCTGCCGCATCTCTATCGGCATATAGATGGGGAGCTTTTATCAAAAAATGATTGTAAAATTCACGGCGAAAAGTTTCATCAAGAGTGAGTTCGTGAATAAAATCAGCTTCATCGGGAAATATTTCCAATAATTTTTCTATTTTCCGATTAAGAAAATCATAAATGAATTGATCGGTAAAAGCCGGTTCTTTTTTTTCATCTTTTTCATCTTCAACATTTGGCATTTTTACTTCGCCTTTCAGATGTTCTAAAAATCTTGGTAATTTTATAATATTTGATCTGTAAGTAACGCCAGAAACTGCAACATTGCCAGAATTATTAGATATATATTGCGCTACAGGGTTCATTAGCGCATCGTAAATTATTAATTGGTTTTGATTCCATTCAGGATGTTTTTTATGAATTTCTATTAATTTTATGATACGCTTTACATTCTCAACTGATAAGCTAGGATATTTACTATCACCAGCGCTAGAAATAACCCTATTATTTACTGCCTTAACATATTCACTTTCGTTAACTATATCTCCTGATCTTTCACCTAAATTTCTTTTTAAATAAGGTCGATCATGAGTTCCGATCATGCAGGAAAACTCTATAATATGTTGGATATTTTTTGGTATTGCTCCGATAAAATGAGATGTTGAGCGATAGCCGCCTGAAGCGTGAAGTACTCTCTCTTTTTCATCAGAAACTTCAATATTTTGACCATGAGTTAGAATTATCACTAATACATCTTCTCCTTCTAGTGATTTTTGCAGAGCATTATCATTTTCTAGTAACCATTTTATGCTTTTATTACCATCTCCAAAAACCTCAACATTACTTCCTTTAGCGGCTTCTTTAAATTGTTGTGCATCTGACGGATGGCGATTATCCCGGACTAAAACTATAATTCTCATAAAATAAGTAATTTCATTAATTAAACACTGTTTATTATACCATATTTTGTCTGTTTAGTCAAATCCTAGAAATTTTCGGAATTTAGGAAACTACACAGCAGCCGGATTCGGGTTGAGTTAATTTTTGCAATTGTTCCCTTTCCTTTGCTGGCGATGGGCTGGTGGATGGAATTTTGCCTGATTTTGTTTCTTCAGTTGCGATTTTAGGCTTATGAATTCCGGTGTGATCAATAATCACAGCCTTAACAAAATATGCTCTAAGACTACCGGCAAAAAGAGCTTTTTTGCAGCCATTAGCATTTAAATATTCTAATTGCCCTTTTAATTCAGATTCTCCCAAACCACTTATTCCCAAATAGCTGATTTTGTCGCAATTTTCAAAATTCAGAACTTTTAGATGTTTAATTTGCGAAATATCCGGCATGATTGAACTATCAAGATTCTGACAATGAGATAAATTTAAATATTGCAATAAAGGAAGTCTCATCAAACAAGGAAGATCTTTATTATGTAAATTGCAACCTTCTAAATCCAAATATCTTAATGCCTCAAAATTAGCGGCGACATATTGCAAAACTTGACCATTAAATAAATTCTTGCCATGCGGAATTTCTTCATCAAAAATAAGTGCTTGAAATTTTAGCTTGTCAATTTCTTTAAATTCTTTCAAAAAAATCATCAACGCCGAATTATCTTCCATAACAACTAATTCGCGCGGAATTACCAATTTTTTTGCATCCAAAAATCCATGATCTATTCCATAAGATTCTTTTAAATGAAAAACTGCTGCTTCATGCAGTAATTCATTGTCTTTTTGTGCCAATTTTAATAAATCATGTTTTGGTAAATAGCCAACACTGGTGAGAACTAAAGGTGGTGGCAATTTTGTTTCTAAATCAGTTTTTGTACCTTTCATAAATAAATATTGTAATTTTGAAGTTACCTTTATAAGTTATGCCGCGAATTTTTATTTAATTAATTTTTCAATCACCAAATCTTAAACCCAAAAACATGACGATATCACACATTAAAAGGCTTTTTAAAGCAAATATTAATTGCGGTTTTCAAATCAAGCTCGCATCATTAATTATTCTGATTTTCCTTCTCGGTTCCTTTCCAGTTCTAGCGCAAAGTCCTGATCAAATACAGGATCAAATCATCAGAAATCAGCAAAATACTATTGAACAACAAAATCGCGAAAAAGAATTTGAGCGTATTCAAAAAGAAAGAGAGCAATTGCAAAAGCCTGAGGAAGAAAAGCCGAGCGAGGAAGCAGCATCGAATCTGAGCCAATGTTTTCCCATAAAAACTATCGAATTTATTGGTGCGGAATCTTTATCGAAAAGAGCGCGGAAAAAAATCGCCGAGCCTTTTATCAATCAATGTTTTGATAGTTTAACTTTTTCCAAATTAGTGAAAGAGGTCAATTCCTATTACCAAAATGCTGGATATATCACGGTTCAGGTCACTATTCCACAGCAAAATATCAAATTCGGCAATTTAAAATTGCAGATCATCGAAGGCAAAATTCATGATTTAAGTATCAATAAAGATAGATTTACCGATAAAATGCAGGAATTTACAGCCTTTGGTTTTACCAAAAATAAGAAACTCAATGTTGATGATATTAATCAAGGTCTTTTCCAAATGAACCGTTTGCCATCGAATAAAGCAACCATGAAAATTGAAGCGGCGCAAGATGTTGGTTTTAGTGATGTGATGATTGATAATAAAGCAAAATTTCCGGCATCGGCAACGATCGGCTATGATGATTTGGGCAATAAATTTACCGGAATTAGAAGAACCAATTTTGCCGGAACGCTTGATGATGCTTTGTTTCTCAACGATCAAATCAATGTAAATTATAGCGCCAATTTAGATGATCCGAATGATAAAAAAGATTTCCGATCAATAGGAACTTCGGTTTCCGTTCCCTTTAAATATAACCTTTTTTCCTATGATTATTCGAGAACGACATATATGGGTCAAAGCCCAGGAATTACTACTCCGTTCATAATAAACGGCTATTCGCACAGAAGCAATTTTTCCATCGATAGAACTTTGTTAAATAATACTGATTACAGAATTGCAACTAATGTATCTTTGACGAAAAAAGATTCGGCGAACTATACAAATGGCATCAAAACCGAATCAAATGACAGAAGTTTAACAATAGGAAGCCTATCATTTTCAGTATCGAAATTCTTCAAAAATGGCGCCAATCTTTATATCAAACCGCAATATTCCAAGGGTTTGACGGGGCTTAATGCAGATCAGGATAAAGGCGATTTGGCCGCTGATATTCCCAAAGCACAATTCCAGCTTTATAAACTTTATGCCAATATTTCCAAGAAATTCCAAATTCCTTGGATCGATATTCCTGTAACTTTATCTTCAGAAATGGATAGTCAAATCGCGCAAGATACGCTTTACGGATCAGAAAAATTCTCAGTCGGCGGCTATTATTCAGTGCGCGGATTTCAAGAAGATTATATCGATGGTGATAGCGGCTATTATTTCAGAAATAATGCCAATTTTAATATAGGCCAAATTTTGGTGCCGCTTTTTTCTGATAAGGAAAAAGTTGCTGATGGCGCATCGGATGTGGTGGAAACGGCGAATAATGAAGCTGCCGATAATGCAGAAAAAACGCCAAAAAATAACAATAAATTTTCCCAAAATATCGCCAATTTTTTATACAAAGTCAGCTTAGAACCTTTCTATGATTACGGCTATGCTCGAGATAGATTCAGTGGCGATGCAGGCCGATTATCCGGCGCTGGTATAAAAACCATTTTCTCCGGCCAATATTTTGACGCGTCACTAACTTATTCCTGGGCGCTACAAAAATCGCAATTAATAACTTCCACAGAAAAAGAAAATAAAATGCTATATTTCGAAATGAGCATGAAATGTTGTTAAGTTTACTGCGGATTTTATGCGATTTGTGAGAAGATAAAAATGTAATAATTTTCACCTTAAAAAGTTTAATTATTTATTGATATTTTTGACTTTTTATGAATTTATAATTCGCGAATTTTAGAGTTTACCAAGATTAATTTTAACTAGAATATTTTATAATTAAGCCACAATAAAAACTGAATCACCACCACACAATGTTAAAACCCTATATATCCTATTTTCGTGGCGCCTTTTTGGGCGTTGTTAAATTTTGCGCAATCAATTTCCCACGATTTTTCCAATTCCTAGTACATTATTCCATAATTTACATTCTAACGGTTTTGCCTGTTTTAACGATGGCGAACACGCGTGTATATGCTGCAAATTTGCCGTTAGTTGCGGATGGCACGACTAATACGCAGGTTATAAATGCTGGTAATGGTGTACCGGTTATAAATATAGCTCCCCCGAATTCTTCAGGACTTTCTCATAATAAGTTTACGGATTATAATGTTAATGCGAATGGGTTGATTATTAACAACTCGATAGGCAATCAGAACAATCTAATTCAGAGTAATTTAGGTGGGTTGATTCTTAATAACCCTAATTTAAAAGATAGCGGTTCTGCTACAGTAATTCTAAACGAAGTAACTTCGACGAATAAATCTTATTTGAATGGTTATACGGAAATTGCTGGCGGTAAAGCGGATTTGATAATAGCCAATCCGAATGGAATTGAGTTAAACGGCGCAGGTTTTATTAATGTTTCTAAACTGACTGCAGTTGTTGGTTCTACGCAAAGTAACTTCGATGGTAATCCGAATAACTTAGTTTTTGCTTTATCATCTTCTGATGCATCTGTTAATAATGGCTTTTTACCAAAGTTAGTAATTTCGGGATTAGGAGTTGATTTAACTAATATCGATCAGACTGATTTCGTATCCAATGTAATGGAATTGGTTGCTCCGGTTTATGCTGATGATAAAGAGGTTGCGTTACGATCCGGCGATAAAGAATTTAATTACCAAACTAAAGAAGTAACTTCCAATAATAGCAATTCTGGCCCAACGCAACCTGAATCGATAGCAATAGATGCCTCTAATTTAGCTAAAATCCAAGCAGGTAAAATCTATGTTGTAGCAACTAAAGAAGGATTTGGAGTAAAATACAGCGCCGATATGTTAGCGAGTCGTGGCGGAGTAGTTATTGATGCGGAAGGTAATGTAACTTATAACAATATAGCTGCCCAAGCCGGAGATGTTTCTGTTACGAGTAGGAATGGCGATGTTACTACAACTGGAGTAACACAAACTAAAGCTGCTGATGCCGATATAAAGATATCAGCTAGTAATGATGTAACAAACGAAGGTCAGATCATAAGCAATAAAGATGTTCAAGTAACTGCCGGAAATGCTTTCAATAATAATGTAGAAACTTCAGTAGATACAGATGGTGATTTAATAACCAATCTAGCGCAGAATGATTTTATCATAAATGCCAAAGAGGTGAACAACTATGCAGTTCTAGCTGCGAATCACGATTTAACAATTAACTCAAGTAATAAAATCAATAATGCCGGAGTTATTACAGCATTTAATAATCTAAATCTAACCTCAAGTCAAATCACTTCTAATCAACTAAGCGCGAATCAGAATATTATAATAAACTCCGATCAACTAACTTCCGATTACATCACAGCCGGTAACAAAGCCCAAATCACAGCAACAACAAGTCTAATAAATAATCACGATATATTAAGTCTAGCAACTGATACAACTTCAGACAGTTTGGTAATTAACACCAAATCCCTAACCAATAAAGATAGAATAGCCGCTAATGGAAACATCAGAATTACAGCCGAAGAAGTTACGGACAGTCAATTAATAAGAGGTAATGATTTAACAATTATCGCAACAAATAAATTCAACAATTCCGGCAGTGTTCAGGCTTTAAACGATCTAAACTTAACCTCGAATCAGATTACTTCCAATGAGATGATAGCTAATAATGATCTAACTGTTAGCACGGATCAGATAACAACAAACGAGATAATTGCCGGCAATAATCTATTAATAAATGCCACAACCAGTCTAACCAATAATCAAGATATTCTAAGTCTATCAACTGATATAACTTCAGATAGTCTAATCATCAACACCCAAACCCTAACAAACAATCAAAGAATCGCAGCCAATGGCAATGCTAAAATCAGCGCGACTAACTCTTTAACAAGTTTAGGATTAATCCAAGGCAATGATTTAACAATTACAACAAACAGTTTAAACAACACCGGAACGATTAAATCGAATAATGATTTAAGTATTACCACAAACAATCTAACTAACGATAGCAGTATTGAATCACTTCATGATTTAGCTTTAACAGCCAATATCATTAATTCTGCGGAGATTATAGTAAATAATAACCTAAGCATAACAGCCGATCAAATAACAAGTGATGATATCATCGCCGGCAACAAAGCAGAGATTACTGCAACAACAAGCCTAACAAACAACAATGATATTTTAAGCCTATCAACTGATACAACTTCAGATACTCTAATCATCAACACCAAAACCCTAACCAATAAGCAACGAATCGCAACCAATGGTAATGCCAAAATCACCGCCGATCAAATTGCCCAAACACAATTAATTCAAGCCAATAACCTAGTAATCAAAGCTACGAGCAGTCTGAATAACTTAGGAACTATCAGCGCATCAAATGATTTAAACATCCAATCAAACCAAATCACTTCCAATGTAATTTCCGCGAATCATGATATAACAATAACAGCAGATCAGATAACAACAAACGATATTACAGCAGGTAACAAAGCCCAAATCACGGCAACAACCAGTCTAACAAACAATGATTCTATTCTAGCTCTATCAACTGATACAACAGCAGACAGTTTGGTAATCAACACCAAAACCCTAAACAACAACAAACAAATCGCTGCTAATAGTAACATCAATATCAGCGCAGAAACTGTAAACAATAACACTAGCAACAGTCTAATTCTATCAACCTCCGGCAATATCAATCTCAACATTACCAATCTAAATAATAACGACGGAACAATCGATTCCGGCGATGTGTTAACAATTAACAACAGCAATAACAACCCAATCAACCTAAGCAATAACGCCAATTCCAACCTTAAAGCTATTAATGGAATTGATATAGATTTAGGAAGTGCGAATTATATAATCGCCGGCAATGTACAAACCAACGGCTTCATCCAAATCCAAGCCAACAACATAACAAACGAAGGCAACATTGAAGCAGGCTATCTAATTAACATTCTAGCCAATAACAGCTTCAGCAACGGAGCAGGGAGTGGAGATAATTCCAACATCAAACTAACTTCCGATAATTATCTCTACATAACTTCCGATCAAGGCGATATCAACAATTACAGCACAATTTCCAGTAAAACCGATCTCTATCTAATCTCAAACAATGGCAACATCAACAACTACCAAGGCGCAGAATTAATTGCTGCCAACAATGCCAATCCCAAACAAGCCACATTATTGTTACAAGCCACAAAGGGCAATGTTAATCAATACAGCACCGATAGTGTAATCGTAAACGGCAACCACATAATCAATTCCTACAACTACACCAACACTGGTAAAATCGACATCGCCGGAACTTTAGTTATGAACATCGGCAATGATCTAATCAACACTAGTGGCTCCATGATTTTTGCCGGCGATGATATGTTCCTCAATGTAGTTCACAATCTAACAAACGAAGAAGACTCCGCAATCTATGCCCAAAATAACCTAGTAATACAAAAGTACGATCCATCGAACACGAATTACGATGCCAATAACAATAAGATCAACCAATTACAAAACACTTCAGGATCGATAGAAACTTACGCCGGAAGCATTTCTATTGATGCTCAAGATTTAATCAATACGAGAACAAGTTTTGCTACCCAAGATCCTGGAGTAGTGATACTAAAAGATAAGATAGATGGCTATTTAAACCGCGATATAACGCAATACACCTATTCTGGAAATAATGGCAAAGTAGCCGATATTGTTTCTGGCGATAATCTAATTTTAAATCTAGGCAATCTAACTAACGATGGCAGTACGATCCATGCCAAAGGCGATATTCTTATAAACGCCACGGGCGATATTACCAATACTTCCCACTATGTTTTTAGCGGAATCAAAGATCATTGGCTAGGTAAAGAAGGATATATCCAATCCGGAGATGGCTGGATATTAGAAGGCTGGGGAACTTGGAATTTCCATTCTACTAAATATACTTACGATGAACAGCTCTACGCCACAGCCACAATTAAATCCGGCGGAGCATTAACTATTACTCAGAATGGCAATTTAAGGAATGATCTAATTGACGGAACAGATATCGATGATTACACACAAACCCAAAATGTAACTGGCAAAATCTTCACTACAGAAAATGGCATAGATATCAATACTCTGCTAACAACCGGCAAAGTACAATATACAGCAGATACTTCCCAAGTTAAAGGCAGTTTAAACAATAATTCTTCCATCAATGGCAAGGTAAATGACGATTCCAAGACTAATGCCGATTTAGTTGCCTATATCAATGGACCAACAAACCAAGGAATGTTCACTAAGAACAGTGATCCAAATGGACCACTTTTTGAAACCAGAAGTCAATTCCTAGATCAAAGTAAATTCTTCGGAAGTAACTACTTCTATGAGAAGATCGGTTTAAATCTAAATGATGTACAAACCCAGTTCGAACAAGAGAACCGAAGATTAATTGGAGATCAATTCTTCCAGACACAATTACTGGAACAAGAATTAACCACGATCAGTAAAAACTCCTTCTTACTCTCACAAAGCGAAGTCGATGTTAACACCGAGATCAAATCTCTTTTAGACAATGCAGCAACAGAATACACAGCATTAGGATTAACTCTAAACGAACCATTAACCCAAGACCAGATCAATAATTTAACCACGGATATTATCTGGTTTGAGACAGTTAATATTGATGGCCAAGAGTATATTACGCCGAAGCTTTATTTAAGCCAAGCCACTCGAGAAAGATTAGCTGGCGATCTCAACAACCCAGACAACAATAACTTCAGCACGAGCAACATTAACATCAAATCAACAATCTTTGCTAACAATGAGATTAACATTACTTCAGCTAATGGCAGTGTAAGTAATAACGGATCAATAATAGGAAATAGCAATATCACAATTACCGCTCACAACAACATAACGAATGATAACTTCTCTCAAATAGTAGCAAGCAACAATCTAACATTAAATTCTACAGATGGAGATATATTAAACAGATCCCTTCTTAAATCTGATAATGATATGATTCTAAATGCCCAATTAGGAAGTATAACAAACACGGCAACTGTTAAGACGAATGCGAAGAATCTGTTAGATACAAACAGCCCAACCTATATCTCAAATAACGAACCAATAAGCGATACCGGTAATATCAGCAGTAAGTTAATCGAGCAAGGCAGTATTCAAGCTAATAATCTAGTAATAAATGCTGGGAATGACTTCACGAATTCCGGAGCTAATATAACAACAAAGAATGATCTAACAGTTATAGCTGGTGATGATGTTACAATAGATACAGCTCAAGTAAGAAACCGAGATGAGTATCATAGTAAGAAAGCCACTATGATAAGTGACACCACAACAAACACCGCATCAAACATCACAGCCGGTGGTAATGTTACATTAGTAACAACAGGCTTAGGTCAAGATAATGAGATGGTGACTGCTCAGAATAATTATCAGGAAGCAGTAACGCAATATAACAAAGATTTAGCTCAATATAATACTGATGAAGCTAAGTATCAAAGTAATCTGCAAGATGTTAAATCCGGTAAAGCATCGCCATTATCTCCATTAAAAGAAAGCTTAACACCTCCAACTCCACCTGTAGAACCTAAGCTCGAAGATTTTACGCAAGACACGGGAAGTAATATCAATGTTGTTGGCAGTAATGTAAGTGCAGGAATCGACTCCAACCATAATCCTACTGGTGGAAATTTGAATTTATTTGCAAAAGATTCTTTAAATATTATTTCAGCGGTTGATACCCAACACACAGAAAATAAAATTATTAAAAAAAGCTTTGTTGTTAACAAAACCTATGACACTACAATTGATAAAGTAACCAATGTCAGTTCGAACCTAACAAGTAGCGGCGATATCAACACTACTTCTGGCAAAGATACTATAATCATGGCCAGTAATTTAAATGCTACTAATGGTAATATCTTAGCTGGTGCATATACGGATTATGATCCTGAATCTGCGACTTATGGTCAAACTGTAGTGAACAATAATGCTAATCTTTACATTATAAATGCTACTGATTCCACAAAATTATATTCTGAGTTTACGAAGGAGAAGAAAGGTTTCAGTGTCGAGAATGCTTTAATGACTGCAGCAATGGTTGCGGCAGTTGTGGTGAGTGGTGGAGCTGGTCTTGCTGCTCTTGCTACGACTGGTGGCATGACTGCTGTCGGAGTTGGAGCTGCGGTTGGCTCAGTTAATGAGCAAAAAACCAAGAAAACCGAACTTCATTATGATGAAACTTTAATCGCCAGCGAATTAAGTTTTAAAAATGATCTAACGATTTCCTCAATGAATGATGCTACATTGCAAGCTGCCAAGATTGAAGCCGGTGGGGATGTAACTATTAATGCAGTAAATAATCTTGCTATTTCTACAGGCTCTGAAGTTCATGAAACTTCTTATGATTTAAAAGATAAGGGCAATTATTTCTTCAAGAATGGCCAATCAGGAAGCTATAATGTTAATGTAATTAATACCGAAATTAGCTCTAATGGCGGAACAGATTCTAATTTAGTTTTCAATGTTGGTAATGGAGTTGTTGCGCAGTATAAGAAAGCTTCTGATGGAAGTTCAGATGTAGTTACGAAGACAGGGGTAGATGGCTCAATATTATCCGGAGATTATTCAAGTGATTCTAATTTAGCTTATTTAGATAAGTTAGATTCGAATACTACTCTTTACGATGGTGTAGAGGAGATTAATAAGAGTTGGGATCAGACGGAGAGGGGTTTAACAGGAGCTGGTCAGGCTGTTGTAGCTATTACGGCGACGGCTTTGACTATGGGAGCGATGGATCCGGTTGATGGTAGTTTTCTTCAGGCTGCGTTAGTTGGTGGAACTTCCGCTGCCGCATCAACTGCTGCGGTTGCTGCGACTAATTCGGCGCTGAATGCTGATGGCGATATATTCAAGCAATTAAAGACGATTTCTAAGGATACATGGGATGCTACAACTTCAAAGGAGAGTGTTGAGAATATTGTTATTGCAGCTGCATCAGCGTCTCTTGCTACAGGTTTAAGTAATATTGCAAGTGGTGGAACATTTACAACTCCGGCGGTGACGACTGATAGTGCTGCTAATAGTCTTGATTTTACGGAGAGGGTTGAAGCTAATTTCAAGGATTCGATACAAGATGTTGCGATTAATACAGTATCTTCGACTGCGGCTCAGAGTGTGATTAATGGCGATAGTTTTATTGAAACTTTAAAGGATCAAGGTAAGAATATTTTAGTTTAC
>Ga0207104_1080_pt1 | contig 22997 bp, 19 predicted proteins | sample Alteio_BWMinHeat_79_FD_153538 | JGI IMG/M metagenome (GOLD analysis project Ga0207104, IMG submission 153538) | Enriched cells from forest soil in Barre Woods Harvard Forest LTER site, Petersham, Massachusetts, United States -... | ecosystem: Environmental > Terrestrial > Soil > Temperate forest >...
ATTAATTAAAATTATTTTTTAGAAGAAGAGTAATTATTAAGGATAGAAACCATTCCCGAAGGAGCAGCTCCCAAAACCCTAACAAAACCAGATTGAGCACCTTGTATAGTACCAATAAAAGAAGCTCTTACTTCTTCTAAAGAGCCCAATTTTGACAAACCACCAATTGCATCTTTTGGTAGAATTCCTTTGTTCAAGTAACCAACTTGAATTTGCAATAATTCGTTTGACTTAGATGAGTCAAAAACAACTTTTGCTAAAGCCACTGGATCTTTTGCATAAGCAATAGCGACAGGTCCATTTAAATGAGGCTCAAGAATACTTAAATCAGTATCTTTAATAGCAACTTTTACTAAAGTATTTTTTGCAACTCTAAGGTGTGCTTTCTTTAATTTTAAATCTTTACGGAAATTATAAAGAGCTTTGTCTGATAATCCTCTATAATGCAACAAAACTACCAATTCACTATTTAGCAAATCTTCTTTGATAGTTGATACCAATTGTGCTTTTTGATTTCTGTCCATTTTATTTTTCTAATTTGAATGTGTATTTTATAGCGAATCTATGGCAACTGCTACAGATTGACCCATAGTAGTATTTAGGTAGAAGTTTTTAATATATCTACCTTTTGCCGCCTCTGGCTTTGCATCTTTAACAGATTTCACAATAGCTTTAATATTGGAAGTTAAATCTTCTTTGGAGAAGTTTACTTTTCCAGCTAGGCAGTGAACTATTCCGGCTTTATCATTACGATAATCAACTTTTCCTTTTAGAGCATCAGCAATTGCTTTTTTAACATCAGTTGTAACTGTGCCGTTTTTTGGACTAGGCATTAAACCTCTTGGCCCTAATTTTCTAGCAATTTTACTAACTTTTTGCATAACATCAGGAGTGGCGATTACAGAATCGAAATCTAAAAATCCTTGTTCAATTTTAGCCATTAAATCATCTAAACCAGCTTCAACAGCACCGGCAGCAATAGCATCTTTTTGAATAGATTCATCACCAGTCAAAACGATAGCTCTTACTTTTTTACCAGAACCGGCTGGAAGGACTAAAGATCCTTTAACCATTTGGCTAGATTGTTTAGCATCAATTGATAAATTGATGGCAACATCAACAGATTCAATAAATTTTCTTGGTTTTTCAGTGCTAGCAAGAATTAATTGATTTAATGCTTCATCTAATGTAAGCAAATTTTTATTTAAGACCTTATTTTTTGTCATTTTTATAAATTAATCGAGTTCTTTAGTCTGTTTCAAGTTCAAGACCCATTGATATAGCAGTTCCAGCAACCATTTTCATGCAGGCTTCTAAACCCATACTATTCATGTCAGTGATTTTCTTTTTAGCAACAGCTTCAATTTGGGATTTGGAAATTTTACCAGATGATGTTTTTCCTGGCGCACTAGAACCTTTTTTAAGTTTGATTTCCTTCATTATTAGATAAGAAGTTGGAGGACATTTAGTGATAAAATCAAATGTTCTGTCTTTATAAGCGTTGATCACAACCGGAATTGGAGTGCCCACTTCAAAATCAAATTTCATACCATTAAATTCTTTACAGAAATCCATGATATTTAGACCTTTTTGACCTAGAGCAGGACCAATTGGCGGAGCCGGATTGGCTTTTCCAACAGGAACTTGTAATTTTATGACACCTACTAATTCTTTTTTAGCTTTTGACATTCTTTAAGCAATTTTAAATATTTATAAATATCAACTATAATGATACTTTTATGAACCTTTTTGATAATATGACTAGCTCTACTTTAAGTAACTAATCAAAAAAGCAGGCATGTCAATCTATTTAATTAGATTTTATTATGCAAGTAAAAGTTATAAAATTTATTAATTTATCTCAAGTGAGTTTAGAAAACCAACTTAAGATACTTTTTCAACTTGGCTAACATCCAAGTCAACTTGAGTTGCTCTACCGAAAATTAAAATAGAGATTTTTACTCTTTGTTTTTCATTATCAAACTCTTCCACAACGCCGGAGAAAGAATCAAATGGACCTTCAATAACATTAAGAACTTCACCAACTTCAAATATTTGACTTTTGCTGGATTCATTACCATCGCTGCTAACCATTGATAGGATTTCGGCCATTTTTTTCTCAGAAACCGGTTCTGGTTTATTTTTTGAACCTAGGAAAGACATGGCTTTTGGAATTGCCGCAAGAACGTTATAAACATCACTTTTGATGTCAGCTTTTACGAAAATATAGCCTGGAAATAATTTTTGATCTTCTAAAACTTTTTTGCCTTTTTTAATTTTCACAACTTTTTTGCAAGGAACTAAAACCTCGCTAATATGTTGAGATAATTCAGTTTTGGCAATTGATCTAATGTTGTCAGCGATTTTATTTTCCTGACCAGCCATTACATTTAAAATATACCACTTATGTTCTGTTTTTTGTTCCATTATGCACCTAAACCAAATAAAATTTTAACTATTTTTGAAATTACAAAATCAGCAAACATAATCACGAAAGCAGCAATAGTAATAGAAATTAATATTGTAACGACGGTTATGTAAGTTTCTTTTTTTGTTGGTGTTTGAAGTTTTTTTAACTCCTCAATCACACTTCTTAAAAAATTTAGCATTAAGTATAAATACTTTATAAATTAATAAATGGCAGGAGTGAGAGGAATCGAACCCCCAACCAACGGTTTTGGAGACCGCTACTCTACCAATTGAGCTACACTCCTAAAAACACCTGCAAATCAGAATGAAACTTTCTGATTTGCGGGAGTCTTTAAAGACCCACCAATCTGAAAAATCAAACATTTCAAATAATTTAAAACCTGATATCAATGAAACCGGAGTTTTATGATATCAGGTTTTAGAGAAATTAGAATTAACTAATATATATTAATAAACTTATTTCAAAACTTTACTAACAACGCCAGCGCCGACGGTTCTGCCGCCTTCGCGGATAGCGAAACGCAAGCCTTCTTCCATGGCAATAGGAGCAATCAACTCTACATTGATCTTTACATTATCTCCAGGCATAACCATCTCAGTTCCTTCTTGCAATGTTACACTTCCTGTAACATCCGTAGTTCTGAAATAAAATTGTGGACGATAATTCTTGAAAAATGGAGTGTGTCTGCCACCTTCTTCCTTAGTCAAAACATAAACTTCTGCAGTAAATGTTGTGTGCGGAGTAATTGAACCTGGTTTGCACAAAACTTGACCTCTCTCAACTTCTTCTCTCTTAGTTCCTCTTAACAAGATACCAGCATTATCTCCAGCTTTACCTTCATCAAGAAGTTTTCTGAACATCTCAACGCCAGTTACAATAGTTTTTTGTGTAGCATTAATACCTACAATCTCAACTTCTTCGTTCACTTTTACAATTCCTCTCTCGATTCTTCCAGTTACAACCGTTCCTCTTCCTGAAATAGAAAATACATCTTCAATCGGCATCAAAAATGGTTTGTCAATTGGTCTTGCCGGTTCTTCGATAAAGCCATCAACAGCATCCATCAATGCTTGAATCGCAGGTTCGCCAATCGGTGAAGAATCTCCTTCTAAAGCTTTTAAAGCTGAACCTCTTACAATAGGAATAGTATCACCAGGAAAATCATAAGATGATAACAACTCTCTTACTTCCATCTCAACCAATTCCAATAATTCCTCATCTTCAACTTGATCAACCTTATTCAAAAATACCACCAAAGCCGGTACACCTACTTGCTTAGCTAACAAAATATGCTCCCTAGTTTGGGGCATCGGGCCATCAGTCGCAGATACAACCAAAATCGCACCGTCCATCTGAGCAGCACCTGTAATCATGTTCTTAATATAGTCAGCGTGACCTGGACAATCCACATGCGCATAATGTCTCTTATCAGTCTCATACTCTACATGCGCAGTCGAAATAGTAATACCTCTCGCTTTTTCTTCAGGAGCTCCATCAATATCATCATACGCCTTCTTAATAGCCTTGCCAGACTTAGATAAATATGATGTAATAGCAGCAGTTAATGTCGTCTTACCATGATCCACATGTCCAATTGTACCAATATTTACATGCGGTTTCGTTCTTTGAAATTTTTCTTTTGTCATTGTTTTAGTCTTTGAAAATTATAAGGGAGATTGAAATAAGGATTTTGCAAGAAAATAAATTGGAATAAAATAAAATGCAAGCGACTTTTTTTAAGTTGTGTTTTGAAAATACAAAAATAATAATTCGCAATTCTACTTAAATTTTTAACATCACAAATTCATGAAACCAGTAAGATTAGGCGTAAATATTGATCATGTCGCAACTATTCGCAATGCGCGCGGTGGAATTCATCCTGATCCGATTGCTAGTGCAAAATTAGCTCAAAAAGCCGGAGCGAACGGTATTACTGCTCATTTGCGCGAAGATCGCCGTCACATTTCAGATAATGATATTTACCGTCTCAAAAAAGAAATTGATTTACCGCTAAATTTAGAAATGGCGGCAACTGATGAAATGTTGAAAATAGCCCTCAAAACCAAGCCAAACGCCGCTTGCATCGTTCCCGAAAAAAGATCAGAAGTCACAACGGAAGGCGGTTTGGATGTTATAAAAAACGAGAAAATTTTATTACCAATAATTAAAGAATTAAAAAAAGCCAAAATTCGCGTTTCTTTATTCATCGATCCGCAAGAAAATCAAATTCGCAAATCCAAAGAAATCGGTGCCGACATTATCGAAATCCACACCGGAACTTATTGCAATAATAAAGGACAAGCACGCGCCACAGAATTTAGCAAAATCAAAAAATGCGCCAAAATTGCCCATGAAATCGGCCTAGAATGCCACGCCGGACATGGTTTAGATTTTGAAACCGCCAAAAAAATCGCCCAAATCGAAGAAATTGTCGAATTAAATATCGGCCATTTTTTAATCGGCGAATCGATTTTTATCGGTTTAGAAAAAGCTGTAAAAAAAATGAAAAAATCAATCAGGAGATAATTTGAAACCCGCGCAATTACCACAAAGTCAAAACTCACCGATTTTCAAATCAATTCTAGGGAAAAATTGGCAGCAAAAACATCACGATGAACGCCTCGCTTTGGCAATTCATCAGAAATTTGATATTTCACAAATTTTGGCAAAATCTTTAGCCATTAAAAATCTCGAACTTAATCAAATCGAAAATTTCCTAGAACCGACAATTAAACACAGCCTGCCCGATCCCTTTTCTTTGCTGGATATGGACAAAGCCGCAGAAAAAATTATTCACGCAGTTAAAAATAAACAAAAAATTACGATTTTCGGCGATTACGATGTCGATGGAGCCACCTCCTCCGCGCTTCTAAAACGATTTTTACGCGCTGTCGGAGCTAAAGTCGAAATTTACATTCCTGACCGAATTTTAGAAGGTTACGGCCCGAACGCTGTGGCTCTAATCAATTTAAAAAACACCGGAACTGATTTAGTAATCACCGTTGACTGTGGAACTACAGCCTTCGCGCCATTGGAAGAAGCCAAGAAATCCGGTTTGGAAGTCATCGTTATCGATCATCATTTAGGCGCTTTGCAAAAACCGCAAGCCATTGCCGTCGTGAATCCGAATCGTTTAGATGAAACTTTCGAGCATAAAAATTTAGCTGCCGTCGGCGTTTGTTTTTTACTTTGCGTCGCCGTAAATAAATTATTGCGCGCCGAAAATTATTACGAAAATAACAAAATCGAAGAGCCGAAATTATTAAATTATCTTGATTTAGTAGCGCTTGGAACCGTTTGCGATGTCGTTCCGCTCACCGGCCTAAACCGCGCTTTCGTCAATCAAGGTTTAAAAATAATTAAAAATCGCAGCAATTTAGGAATTAAAAATCTCTGCGACATCGCCAGTTTAAACGAACCATGCAGTGCTTACCATTTAGGTTTCGTCATCGGCCCTAGAATTAACGCGGGCGGAAGAGTTGGAAAATCGGATTTAGGCGCTAGATTATTATCGAGCGAAAATGAAAACGAAGTGCAAAAAATCGCCGCCGATCTCGATATTTTCAACAAACAACGCAAAGATATCGAACAAAATGTTTTGGAAGAAGCGCAAAAACAAATCGAAAAAAATAAAATTTATGAAAAATCTGTAATTTTTGCCGCCAGTGAAAATTGGCATCCCGGAGTTATCGGCATTGTCGCGGCGCGCATCAAAGAAAAATACAACAAACCAACAGCCATAATTTCCCTTGAAAATGGCCTTGGCAAAGCTTCCTGCCGCTCCATTAACGGCGTCGATTTCGGGAGCGCCATTATTAAAGCCAGAACTAACGGATTAATCAATGAAGGCGGCGGACACGCAATGGCCGCAGGTTTCAGCGTTTCGCAGAATAAAATTCCTGATTTACATCAATTTTTAAATGCCGAATTAGAAAGCGACATTTTGTATCACAATGAAAATTCGACCAATTATTTCCACGATATTTTAGACATCAACAGCGCCAATCTACAATTGGCCTACGAAATTCTAAAATTAGAACCTTTCGGCGCCGGAAATTCCAAACCAAAATTCTTAATTAAAGATTTGCTAATCGTCGAATCAAGCCTCATAGGCAAAGACCAAAGCCATGTGCGCTGCGTTTTTTCCAGCAAAAATATAACCGGATTAAACGGGAGATTAAACGGCGTCTGTTTTAAAGCCATGGAAGAAAAAATCGGCGCGATTTTGATCTCAAAAAACAAAGGAAATTCCGTAAATATAATCGCCCAAATCAACATAAATCACTGGATGGGCAACGATAATTTACAAGTTATTATTGAAGATTTAGTTGTATAAATTAATTATAAGCCGATCTACATCGAATACCGCCACAAGCGGGGCGACGGCAATCATTCGCAGTAAAAAATAAACTAAAATTGACTTTTCAAATTGACGATGTTAATTTCTCCCGCTTAACAACTTTCACTTTCAGGTTTAATTATTTAAAGATCAATTTTAGATGGCAGTAAATAAATTCAGCAAAAAAGAGCTTTTGGGTTTTTACGAAAAAATGCTTTTGATTCGTCGTTTTGAAGAAAAGGCCGGACAGCTTTACGGAATGGGTTTAATCGGCGGTTTTTGTCACCTTTATATCGGCCAGGAAGCTATTGCTATTGGCATGAAACATAATATGATCGCCAATGATAAAGTTATCACAACCTATCGCGATCACGGCCATATGATTGCCGCGGATTCCGATCCGAAAAGAATCATGGCCGAATTAATGGGTCGCGCTGATGGTTGCTCCAGAGGCAAAGGCGGTTCGATGCATTTATTCGATTTAGAAAAACATTTTTACGGCGGTCACGGAATCGTCGGCGCATCAGTGCCAATCGGCGCTGGTCTTGCTTTTGCCGATAATTACCGCGGCAATAAAAATGTCACCTTCTGTTATTTTGGCGATGGCGCAGCCCATCAAGGCCAAGTCTATGAAAGCTTCAATATGGCAAAATTATGGAATTTGCCGGTTTTATTCATCATCGAAAACAATCATTACGCGATGGGAACTTCCCAAGCACGCTCTTCCTCAACCATGGAATTATATAAAAGAGGCATCGGATTCAATATTCCCGGTGTCAAAATCAACGGCATGGATATTTTTGAAGTTATTTCCGAAGGCAAAAAAGCCATCGATTATGTGCGCGGCGGCAATGGCCCAATGTTGATCGAAATGGATACTTACCGTTATCGCGGCCATTCAATGTCTGATCCGGCGAAATATCGCAGCAAAGAAGAGGTTGAACATGTCAAAGAAAAAGAAGATCCAATCAATAATTTAAAAGCGGAATTATTAAAATCAAAACAAGCAAGCGAGGACGATTTCAAAGAGATCGACAAAAAAATTAAAACGGAAATCGAGGAAATCGTCGAATTTTCAAAAAATAGCCCTGAACCTAGTGAGGCGGAATTAACAACAGATATTTATAACTATTAAAATGGCAAAGAAAACAGTTAGACAAGCTCTCGGTGAAGCAATGGCTGAAGAAATGAGAGTTGATGGTGAAATTTTTGTGATGGGTGAAGAAGTCGCGGAATATAACGGCGCGTATAAAGTTACGCAAGGTTTATTGGCGGAATTTGGCGCAAAAAGAGTGATCGATACGCCAATTACCGAACATGGATTTACCGGAATCGCCGTTGGCGCCGCAATTTCCGGCCTGAAACCGATCGTCGAATTCATGACTTTCAACTTCGCAATGCAAGCGATCGATCAAATCATTAACAGCGCCGCCAAAACTAATTATATGTCCGGCGGCCAAGTTCGTTGCCCGATCGTCTTTAGAGGCCCGAATGGCGCGGCTGCAAGAGTCGGCGCACAACATTCGCAATGTTTTGCCGCTTGGTATGGTTCAATTCCCGGTTTAAAAGTCATTTCTCCTTACAGCGCTGCTGACGCCAAAGGTCTGCTCAAAAGCGCCATTCGCGATCCAAATCCAGTAATATTTTTAGAAAATGAAATCACTTACGGTTTTGAATTTGATGAAGAATATGAAGATGATCATATAGTCGAAATCGGCAAAGCCAAAATTGTCCGCAAAGGCGCGGACATTACGATCGTAACTTTCTCTCTAATGGTAAAATATGCTTTGGAAGCCGCAGAAGAATTGGCTAAAGAAGGAATTGATGTCGAAGTCATCGATTTAAGAACAATTCGCCCGATCGACAAAGCCACCATCATTAATTCTGTCAAAAAAACCAGCCGCTGCATCGTTGCTGAAGAAGGATTCCCATTCGCCAGCGTTGGCAGTGAAGTTTCTAGCATTTTAATGGAAGAAGCCTTTGATTATCTGGACGCGCCAGTAAAAAGATTGGCCGCAGTTGATGCGCCTTTGCCTTACGCCGCAAACCTAGAAAGATTGGCTTTACCGAAAAAGAATGACATTATAAAAGCTGTTTTGGAAATAATATAAGCATTTCAACTTATGCTGAAAGACATTGTCGAGAAATTTCAAGTCAGCAAAAAATCATTCATTATTTTCGCAGTTTGTGTTTCTCTAGTTCTTTATTTTTTACTTTATACAATCTTCGGACACCGCGGTGTTGTTGATTATTTCGCCTTAAAAAAAGAATTAAAAGAGAAAAATTTAGTAAAAGATCAACTTGCGGGAAAAATCGAAGATCAACAAAATCTAGTTAAAAGAATGGGCAATCAATCTTTAGATACCGATTTGCTTGATGAGCAAGTGCGGAAAAATCTGGGATATGCCAAAAATGACGAAATTATTATATTTGATAAAGACAAAAAATGAGAAATTTTTTCAATCACGACATTTCAATCAAGCAAGAATTATGGCGGAAATTAAATCATTTATTGATCGCCATTTTGCCTATTTTTTACTATTTTTTCAGCAAAACCGTGCTTTTATACATCATAATTCCGGTTTGTTCATTAATAATTTTGGTCGATTATTATCGCCATAAATCCGAAAAAATCGCCAAAATATTTAACTTAATTTTTGGCAAAGTTTTGCGCGATCACGAAAGAGACGGATTGTGTGGAGCTACATATTTCAGCATTGCTGCCATCATAATTTTTTCTTTTTTCCCCAAAGTTATCGCCATCAATGCCTTTTTAATTTTAGCAATTTCCGATAGTTTAGCCGCAATTTTGGGCAAAAAAATCAGAAGCCAACCCTTCTTTGAAAAATCGCTAGCCGGCTCCCTCGCCTTTGGCGTCAGTGCCTTTTTAATTACAATCATTAACGGCGTAATATTAAACCAGAAAATTTTATATTTTTTATTCTGCGCCATCGCCACTTTCGCCACCACAATTATTGAAGCCAGACCATCACTGCTGCGCACCGATGACAATTTAACAATTCCACTAACATTCAGTTTAGTTTTAATGGCTTTTGACTTCATTTGGATCTATAGTTAATGCAATTTTCACAAGATTTTCCTGACGAATTACGGCTGCAAATTCAAACTTCGGAAGTAGTTTCAAAAAAAGTTGCCTTGAAGCAAAAAGGCAAGGAATATGGCGGCCTCTGCCCGTTTCATAACGAAAAAACTCCATCTTTTACCGTCAATAATCAAAAAGGATTTTACCATTGTTTTGGCTGCGGACAGCACGGCGATATTATTTCATTTGTGATGAAAACTGAAGGTTTGAATTTCAAAGAAGCCATCTTTAAATTGGCCAATGATTTCAATATTCCAGTTCCGATTGTCAAAGCACAAAATCAGGAAAATGAAGAGCAAAATCAGCTCAAAAAACAATATTTAATTTTAGAAAAAATCTGCGAATTTTTTGAAAAAAATCTGTTCGATTATGCCGGACAAAGCGCTTTAAATTATATTCAAAATCGTGGACTTTCCGTACAAAATATCAAAAAATTCCGCTTAGGTTTTGCGCCAGATAATTACAATTCACTTCATTCCTACCTAACAAAATCAGGCTTCAACGAAAAAGAATTATTGGAATCCGGAGCTGTCGGCAAAAATCAAAATGGCCAATTATACGATAAATTTCGCAACCGATTAATCTTCCCAATTCTCGATAAAAAAGATCGCGTCATCGCTTACGGCGGCCGGATTTTGGGCGATGGACAGCCGAAATATTTAAATTCCTCCGAAACGCCACTTTTCAAAAAAGGCTCAAATCTTTACAATTATTCCAGCGCGCGAAAATCGGTTTACGATCAAAAATTCGCCGTTTTAGTTGAAGGTTACATGGATGTTGTCAGCCTCGCAATTAATGGCGTTGAAAATGCTGTAGCGCCGCTTGGAACCGCGATTACGCAAAATCAGTTATTGGAATTATTCAAAATCACCAATGATATCGTAATCTGTCTAGATGGCGACGCAGCAGGCCAGAATGCAATGAATCGCGTTATTGAAACTGCTTTGCCGATCATCAAGTTTAACAAAATTTTGCGTTTCGTGATTTTACCTGGAAATCTTGATCCTGACGATTTCATACGCCAAAATGGCCAAAAATCTTTCCAAAATCTATTAATTAACGCCAAAAATCTTTCCGAAACTTTATTCCAATTTGAAAGCAAAAAACTGGGAATTTTAGATTTAGAAAGCAAAATAGCACCGGAAAAAAAGGCCGCTTTGGAAAATATTTTAATGGAAAAAACAGCCTTAATTACTGATGCTAACAGCAAAAAATATTTCACGCAATATTACAAAAATCTACTTTTTGAAATCGGAAAAATTCAAATAAATTACACCAAAAAAACCACCACAAAACCGCCATCAATTCTTCACGAAAAACTCGATCCGGAATTTTTATATGAGCAAAGCATTTTGGCGTTATTGATCCAGGAGCCAAAACTTATTGACTATCAAGATAGTTATTGTAATATCCGACAACTTGATTTTGGGGATGAATCATTATCTAACATAAAAGAATCATTAATCGATTTTATCGATAAAAAAAATGATTATAACTCTCACGATTTATCTGATTTCCTCGATAATCTTTTAATTGATCCAGAAATAAAAGCTAAGGTGCTACGTAAAAGCAAAAGCCCTATTAGCAACGAGGTCAAATTAAAAATTCTAGCGTTAAAACATCATCATTGCCAAGTCTCTAAACAATATAAAGAAATCTTAAGCAAAATAGATGATTTTGACACTAGCAATTCTTCAATTAGTGGTCGGCAAAAAGAATTATTCGATCACAAAACTGAATTGGAAAGAGCTATATTAGAGCTTGAAAGTAATATAACCTAAAATATTTTGAAAATGACAAAAGAAAAAAAAGTGACCACACCAAAAGCTAAAACCAGCGATGCTAAAAAAGAATCGAAAAAATCACTGACAAAATTTGTCAATAAAATGTCTGAAAACACTGCCAATGACGCAGCTCAAGAAGAAAGAGATGCTCTATCTTTGGAAGTTTCTGAAACCAGCAAAATCTCCTCAAATCTCAAAAAATTATTAACTTTAGGCAAATCACAAGATTTCTTAACTTACGATCAAATCAATGAATATATAGATTCTGATTCAATCGAATCCAAAAGATTGGAAAGAATTTTTGATATTTTTGCCGAATTCAAAATTAAAATTGTCGAAAAAGAAGAAGATATTGAAAAATTGCTCGAAAAAGAAGGTTTGGATGAAGAAAAAAACCTGAAAAGAAGCGAAGATTCAGTTAAAACCTACTTAAAATCCATGAGCAATGTGCAATTGCTCACCCGCGAAAACGAAGTTGAAATCGCCATCCGAATTGAAAAAGGCCGCAACAAAACCATCAAAGCTCTGTATCAAAGCCCGATGGTAATGCGCTATTTCATCGATTGGTATAACGGTTTGGCCAACGGCACGATTTTGCTGCGCGACCTTATCAGAATTGATGAAACCTATAACTCAGAATTAGAAGAAATCCTCAAAAACGAAAATCAAAATGAACCGCAAGTTGAAGAAGAAATTTCATCTTTAGATGATGAATTAAACTCTTTGGAAGATAGCGACGGCAGCAGTTTTGACGAAACTGAAGTTGAAGAATTTGACGAAGCTGTAGTTTCTTTCGTTTCGATGGAAAGAATTTTGATGCCGAGAATGTTGGAAGTTTTCCAGCAAATTTCTACAATCTGCCAAAATATTTTAGAAAAATTAACCACCAAAACTTCCGAAGAATTGGAAAAAGATCAAGATTTCCAAAAAATGAAGGAAGATTTTGAAAATATCGCCAAAGAAGTCAGCTTTAACGATACTTTGATCAAAGGTTTGGTCGATCAACTTTACGAAGCGCACCAAAATATGACGAATTTGGAAATATCGCTTTTAAAATTGTCAAAAGAATATGAAATTGACAAAAAAGATTTCCTAGAAAATTACCAAGGAATTGAAGAAGGCGAATCTTGGCTCGCCAAAATCAACAAAATCAAGGCTCCAGAATGGAAAAATTTTGTTGAAAAAGAAAAAGTCGAAATAGCTGATATTCAAAATAAAATTTTAAGATTAGCCAAAATCACCGGTTTGAATGTTAAAGATTTCAAAGCATTGGTAAATTTCGTGAAAAAAAGCCAAGAGGAAGAATCCAAAGCCAAAAAAGAAATGATCGAAGCCAATCTGCGCTTGGTTGTTTCGATCGCCAAAAAATATACCAACCGTGGTTTGCAATTCCTCGATTTAATTCAAGAAGGCAATATCGGCTTGATGCGCGCTGTTGATAAATTTGAATATAAAAGAGGTTACAAATTCTCAACTTACGCCACTTGGTGGATTCGCCAAGCTATAACCAGAGCCATTGCCGATCAATCAAGAACGATCAGAATTCCGATTCACATGGTGGAAACCATCAATAAAATCGTAAAAACTTCGCGCCAATTAACGCAAGAATTAGGCCGCGCGCCAGATGCACAAGAAATTGCCGATAAATTATTAATGCCGGTGGAAAAAATTCGTAAAGTTTTAAGAACTTCGAAAGACCCGGTGAGCCTTGAATCTCCAGTGTCGGGCGATGATGAAGATAGTATTTTGGGCGATTTCATTGAAGATAAAACCGCAGTTTCCCCAGCTAGCGCCACACTTTATTCGGAATTAAAAGAAGTGATCACGCAAATGTTGTCTTCGCTAACTCCAAGAGAAGAAAGAGTGCTAAGAATGCGCTTCGGTATTGGCATGGCGACAGATCATACTTTGGAAGAAGTTGGAAAACAATTTTCCGTAACTCGTGAGAGAATTAGACAAATTGAAGCGAAAGCTTTGAGAAAATTGCAGCATCCGAAAAGATCAAGATCACTAAAAACCTTCATCCAAGAATAATTAATTCTTTATTTTGGCCGGATTTGGCATTTTTTAATGCTTTTTCCGGCCATTTTTTTTGAAAAAATCGCTAAATTTACAAAACACCCATGGACATCAAATTAGAATCCAATTTCTTAAAAATATTCGAAGAAAGAGGCTACTTTCATCAAGCAACTCACAAAAAAGAGTTAGATGATTTAATAAAAAAAGAAGAAGGTTCGGGAAAAGGAATCACAGCCTACATTGGCTTTGATTGCACCGCCAAATCGCTACATGTCGGCAGTTTAATTCAAATCATGATTCTGCGCCAATTACAAAAATGCGGACACAATCCAATCGTACTTTTAGGCGGTGGAACCACAAAAATCGGTGATCCATCGGGAAAAGATGAAGCACGCCAAATTCTAACCGACGAAATAATCGCCGAAAATATCGCTGGAATCAAAAAAACTTTAGAAAAATTCGATTTATCAAAAACCGATTCATCGCTCAAACCTTTCCAATTCGTAAATAACGAAGATTGGCTCAAAGATTTAAAATATATCGATTTCCTACGCGATTTCGGTCGTCATTTTTCCGTGAACAGAATGTTAACTTTCGAGTCAGTAAAAATGCGCCTTGACCGCCAACAATCGCTGAGTTTCCTAGAATTTAATTATATGATTTTGCAAGCTTACGATTTCTACAAATTAAACGCCGAGAAAAATTGCGTTCTCCAAATTGGCGGCTCCGACCAATGGGGAAATATTGTAAATGGCGTGGAATTAACTAGAAGAATTGGGGTTGAAACAATGATCAAAGCTACAAAACAAGTGATTAAAAAAATCCACAATGACTTCCCACACGAACCAAATCTTGAAGAACTACTAAAAGCACATAGTAAACTATACGATGATTTTGACGATCATTCTTGGAATGCTACTCTATTTAAAACAACAGCGGAAAAAGGACAAAAAAGTATTTCTAATATTAAAAATCCATCCTGCGAGAAGAGAGTAGCAGAGGAATTTAAAATATTGGGGAAATTAATTAGTGAATCTTCTGCAAAAGTTTTCGGTCTGACGACTCCCCTTCTCACAACAGCCAGCGGCGCAAAAATGGGGAAAACGGCTAATGGTGCGGTTTGGTTGGATGGCGGAATGCTTGATCCGTTTGAATATTTTCAATATTTCAGAAATGTGGATGATAAAGATGTGCCGCGGTTTTTGCGATTATTTACGGAATTAGATTCGCATAAAATCGCTGAAATCGAACAAAAAGATATTAATGAGCAAAAGAAAATTCTGGCGTCCGAGGCAACTGAAATTTGTCACGGTTTAGAAATAGCCAAACAATGCGAAGAAAAAGCTGAGAAAATTTTCGGTAATAAAGATGGTGATAATATTGATGATTTGCCGCAAATCGAATTGCAATTAACTTCAGAAGAAATGCAAAACGGCAAAATGCTCGCGGCAATTTTGAAAGAACAACAACTCTGCGAATCATTCGGCGAGGCGAAAAGATTAATCAAAGGTGGCGGTGTCAAAATAAACGAGGAGAAAATAATTGATGAATCTTATATGCTAAAGTTTAACAATGAGACCTCCTATTTTAAACTCAGTTTAGGCAAAAAGAAATTTTTCAAAGTAAATTTTTCGGTAAAATAAACGCAAAATCAAATGACGGATCAAAAAAAATATTTTGTAACTGGCATCGGCAATTCAATCATCGATGTTTTGGCCTTTGTTAAAGATGAATATTTAACGCAAAACGGCTTAACAAAAGGCTCGATGACTTTAATCGAACAAGAAAGCGCGAACTCCTTAACCAATTTAAAATATAATAAAATTACAGTCGGCGGCTCTCTAGCGAATGCTATCGTGGCTATGTCTCATTTTGGCATGAAAAATGCTTTTATCGGAAAAGTCGGTTCTGGTCATTATGGCCAAGCTTTTTTTGATGATTTAATTCAAAATAATGTCGATTTTTATTGCAAAAACCGCAGCCGCTTTGGCTCCACCGCCCGCTCCTTCATTCTCATCACGCCAGATAAAGAAAGAACAATGTGCACCTATTTGGGCGAATCGGCCAATGTTTTTGACGAAGTTGATCCTGAACCGATAATTAACAGCGAAATTCTATATTTGGAAGGATATTTATGGCATAAAGAAGACACAATTAAAGCTTTGAAACAAGCGATTTTAATTGCTCGGAAAAATAAAGTGAAAATTGCTTTTACCCTTTGTGATGCTGGTTGGGTCGAGCTTCATAAAGCGGATTTTTTGAAAATCGTTAGTATTGCCGATTTTGTTTTCGCCAATGAAAGAGAACTCAAAGCCTTGATTTCATCCGATAGTCTTGATGAAGAAAAAGTTAGAGAATTGGGCAAGGAAAATAAAAATTTAACTTTGATAATTACCAGATCAGAAAATTCCGTCGTAATTTTCAGCGCTAAAACCGGAGAATTTATCGAAGTCGAAGCCCATAAAATTGAAAATATTACCGACGCAACTGGCGCGGGCGACGCTTTCTCAGCTGGCTTTTTATATGGTTTAAGCCAAAAATTATCGTTGGAAGAATCGGCTAAAATCGGCCATTTATTTGCCTCGCAAATTATTCAAACAATCGGCGGCAGATTCGAAGCGGAACAAATCGCAAATATCAAAAAAATATTACAAATTTCCTCCCAAAATGTGGCATAAAGAAAATCTCGAATCAGCACTTCAAAGTAATTTTCTCAAATCCACAATCACAACCAAAATCATTAGCGAAGAAGTTTTTATCGACAGCCGCAAAAAAACCAAAAATGGACTTTTTGTAGCGATTATTGGCGAAAATAATGATGGGCATGATTTTCTAAAACAAGCCTTTGAAAATGGCGCAACAATGGCCATCGTGCAAAAAATTCCAGCTGATTTTGCGCATGATTCGCGTTTAATTTTAGTAAAAGACAGCACAAAATCTTTGGTAAATTTGGCAACTCACGCCCGAAAAAATTTCGCCGGAAAAATAATTGCCATCACCGGAAGCGTTGGAAAAACTAGCATCAAAGAAATGCTGCGCACCGTTTTATCTCAAAAAACAGATCCGAAGATTGTTAGCCATAAAAATAAAGTATTTGCCAATTACGGCAATTTAAATAATCACATCGGATTGCCTTTGAGCCTTTGCAATCTGCCGCAAGATTGCGATTACGGCGTTTTTGAAATGGGCATGAATAATCCGGGGGAAATTGAGTTTTTAACCAAAATTGCTTTGCCCGATATCGCCATAATTTCCAACATCGCCAAAGCTCATATCGGTAATTTTAAAAATGAAGATGGCATTGCGTTGGCCAAATCCGAAATATTTTTGGGCGTTGCGCCGAGCGGTTACGCCATTTTGAACAAGGATAATAAATATTTCGATTTCCTCAAATCGCAAGCTTTGAAAAATAATATCAAAGAGGAAAATATCCTCAGTTTTGGCAAAAATAAAGAGAGCGATATTTGTTTGGAATCCTTTGAAAATACTGACATCGCGCTTTCCAAAGTACATGTAAAAATCGCCAAAAAAACTCTGAATTACGAAATCAACAGCATCAACGAATCCACGATTTTAAATTCCCTAATCGGAATCGCCGTTTTAAAAATTCTCAAAGTCGATTTTGCCAATTATTTGCCGAATTTTAAAACACTTGAAACGCCTGCTGGTCGTGGCAATATCATCAAAATTAACAAAAATAATAAATCTTTTATAATCATCGACGATAGCTACAACGCTAATTTGGAATCGATGATTTCCGGTTTAAAATTTCTAGCGAAATTGGGCGAACAAAATCCAAAAGGAAGAACCGTGGCAATTATCGGAGACATGTTGGAGCTTGGAACGCGAGGCATAGAAGAGCATAAATCAATTGCCAAATACATAAATCAATTTAACATCGATAAAACTTTGCTGGTTGGGGATTTGAGCAAAAATATCATCGGTGAATTGAAAAAAGAGCAAATTATCGGTCATTTTGACAATTCCGCAAATTTAGCGGTGCAAATTATGGGTTTGGTGCATGATAATGATATTATTTTGGTCAAAGGATCGAACGGCACTAAAATGAATTTAATTATAAATAGTCTGAAAGAATAGGCGCATGCTTTACGAATTTTTGCAAAAATCATTTTTGGCAGAACAAAATTGGCAAAATTTTGTTTTGATCAATATCTTAATCCTCGCCACCTCTTTTGTTACTGGCTTTGTAGCGCTGAAATATTTTCTAAAATTGATCAACCGTTACAATATCTGCCGTCAACCAATCCGAACTGACGGACCTAAAACTCATCTAAAGGAGAAAAAAAATACCCCAACAATGGGCGGTTTGATGATTATTTTTGCAACGATTTTCACCACAATTTTATGGGTTGATTTATCGCATTATTACATATTCCTCACTTTAATTGTCTTGCTATCTTTTTCCGCAATCGGCTTCGTCGATGATTTCATGAAAGTGCGCGGCAGCAATAGCAAAGGCTTTCGCGGCAGTATCAAATTAATTTTGCAATTCGCCATTGTCGGTGGAGTTTTATTATTATTGCAAATCTACGACCCGCGCTATTTAAACGATTCCGTCGCCATTCCATTTTCCAATATTTCCATAAATCTCGGCCGCGCTTACATTATTTTCGCCATTTTGGTCATTGTTGGCTGCGCCAATGCCGTGAATTTGACCGATGGACTTGACGGTTTGCTCACCGTTCCAGCCGTTATCGCTTTAGCAATTTTGGGTTTCATTGCTTATTTCAGCTTTGCCGTTCAGAACAATTTTAATTCTGATGTTCTACAATTAGTCTTTTTCTGCTGCGCTTTAATTGGCGCACTTTTGGCCTTTTTAAAATATAATTTAAAACCGGCGAAAATTTTTATGGGCGATGTCGGAAGTCTTGGAATCGGCGCCGCGCTTGGAATTATCGCTATTATTCTAAAAGTTGAATTGGTATTTTTTATCATCGCTTTGTTATTTGTCATCGAAGCAATGTCGGTAATTTTGCAAGTAACCTCTTATAAATTGCGCAAAAAACGGATTTTTTTAATGGCGCCGATTCATCATCATTTTGAAAAATTAGGTTGGTCAGAAGTCAAAGTCGTCAAAGTTTTTTGGCTAGCTTCGTTAATATTCGGCCTTATCGGGTTGGCCGGTTTTTTATATAAATTTTAATTAATTCATGGCACAGAAAGAAAGGGTTTATTTATATGATTCAACCTTGAGAGACGGCGCGCAAACCAGCACGGTCAATTTTAATAGTCGCGATAAAAAAAATATTGCTATTATGATTGATAGTTTGGGAATTGATTATATTGAAGGCGGCTGGCCGGGTGCGAATCCAACTGATGATGAATTTTTCAGCGATTTACCAAAATTAAAAAAATCCAAATTTACCGCTTTTGGCATGACCACTCGCCCTAATGTTAGCGCGGAAAATGATCCAGGTTTGAATGCTTTAATCAACAGCGATACCGGCGCGATTTGCATCGTCGGCAAAAGTTGGAGATTTCATTTGGAACATGCTTTACACATCTCCGCGGAAGAAAATTATAAAATTATTGGCGATTCGATCAAACATATCGTCAAAAAAGGCAAAGAAGCCATGTTTGATTCCGAACATTTTTTTGACGGCTATAAAGATGATCCGGAATTTGCTTTGAAATGCGCCAAAACTGCCTATGAAGCCGGCGCGCGCTGGATTGTTTTATGCGATACAAACGGTGGAACTTTGCCGAGCGAAATTTTCAAAATCACTTCCGAAGTCACCAAACATATTCCTGGGAAAAATCTAGGAATTCATTGTCATAACGATACTGGAAATGCTGTCGCTAATTCAATTGCGGCCGTCGAAGCTGGCGCCAGACAAATTCAAGGCACAATCAACGGGCTTGGCGAAAGATGCGGCAACGCCAATTTAATTTCGTTAATTCCAACTTTAATGCTGAAAATGAATTACGATATCGGAATCAACGAAGATCAGCTCAAAAATCTGGTCAAAGTTTCGCATTTTTTGGATAATATTATCAGCAAAGATCCCAATCATTACGCACCTTATGTTGGCGAATTTGCCTTTGCTCATAAAGGCGGCTTGCATGTTTCGGCCATCGCCAAAAATCCGAAATCTTACGAACATATTGAGCCGGAAAGAATCGGCAATAAACGCAAAATCATGGTTTCCAACCAATCTGGCCGCTCCAATATTATTGATCGCCTGAAAGAAATCGGTTTGCATGAGGAAGATAATTTGAAATTCAGCCAAATTTCTGCTTTGGTTAATGAGGTTAAAGAACTCGAATCCAAAGGCTACGCTTATGATGAAGCCGATGCCAGCTTTGAGATTTTGGCTAAAAAACATTTAAGTATTATTCCAACTTTTTTTGAATTAATTCATTATCGTGTCTTGAACGAAAGAAGATTTGATTCCAAAGGCGAATTAACTAATATTTCCGAAGCTACTGTAAAAATTCGCGTTAATGGCGAACAAATATTAACGGTGAGCGACGGAAATGGCCCAGTCAACGCTCTTGATAGCGCTTTGCGTGATGCTCTTTCCAAATATTATCCGGAATTAAATCATATTCGTCTAACCGATTATAAAGTGCGAATTTTAACACCGAATGAAGCGACTGAAGCCGCAACCAGAGTGCAAATCGAATCACAAGATGATGAAGGAAATAAATGGATTACAATTGGCGTTTCGACCAATATTTTAGACGCATCTTACAATGCTTTATGCGACAGTATTACTTATAAATTAATGAAAAGCTCTACGAAATACGAAAAAGTTTAAAATTATTAGGATAAGATTTTACGAATGATTAGGTTAATAAAGGGGTTTATTGTTACTAATGCCCCGAAACTCAAAAGGATGTATGGGAAATTAAAGCGTAAAATCAAGAGAAATTCTATCTATATTTTAAATATTCTCTTCCTTAATTTCCGCAAAGTCATCAAGCGCCGCAAGGTTTTAAAACGCTATAGGGAATTTTATCGCGCTTTATCCGTCAAAAATAATGAGGATAAAAATAATATCACCCGCGCCTATAACCGCTTTTCCATTACCATTATTTTATTGATTTTGCTGTGGACATTGCTCAATGCCCTCGCAATTTATCACTCTCTCAAAGAAAATTTTGCCGATAGAATTATTATTCAGAAAACCATTATCGAAAAAAGCTTAAGCAATTCCATCGGTTTGATTGATAACTTTTCGAGCTATATCGGCGATAAAATTTTGCTTTTCGGAATCAATGATAGAAAGGCCATCGCCACTATTTTAAAGAAAAATAACTCGACCGATATAACCATGACGCGGAACTTCTATTCCTGGCTCGACCTTGATTATGTTGATACCAGACATAAATTAGTGGTTTCCTCAAATGATGGCGTATTAAAAACCGCGCAAAATATTCAAAGCTATTATCCAATTGAAGAGTCTTTAAAATCGAAATGGCAATTTCATTTGGGCGGAGTAATAACCATAAATAGTAATTTCGGGAATTATGATATTATTCCAGTTGCCTTTTCGATTGATGACGATAATTCCAAACCGCGTGGTACTTTAATTTCCAGAATTATTATCAAAAAAGTTCGCGAAGAAATTAAGCGCAGCGTTGAAGATACTGAGGTGAGCTATGTTATTCTGAATAAGGATTTTAATTTTATCGCCTATTCTTCCAACGATAAAATTTTGGATGATGTTAAAAAGCAAAAAACCATCACCAAAAAATTATCAGCCAATAAAGAGCTGCGCAATATTATGGATAATGCCAGCGATTTTGGCGAAATCAGAAGAGACGGTGCTTTAAAAACACCAATCAATATTGGCAACACCACTTACAACAGCTATCGCAAAGCCGATTATCCGTTTTTAATTTTGACCAGCTATTCCAAAGAAGCAGTTTGGAAAACTTTCCGCGCCAAAATCAAGCCGCTTTTATTCCAATCATTCGCCATCACTTTATTATTTTTATCGACTCTTTTCATTTTCAAAGTCATTCAAATTCTGCCGATCATTCGCGAATTAGTTGATGCCAAATCCAAAGCCGAAGAAGCTAACCAAGCGAAAAGCGGTTTCCTTTCCACAATCAGCCACGAATTGCGTACGCCGATGAATGGAATAATCGGTATGAGTCAGATTTTGGCAGACTCCGGAAATCTGGACGATGAGGAAGTCGATCAAGTGCAAACCATCAATCAATCGGCCAACGCTTTATTGTTGATTTTGAATGATATTTTGAGCTTCTCCAAACTTGAGGCCAAAAAATTGGAATTAGAAAAAATCGATTTCAATCTTTACGAATTATTGGAAAATACCGTCGATATTATGTTTCCAGCCGTGATGAAAAAGGATTTAGAAATTTTCATTAAAATTGATCCAATAATTCCGAAAATGCTCGTTGGCGATCCGGGAAGAATTCGTCAAGTCGTCACCAATCTCGTCAATAACGCCATTAAATTCACGCATGAAGGGCAAATAATTATTGAGGTCGTTTGCAAAAAGAATTTGAAAGATAAATGCTATTTAAGATTCAATATTAGAGATAGCGGAATTGGAATTAGAGCTGATGATTTAGCCAAACTTTTCACCAAATTTACGCAAGCCGACATGTCAACCACCCGCAAATATGGCGGAACGGGGCTTGGTTTGGCCATTTGTAAATCATTGATCGAATTGATGGATGGTCAAATCGGCATTGAAAGTGAAGTTGATGTTGGTTCAAATTTCTGGTTTTCTATAACTTTGCCGAAATCCAAAGAACCATCAATCATTCCGAAAGAAGCCGAGCGCGCCAAAGTAAAAAATAAAACCTTCGCTATTATTGATAGTAATAAAATCGGCTCGCAAATTTTGAAAGAGAAATTGCTCAATCTTTTCCATATCAAAGTTAATCAAATCTATCTGCCGCAAAATCCTAACACCGACACCATGATGAATGAGCTGCAGGAAGAAAAATATAGCACCATTCTTATCAATTATTGTAAAGGCCGCCATACGAATGGTCTTGCAATCGCCAAAATTATTAAAGAGACCAATAAATTAGCGCATATTCCTCTGATTTTAATAATTTCATCCTACGATAAATCGCAATTGCCGCGCGAAGATTTGCAAATATTTTCGGCGATTATTACCAATCCAGTCAAGGAATCCAACCTAATCAACTCTATATTGACTTCCAATAATATTGAGCATCAAAAAATGCTGCGCTTCCCACGCCAGAAAAAAGAGCCGGAAAAAATCCAAATTTCCGAAAAAGGCCCGATTTCATACAAAATATTATTATGCGAAGATAATCCGATAAATATTAAAGTTGTAATGGCAACTTTGA
>Ga0207104_1083_pt1 | contig 22614 bp, 18 predicted proteins | sample Alteio_BWMinHeat_79_FD_153538 | JGI IMG/M metagenome (GOLD analysis project Ga0207104, IMG submission 153538) | Enriched cells from forest soil in Barre Woods Harvard Forest LTER site, Petersham, Massachusetts, United States -... | ecosystem: Environmental > Terrestrial > Soil > Temperate forest >...
CGTTCCCATAAGGGACCTGGTCCCCATACATTGCAACAGCACCCCGATCACGTAGCTGGCAACCAGCGCGACAGCGGCGCCGGTGAGGCCAAACCCCATGGTCAACGGCACAAGCACCACGGCATAGAATAGAAATTGTGCCCCCCAACTCTTCATCTGGAGATCGGGCCGGTTCGCTCCATAGTGCAACGCGGTCATCACGCTTGAATACCCGGCACAGACGGCATACACACAGAGCATTCTCAGTGGGTCGACAATGCCAAGCCACTGAGAACCGAATGCCAGCGGCACAATGACCGGGGCGAGCACGGCCACGCCGGCCGCCAGTGGAATGAAGATCAGTCCAATCAGACCCATTTGAAGTTCGAAAACACGGGCCACACCTGATTGATCCTGTTGAAGCAACGCGTAGGTAGGCATGCTGATCTGATGGATCAACACCGTAGCCCGCACGCCCAATAAGAGGGGAATGGCCAGCGCGATCTGATAGAAACCCAACGCCTCTTGCCCGAGCACGCGACCAATGACCAGCTCTCCCCCACTCATGACACCGAAGATACAGAGTGTCGTGACATTCAAATGTTTGCCATAGCAAAGAAAATAATGACATGCAGGACGATAGAGTGACAGGCGTGGCCGGAACGGTGCCACCCAGAATGACAGGAGGCTGCCCACACACATCCCGACCATTTGGCCAAGCAACAGCGCCCATACACTGCGGAGCCACAATGCGAGAGTGATGATCGCGGTAGCCTCAATCACGCGCCGGACAAGATCCATGGTGACACGCCGCCGCAAATCCAAGTTCTTTAGGACAATGGCCATCGCCGGACTCTGTAGCCCCTGCAGCACGAGCAACCAGGCGTGCACCCGTAATAAGGACGCCAACTGAGGCATCTGCATGGCCTGACCTATCATCTCGGCCGCTGCCCAAAGACAGGCGGCCATGGCGACTCCCCGCACGATTGCGACGGTCCAGGCGACAGCTAAATCCTCCCGGTCAACCTTCGCCTTGGCGATCAAGGCCGATTCCAGGCCGAGTTCACTGATGGTCATGAATGCCAGGACAATGGTGGCGGAAGCGGCCATCACGCCGAAATCGGCCGGAACCAACAGGCGTGCCACCACCATGAGCTGAATCGCCGCAATCGCTTTATCCAACACAAAACCTACCCCAGCCCATCCACCAGCCTGGAGAATCCGGTGGCGCAGACGAGGCGGTACTGGTTTAGCCCGGTCATTTTTGACCTGGGCTTCTGCCAGCACCATGTCACGACTGGTGATCATCTTGTCCGTCGCCTCGCGGCCAGCGCCGTATGGCATACCAGTTCCAGTTCTTTGGCTCGTACGTCCCAGGTATGGGCCTGGATCACGGCCATTCGTCCTCGTTCGCCCATCTTCATTCGCTCTTCAGAATCTTCAAGAAGACGGATCAACTGCCGGGCCACATCTTGCGCATGATCTGGCTTCGCTGCGAGCCCGCAACCGATGGCCTCCACTGTCTCTCCATACCCCGGCCCAATGGTCGTGACGACGGGACGCCCACACGACAGATATTCCCACAATTTCATGGAATCACCGGGATAGGATCGAGTTTGTCGATTCAACACCACACAGACATCGCAGGCCGCAATCCATGTCGGCACCTGCGCCCAATCGGCCCGACCGACAAAACGGACGATCTCCGTCAATTCTCGTTGGTGAACCAGCTGTTCGAGCGCAGGTTTCGTTTGGCCTTCTCCTACCAGCAAAAATGTGGCGGAGGGGACCTTGGCATGCACCAAAGGCACCGCTTCGATCAACGTCTCCAACCCATGCCAGGGAAAGAATCCGCCGACAAATCCGATGCAGAGACCTTCGACCGGAAGACCGAGGGCTGTTCTTGCAGCATCATGCGGTTGAGGATGAAAGCGATCCTCGTCGACTCCATTGCGGATCACATGACAATGTTCCGGTGGAATGTCCCAAGCATCTTCCATCTGCGCCACAATCTCGCGGCAGACGCTCACCACCGCCTGTACCCGGCACGCAGCGTTCTTCACCGCGGCGCGAAGTACCCACCGTACGAATGGGAGCCGCCAGACCCCCTGCACCTCTTCCTCCGGCAACCCATTGACGAACAGCACAGTCGCACAAGCAGGATCGGACAGGGCCAGCAGCGGGGCCATCTGCCCTGGCGAATCGAACCACAGCAGTACGTCCGGCCGCCACGCCGCCAGTTCCTTCCTCAAGACATGCCATGACGCAATCAGAAATGAAAAGGGCCGAAGACCAGCCACCCGCCAGACCGACACAGGTCGGAACGACAGCGAGGCGAACTCCGGCGCCAACTGTCGTCCTTGAGCCGGCTGGGGCGCCACAATCATAATGGTATGAGGACATCGTGAAAGGGCTTGGGCAAACTCCAACACCTGCCGCGCTCCGCCCGCCGCAACACTCAGGTCTTCATCACAGAACACGAGGATGCGCATGGTGTATCGATGCCTTTTCGGTGGCAAGCCACTCTCTCAAGCGATTTGTGAGGTGTGTCCAGCTAAACCGTTGTTCAACATATTGGCGTCCAATTGTTGACATGCGAGCCTGGCGGTCCGGATCGTTCAAGAGCGCCAGCACCGCCTGAGCGAGTGCGGACGGATCGTCCGGCTGAATGAAGGCGACTCCGGCCCCTTGAACAAACGTTGCGGAGACGGAGGGGATCGCGCTGGCAATCACGGGCTTTCCGCAGGCAAGGTAATCATAGATTTTGACTGGAGACGTTTCGCCACGGTCCCCTCGGAACGGAGCAACACAGAGTGTCATGGCACCGATCCACATCGGAACCTCCTGATACGGAATCCTGCCAGCCCAGGTAATACAGGAATTCAGGGCCAGACGATCCGCCTGTTGTTTCAATTCCACAGAAGCTTCTCCGTCTCCAACCAAGAGCAGGTGCACAGATGGCATCGTGCGATTGATGATGGCCATGGCATCCAATAAACACTGCAACCCTTGATAGCGATAGAAACTCCCGACAAAACCGATGTAGTCTCGTTCCAGGCCCACTCCGATTCGACGCCGGCAGGCCGCGACATCATGAGGGGCAAACAACCCCGTATCCGTTCCACTCGGCAGCACGGCCACGCGATCAGCAGCCACACGATAGCGGCGAACGACGAGATCCCGTAATCCATTTGTCAGAACGACCACGCGATCGCAGCGGCTCAGGGCAAACGACGCCAGCCAGTGTTTGAGTCTTCTTTTGAGCCTGCGATCGGCCTCTGACCAATCGGGCACCGGCTCCCCGTTCACTTCACAGACGCACTGCGCTCCGACCAATCTTGCGAACAACAACGGATGCGGACTGTCCATCCATCGGTAATAGACGACATCCGGTCTCGACCGCCAGGCTCGCATGAGCCCGACGAGACTCGAGAGCACCGCATAGGACACCGGACGCAGCACCGGCCATGGAAGGAGCGGAATCGGCGCGGTCGAAAAGCCTCGCTGGAGCAGCGCGGATCGATACCGAGGAGGAAGGACTATGACACTGTCGCCCCGTTCGACAAGCTGGCGCGCCAAGGTCCAGAGACGAACGAGTCCTACAGGATCGGATGGCGCATCCGGTTCATACCAATAACAAAAGAGGAACCACCTCATACGAGTGCTCGCTGAGGGGCAGGATCCTTCTGCTCCGATGTTAGACGCGGCAAGATCATGACAAGCCCGGCACACAACCAAAAGGGCTCCATGATACGAATGATAATGAACGTGTTGGCTCCGATACCATGGGCGAGCATGGCGACCATGCCGAGCAGCAATCCATGGGCCAATCCCTTACAGAAGGGATCCTGTTCGGCCAGAAAGGTCTCTCGTGCGCGCCGCCATAAGCGGTAGATCAAGAAAATAAACGCCACGAGGCCGGCGAGACCCGTTTCGCCGAGGATTTTGACGTATTGGGCGTCTGCCCAGGCATAGCCCGTCACCCCGCGGCCGAGCACAGGGCTGTGAAGCCAATCCTTCAGCACATACTGCCAGGAACGCAACCGCTCTGTTGTGGAGAGGTCCAACCCGATGCGTCCCACTTTGATTTCGCCGCCATATTGACGTCCGAAGAATGTCTCCTTGACCCGATTCTTGACATTGTCAGGCGCCGCAAAGGGAAGCATCACCCCAACCAGTAGTATGAGCGCGAGTACACCGGGTCGCCGCCATTGCGTCGCGGCGACAGCCAGCATCAATACCCCGGCAGCCAGATAGGATGAACGGGAGAGCGTGGCCATGAGAGCCAGACTGATGAATCCGATGAGAAGTCCGAGCACCACCCGTATCGGTCCGGACTTCAAGTGCAGGAAGAGGCCCATGACGATGGCCATGATAAACACCAGGTACCCGCCGAGCGTATTGGGCTCGCCACTCTCTCCTTCAAACGGCGCGCTCGCCCGTTGACCGCTTGGAATCTGAACGATCGCATACACACTTATCGCGAAGCAGATCGCCAGCAATGCCGTCACCAGACTGACGACCTGCCGTTTGGTCGACACATGATTGACGACCATGAAAAACACAAAAAAGTATTCGAAATATTTCAAGATAAAAAAGAATCCTGTGAGCGGCTGGACACGCCCGGCGATGACGCCGATCAGCGTCGCGAGCACACAGACCAGCATGTAATAGACGATGGGGCGATTGATCGGAGTCTCGCGAATGAGGGCAAGATCGCGATAGATAATCATCTTGACGAGCCAACTGAATCCGATGATCACGAGCAAGAGATCGTCCACGCGCAACGAGAGGTCCCGCACACCCACGCCTCTCCCATCCACTCGTCCGATCGCGATTTCCGGAGAGAGCAACATGGAACCGATTAGCAGGAAGAGGGAGGCGGGAACCGATGTGAACGCCACCATGACAATGAGAAACCCGAAGACCACTTGTATGCCGACCATCGGGGTCGTCATCGTGAGGCCAAGCGCCAGCACGGCGGCCAGCACCGAGACGATGACGGCATCTTGCGGTTTTACCATCGACGCATGCATGGGGTGTCGGCTCCTACTGGCGCGTCAGCGATATTCGTATCGGTAGACACCGGAATCCGATGCGACCTCGGACTTCACGTTCGTCAAGACAATGCCCATGACATTGGCCTGCGCATGGTCTAGGAGGAACTTCGCCCGCTTGAGGGCATTCCGACCAATTCGGCCGACTTGATACACCAGGATCGTCCCGTCGACACGTGAACTGAACGCCACCGCATCCGTGACCGGGAGAATGGGAGGAGAATCAAAGAGCACGAGGTCGTATTCCTCATTCATTTCATTTACGAATGTCTTGATCTTCGTCATGTTGAGGAACTCGTTCGGATTGCCCACCTCCGACCCGCTGGTCAGAATATGCAGGTTGTCCAACCCCGGCGTGCTCATCACCCGATCCGCCCCCATAGGCCCGAGCATCAGATCCGTGGTGGACCGCACGTGGCTGCGCCAGGGAGTACTGCCCACCAGAGCATCTGACAGGCCCGGAACCCGTTCGAGGCCCAACCGCTGATGCACAATCGGCCTTCGTAGGTCAGCATCGACGAGTAACACTCGTTGTCCCTCCTGGGCGAGGGTAATTGCCAGGTTGGTCACACAGGTGCTCTTGCCTTCACCAAGACCCGCGCTGGTAAAGAGGATGGATTTGACCTTCCGATCCATACTGGCAAATTGAATATTCGTCCGCAGTGACCGTAGACTCTCGGACAGGGGAGACTTCGGATCGATCAGGCAAATGAGTTTCGAGAAATTTTCCACGGCCGACGCAGAGGCGTAGGCTGGAAGCGCTGCGCGGGCGGCTGCTTCCATTTCTTTACTGTCGAACTGCGGGATGACACCAAGAACCGGCACTTTGAGAAACTCCTCGACTCCCTCGATGGTACCGATCGAGGTGTCGAATGATTCGCGCGCAAAGGCCAAGACAATCCCCAGAAAGACGCCCATGAGAGAGCCAACCATGAGGTTGAGCCTCGTATTGGGGGAATTGATCGGTCCACCGGGCATGATGGCCGGCGCAATAATCGTCACCTCTTCAATCCGCTCGGCGCTCTTGATCTGCAGTTCCTGATGCTTGCTCTTGAGCGTCGCCAATAGATCGCCATTGACTTTGACTTCACGCTCAAGGCGGCTCATTTCAATCGCCGCGCGCGGGAACTGTAAATACCGAGTTCGATAGCGATCCCGCTGATCCGTAAGCGTCGCTTCCCGGTCTTGCATGGTCTTGAGCTTGGCTCGGAGTTCAAGAACCATCTCGGCTCTGACATTGTCGATCTTCTTCTGCTGCTCCAGGACTTGGGGATGATCGTTTGTATAGTTGATCAGGAGGGTATTTCGTTCCTGGAGGAGATCGAGAAGGCGCTGATTGAGAATCGTGAGCAGCGCATTCTGTTCTTCCGTAAATATCCGGCCGGTTTGGTTCCCCAGCACCGCTTCAGTTCGATTGAGCACCGAGATCTGCCGTTCCCCCTCCGCCCGCTTTCGCGCGACGTCATTGTGCTGCTCTTCCAGCTTGGTGAACGTCTCCAGCGCGGCGCGCGCCTCATCGGTCAAGAAGACCCGCCCTTCCCGTTCCCTAAAGGCCCGTAGTGCGTCTTCCGCATCGTTCAACTGCTTTTCAAGCCCGGCCAGCTGTTCCTCGACAAACCGTCGTGACTCCACGACAAGACGGTTCCGGGTCATGATATTTTCCAGGCGATAGGCATTGGCCACTGAATTGGCCGTCTTCTCTGCCATCTCCGGTTGATCTGAGGCGGCCGTAATACGAATGATGTTCGTGTCCCCTTCCCGCTGCGTCCTGATTTCCTGGCCGAGGTTATACACGGTGTTCAGGTAGGTGGCCGATCGCTTTTCCTCCGGCGGCACATCTGCCGGGACTCGACCTAACTCCACCGCCACGCGCTCCATCACGGGGAATCCCCGGATAAACTCAGTTTGGGAGTTGAGGTCGTTGGCGTTGGAGAAGGACATGGTCTCGATCAACTGTTGGGCTACGGTGCTCGTTCGATCAAACTTCACCAGGACAGACGCTTCATACACCGGGCTCGGCTTGAACAGTTCTGAAAAGAGGAATGTGAACGACACCACGAGGCTAGCCGCCAGCAGAATCAGATACTTCCGCTTCTTAATGATCAGCCAATAGTCGATGACATTGAGTTCGTATTGGGCCATAAGGTCAGAATCCTTTTGCCAATTCGAATGTGCTTCTCATCGTCTCATCACCGCGTTGTTGTTACCGCATTAATCAAAAATAGTGGATAGAACGGTGCAATCGCAGACGTGAGAATCGGCATGATGATTTTCCCCGTTTCAGCGGCATCACCCAGGTGTTCGCGCGGCACGAATACGATGTCGTTTTCCTCCAGAGAAATGTTCCTCGTCATATCGCCATAGGTAAAGGCGCGCGCGAGATCGGCCATGAGAATGTTCGGCTTTGCGAGGTCGCCGCCTCGAATGACCCGGACCTCCTCCATCAATGCCGTTTCCTGATACATGTCGGCGGCGGCAATGGCTTGCAGGACCGTCATGTGTCTCTGCATGGGAACCATCCCGGGCTTCTTCACATCCCCAAACACAAACACGCGCTTGACCTTCAACACTTTCTTCTTCAGCAACACCTGCACACTTGGCTGACGCATGTAGGGCACCGCAGCCGCATGGACACGGCCTTCCGCCACAGCCGCAGTGACACCCCCGACATCCACCTCCATAAAGCCGATAGAAATCTTCCCGTTCTCCCGTACAACGTTGGTGAATTTTTCCTCGCCGGCACCGCGACGGATCACCACCTCAAGCGTGTCACCGGTTTCGATAGGTGTTTCCGAGGTCGGGACGGTTTCATCGGCATAGACATCTCCCTTTGGCAACGGCGGGACCACCGCTCCAGGAGGACTGATTGCCGACGGCGGCAAGGACGAGCTTGCCGGATTGTGGCACCCAAGAAACGCTCCAGCGAAAATCGCACCAGCACCCAGAAGACCGATGAGAGATCGAGGTATGAGCTGTCGCACGGCCTTATCTCCTATGCTCCTATCGCAGATCAACCGATGGGCACCACTGCCACAATGTGCAGAGAGGTCTCGGCTCGCAAATCCACCGTCTTCAATGCCGATGCGTGTGCTGATGCAGCCTGTTGCGAGACTTGCAAGATTGGACGCAACGGGTACTGCCGATTCAACTGAGATACGACCCCGGTTTCTCCGGTGTTCAGACGAACGGTCGTGCCTAATGGATAGATCGAAAGTTGGTCGACCAACGCCTTTAAGAGATGATAGGGAAATACCGTCTTGCCGTTTGCGAGAAGCGTGTAGATCGCCCGATGAGGTGACAGGCCTCGTCGATAGGGCCGTGTACTCATCATGGCCTCGAAGACGTCTGCCAGCCCGATGACGAACGCCATCTCATCGATGTGATCGCCAACCAGTTGGTGAGGATAGCCGCTTCCATCCCGTCGCTCATGTTCCTGGAGGATCACCTTCCCCACCCATGGATAGGCTTCTCCCACTTCTTTGAACAAACGGGCTCCATGCTGGGGATGCTCCCTCACATGCTGAAGTTCTTCGTCCGTTAACGTTCCAACCTTGTAGACCAGCGCGTCCGGTAAGATGAACATACCGAGATCGTGCAGCAAGCCAGCTAACGCCACCTGTTCGAGCTTTGCCGACTCGTAACCAAGCGCTTCGGCAATCTTCACACTCACGACCGCAACATTCACGGCATTATTGATAAGATAGTCCCCGTCATTGTGTTGGAGAGCCGCCTGAACCAGTTTGTCATTGACTCGAAGAGAGGCTACGATACCAGATGCGATCGAGGTTAATTCGTCGAGCGTCCAAGGCTGCCCCGTCTGAACTGCACGCTTGATCCCCTGAAGCGCACGACAGGCACGTTGATACCAATCGGGCTCAGCAACAGGCAGTGCCGTGGCGGAAGGTGGAATGAGCAGACCGGTCTTCCCAAAGGAACGGTCGAGACCGATTGCATCAGGACTCATGACTTCCTGGCTCGACTGTCCTCGAATAAGATCACTTAACCTCGTCACAGCTTCCCCGGCCCCTTTTTCATCATCGGCGCATCAGAAACAGCTACCGGCTATTGACTCGTTTCCCACTGGAAATGGGTACGACAGGTTTCTCCTCCATCTTGGCAAACTCCCGCTCCAACATGGCCCTGATGAAGCCACTCGTCGTGTATCCTTGCTGCTTCAGATTATCGAGCTGGGTTTTGAGATCGAGGGGTAACTGAATCACAATTCGTACGAGATTTGGCATACCCTAGCTCCCTTAAAATATGATACGCACATGCCCTTCTTGCACATGTGAATGCACATGCTATGCCTTGCTAGCAAGTGATGAAAGATGAACAAAGTTGAGGTGTTATGCTATGAAGCTTTCACTGTGGATGAACGCAGAGACGAAATTCGCCTAGCCAAGACATGAAATGTGCACTTTCTCACGCGTTGCAAACTGGCCAGAGAATCAACGTTGGTGGTCCTGTGCGAAAGACCCATACGGATGGCCCAAAACGATGGTCAATAACGGTCCCGCCACAGTCTCGCAACTCGATCCCAGTTGGCCTGTTCACAGGCCCACAGGCACGAGGCTCGGCTTGTTGGCTGCCACACCAAGTCTCTCGCTCGGTGCACATGGAACGAAGTGTCGGCAACTCCTCCGGTAAACCAGATCCCGCCGTCCCGGTCGGTTCGTAATAACGTACTTCCTTCCGATACATATGCATCAAGAACAACCGTGGCTGGGTGCTTGTAGGGATTATGACGACCAGCCGAAAATACGGCATACTGAGGATGCACAGATGCCAACCAGTCACGATTCAAGGAGCTCACCGCTCCGTGATGAGGAACTTTTAGGACCTCGATCGAACCCTGAGACGTCGAACGCGACATCCGCGACAAGCCGTCCTGTTCAACATCCGCAGCAAAGACCATCGTATGAGTACCACATGTCAGACGCGTCACCACTGAGTGATTATTCAACTCATGCCCGTTCATCTTGCTGTCGTGGAGCGACACATCAAGATGCTCGCCAGCTGGTGGGTTCAGAACCACCATCCGGCACGGACCTGAAGAGACAATCTCCTACCCTTCTCTGGCGACCCCTTCTTGTAATCCTTGGGTAGCCAATGAGTGCTGCAGTCGTCGATAGAACACTTCTTCGCGTGTCTCTCCAGATCCCCAGTAATTCTTCACGACAAAGTGGCGGATCACCCAGGCAAGGCCTCCGACATGATCAAGCTGAGGGTGTGTGCCAATCACCTGGTCGATGATGCGGATTCCCCGATTCCAGAGAAACGGAGCTACCACCCCGCGCCCCATGTCGAATCGCTCATACGTCGCTCCTCCGTCGATCAACACCACCTGTCCATCAGGCAGCTCAACAACCGCGCTGTCGCCTTGCCCGACATCCAGGAACGTGACTCGGAAATGATCTCCATCGAGAAACATTCGTGGGGACCAGGCCCACCACAGCAATAGTAAGAGTACTCCCGCGCCTGTTGCCGACCGGAATGCCGTACCGCCCACTCGCCACCATAGCAGTGCAAGACAACTATAAAAGGTCACCATGGTGAGAGCCGAAGGGGCCGCCACATGCCACTCCACTCCCGGTAGCATCGATACCAAACGGACTGCAGCCACAAAGTGTTCGAGAAACCACTGATTCAGCGAGGCCAAGGGCAATAGGTTTCCCCCGACTATGATCTGCCAGATTCCGGCACCAAGTCCTATCGGAACCAGCAGAATCCCCATCACGGGAACCGCGACGACGTTGGCAAGGAGACCGAGCCAGGGCAATTGATTGAAATAGTACGCAACAAGAGGAAGCGTCACCACGGTGACAACCCCACTCATCACTATGGCGTCTCGCCCCCAACGGGCGCAGGATTTCAGTAACGACGGCTCATTCGGCAGTGTCTGTCCTTCGTGTGTGGCCGGCCAGGAGAGCCACCCCGCTAGGGCAAAGACGGACAAAAAGAAGAGCTGAAAGGAGATATCAAACAACGCCTGAGGATCATGCAGCAAAATTGCCAGGGCAGCAGCAGAGAGGGCATGGAAGAGCCGGCGCTCCTGGCCCAGCCAGATCGCACTCAGACCCACGGTTACCATCAGCAACGACCGCGTGGTAGCCAGTTCTGCTCCGGCCAGAAAGGCATAGCCTGCGACGGGAACGAACGTGCAGACAGCGGCAATGCGAGTCGGCGTGATTCTCCGAGTCATCGCAAGAAGCCAATCCGCCGGCAATACAATCATGACCCATCTGACGACCGCGAAGACGAGCAGTGCGACGAGACCCAAGTGGCTCCCTGAAATAGACAGCAGATGCACCGTCCCAGTCGCCATAAATTGATCACGCAGATCTGGACCCAAATATCCTCGATCACCGATGATGATGCCCACATAGAGTCCCAACGCAGGCTGGGGAAGAGTTTGCAGCGCAGCAAGACGGATACTGCTCCTCCACCGATCAAATTGATTCCAGATCGTCCACCAGGCATTCGCGCGTCCAGACTCAAGAAACTCCACTGCCTCGGATCCGGTTACCGTCGCGATCGCATCGATCCCTTGCCGTTCAAGGTAGACCGCATAGTCGAATCCACCAGGATTCAATGACCCGCTCGGACTGCGCAACATTGCCCGAAAACCGACCCGATCGCCTTGGAAGAACATTCGATCCGGTGTGCGCCAGGTCAACCGAATATGTCCGGATGGTCCTGACACGGGAATCGGATTGTCCGACCTGATGACCATGACCAGTCGGTCCGGCGCTGGTTGCACCGGTGCCACGATACGACCGGTCACGTCGATCACCGCATCGATCGACTGTTCGATCATCGGGTCATGAGCAGTCAAATTGACGGCTACACTCCAATAGACGACTCCCACCAAGAGTGCTCCGTAGAGCCAAGACGCCTGGCGGACGGAGAACCGATTGAGTCGTTCGAGGATGAAGGCGCCGAGCGCAGAGAGGAACAGGAAGAATGAAGCGGACAGGGGAAAATAGGGGATCTGAGATCCGACGAGGAGCCCGACAATGAAGGACACGGTGAGGGACGGCAGCATGAGCCTCCCTCAATGGAGAGCGACAATCCTAACCCAAATGAGTCTTGACGACGTGGACTAGATGATTGGCTACTTCACGAATCGTGTCGTCACACTCACCCTCGACCATCACCCGCAGAAGCGATTCGGTCCCGGAGTAGCGCACCACCACGCGCCCGCTGCCGTTCAGGCGCCGTTCACTTTCGAGAATCGCGCGTTGCAGTTCGGAGACCCTGGCAAGATTCGGCTTCTTCGTTACGTTCACGTTGAGTAATACTTGCGGAACCGCGGTCATGGCGTGGGCCAGCTCGGACAACGGCTTCTCCGTACGTTTCATCAGCGACAAGACTTGTAAGGCCGAAATCAAGCCATCACCGGTCGTATTGTGGTCAAGGAAAATAAAATGGCCCGACTGTTCTCCTCCGAAGTTATAGCCCTCGGCCGACATCCGTTCGAGTAAATATCTGTCACCCACGGCAGTCCGGACGAGGGCAATACCCGCTCTGGTCATCGCAAGTTCCAGTCCGAAGTTGCTCATGACAGTCCCTACCACCGTCTGTTTCGCCAATTGCCCCTGGCGATGAAGGTCGAGTGCCAACATCGCCATAATATGATCGCCGTCCACGACCTGTCCCTGTTCGCAGACGAAAATGGCCCTATCTGCATCCCCGTCTAAAGCCAACCCGAGATGAGCCCCCTGCTCTCGGACCGCCTTCTGCAGCAGTTCGGGATGGACCGCCCCACAGCCTGCATTGATATTCATCCCGTCAGGCTTATTACCGATCACTTCGACCTTCGCTCCGAGTTCGCGCAACACCGTCGGCGCAACCTTGTAGGCAGCGCCATTGGCACAATCGACCACCATCTTGATGCCCTGAAAATCCAGCTCCTTTGGAAGAGAGCGCTTGACGAACTCGATGTAACGACCCTCGGCATCATCAATTCGATAGGCCTTCCCAATGGCGTCAGCCGTCGGCCGTAGATGGGCAATCTCGTTTGAAACTATGAGCTCCTCAATGCGAGATTCCATTTCATCGGGCAGCTTGAACCCGTCGTTGGAGAAAAACTTGATACCGTTATCCTGGTAGGGATTGTGGGAGGCAGAGATCATCACCCCCGCGTCGGCACGGAGGCTCCTCGTCAGGAAGGCAATCGCCGGCGTTGGCATCGGACCAACCAGCAACACATCGACACCCATTGAGCAAATCCCTGAGGTCAATGCCGACTCCAACATATAGCCGGAAATGCGGGTGTCCTTACCGATCACGATCTGGTGGCGTCCCGATCGGCGCATAAACAAATGTGCTGCGGCTCGACCCAGCTGCATCGCCATTTCGCTGGTCATTGGATCGAGGTTGGCGACCCCTCGGACCCCATCTGTACCGAATAATTTACGCATGGTGTACCTTCATAGATTCGATCGTCTGCTGGCTAATCGCGGCTGCCACCCGCACGACATCCTTCATGCCCTTCACGTCATGGACACGAAGGATTCCAGCGCCACGGTCGACTGCCATTGCCACCGCCGCCGCTGTCGCCCACTGGCGCTCCTGCACCGGACGGTCGACAACCTGCCCAAGGAACGCCTTGTGTGAGACTCCGATCAGCAATGGACACTCAAATTGCAGGAAATGACGCAATTGCGCTAACAGCGTAAGATTATGTACGAGCAGTTTACCAAACCCAATACCCGGATCAAGAATGATTTGTCTTCGTACAATGCCATGTGCCATCGCAAAACGGATCCGTTCTTCAAAGAAATCTGAGATCTCGCCGATTACGTCATCATAGTAGGGGGCCTGTTGCATCGTACGAGGCGTACCGTTCATGTGCATCAAGACGATGCCGGCTCCAGTTCGAGCGACCACATCGACCATGGCAGGATCGCCTCGTAACGCCGTGACATCGTTCACAAGAATCGCCCCTGCGTCGAGTGCCATGCGGGCAACGGCGGCTTTGGAGGTATCGATCGAGATTGGAACAGTGACGGCTTTTGCAACTGCGGTCACCACGGGAATCGCACGACGACACTCTTCTTCTTCGTTCACGATGTCAGCACCAGGACGCGTCGACTCTGCCCCGATATCCAGCAGATCAGCCCCTTCTTCCACCAACCGGACGGCATGGGCCACCGCCGCCGCAGTATCCACATAACGACCCCCATCGAAGAATGAGTCCGGCGTCACATTCACGACGCCCATAATGAGTGGTTTCGCGTGGAATTCGATCATTCGATCTTTCGCCTGTCGTGACAATAGTTTTGGTTCTAACATGAAGAGACGGTGCCCCCATACCATGGAGAGCCGAGACGTCACCCAAGGCCGTTATCTATTATCGGGCCTGCGGGTGACACGCCACAACAAAACATCTCGCGAGAACGACCTCTTTCTCGCCTATTATCTTTCAGTTGTACTGCCTGGGACTCCAATGCCCTGAAATGGCGTCCCAGGATCAGCGACGGAGAATTTAGGCAGGAACCGCTTGGGATGTGGACTGCATGAGGATGTTGTCAATATCAGCTGAATCGAGCACTTCTTTCTCCAAGAGGGCTTCGGCCAATCTCTTGAGCGTGGCCATATTTTCCGTGAGCAGCCGCTTCGCCCGCTCATAGTTCTCCATCACAAGCCGTTTGACTTCCTCGTCGATCTCCATGGCGATTTGATCGCTGAAGTCACGCTGGCTCCCGAGCTCTCGCCCAAGAAAAACCTGTTCGTTTTGTTTGCCGAATGTCAGGGGGCCCATCTTTTCACTCATGCCCCATTCACAGACCATCTTCCGAGCAAGATCCGTCGCTCGCTCAAGATCATTCCCGGCTCCGGTTGTCATGTCCTTCAAGACCAGCTCTTCTGCGACACGTCCTCCCATGAGAATCGCGAGCTGGTTGTACAGGTACACTTTCGAGTAGCCGTGCCGGTCATCAGTGGGGAGTTGCATTGTCAGGCCCAAGGCTCGGCCTCGGGGAATAATGGTGACTTTGTGGACAGGGTCCGTTCCAGGAATCAGCTTGGCGATCAGCGCGTGCCCGGCTTCGTGATAGGCCGTCGTCCGCTTCTCCTCGTCGCTCAAAATCAGACTCTTCCGTTCAGCCCCCATTAACACCTTGTCTTTGGCCATCTCGAAATCGACGAACGCGACTTCTTTCTTGTTGAGTCTCGCAGCCCAGAGCGCTGCTTCGTTGACCAAATTTTCCAGGTCGGCACCTGAGAATCCCGGTGTACCGCGCGCGATTTTTTCCAGCTCCACATCCGCCGCAATTGGAACTTTCTTCGAATGCACCTTGAGAATCTCTGTACGGCCACGCAAGTCCGGTCGATTGACCACAACCTGCCGATCGAAACGCCCTGGTCTGAGCAACGCAGGGTCGAGGACATCCGGACGGTTAGTCGCAGCGACCAAGATCACACCTTCTGTCGTATCAAATCCATCCATCTCAACAAGCAATTGATTGAGGGTCTGTTCACGCTCATCATGCCCCCCGCCCAACCCAGCGCCACGAAGCCGCCCAACCGCATCAATTTCGTCGATGAAAATAATGCAGGGAGCATGCTTTTTCCCCTGCTCGAAGAGATCGCGGACACGGGATGCTCCGACGCCGACGAACATTTCCACAAAATCCGATCCGCTGATGCTGAAGAACGGCACCGCCGCTTCACCGGCAATAGCCTTGGCCAGGAGCGTCTTTCCCGTACCGGGAGGACCGACGATCAAAACACCCTTGGGAATACGGCCGCCGAGCTTTTGGAATTTGCGAGGATCTTTGAGAAACTCAATGATCTCTAGCACTTCATCCTTGGCTTCATCAATTCCCGCGACATCGGAGAACAACACCTTCTTACGCTCCTCAGTCAGCAGCCGCGCGCGGCTCTTCCCGAACGAGAGAGCCTTGTTGCCCCCCATCTGCATTTGCCGCATCAAGAAGAACCATAGCCCCAGGAACAGTACGAATGGTCCCCAGGTCACTAGGAATGTAATGTACCAAGGACTTTCATCTGGTGGCTTCGCCTCAATCTGTACGCCCCGATCCCGCAAGACCTGCACCAACTCGGGATATTCCACTGAGTAGGTTCGAATACGGGTTTTGTCTTTCAGAACGGCGCTGATATGGCTGGCTTTGATAATGACCCGCTCAACCTCTCCCTTGTCGAGTTTGGTCATGAATTCACTAAAAATCACATCTTCTTCGGGCTCATGGTGTGGCACGCTGAACAGATTGAATAGCAGAATCATGAAGAGGCCGACGACGACCCAGAAAAGTATATTCTTTGTCCTGGAATTCATCCAGATCTCCTTGTGGATGGCACGCATACGGTCATAAAAACCGTCAGCATGAGTGATACTACCACAGGCGCATTCATTCTGACAACCGTGGGACCGAGACCCTACTCTTGATCTCCCTCCATATCCAAGACGGCCAGATAGGGAAGGTTGCGGTACTTCTGATGGTAATCGAGTCCATACCCGACCACATACCTATTAGGAATCTTGAATCCCACATAGTCGATGGCAACATTAATAGTCCGACGATCCGGCTTGCTCAGCAGGGTACAGATTTTAATCGACCGAGGCTTCTTTTTCGCAAGGGTCTTGAGCAAGTACTGGGCCGTCAGCCCGGAATCGACGATGTCTTCCACCAATAAGACGTCTTTACCCTTGATGACCTCGGTCAGCTCGGTCACCATTTTCACTTTGCCGGCCGTGTTTGCCAGAGACCCATCACTCGCCACCATAAGAAAGTCCACCCGCATGGGAATTCTGATTGCCCGAGCGAGATCGGCATAGAAGGCATAGGCCCCCTTCAATACCCCCACTAAGACGAAGTCCTTCCCGGTATAATCGGTCGTGATCTGCTTACCCAGCTCACGAATCCTGGCACGCATTTCTTCCTGCGTCACAATCGGCCGACCGAAGATCCGTTCCATGCGCTCCTATTCCCTCTCTGAGACCCTATTGCTCACCGATACAACGAGACAGCGGCTCGTCCCACTACAGACGACGAACCGCTCATCCTGCCGCATACCCACGACCCAAAGAATTCCTTCCGGCGCCACTAGCAACGGAACCGTGTCTCGTTGGTGGCGAGCAATCTTCCTGTCGGTAAAGAAGTCTTGTAGTTTCTTATTTCTTCCCTTCATCCCCTGAGGGGAAAATCGATCACCGGCTTGCCAGGACCGAATGACAAGCGGCTCTGAATACCGGTCGGCATCGAACAGGACCCGTTGCGTGGACCGGCCCGTGCCTCCCTGCTCAGCCTCACAGCGAGTCATATGTTGTACATGAATTTGTTGACCCGTTCTAGCCCAATAGACGGTCGAAGGCACTGAAGCACGCACACACTCGCTTTTCTTGAGCTCCGAGCCAACCTCATCCGTGTGAGTCCCTCGCATTGGACTCAATCGCACTGACTCCTCATCCAGAGTCACAAGAGCCTGCTTCAAAGACAGCCGGGTCCCGCTCTTTCCTTTGAGAAGGAGACGCCGAACTAACTCTACCACGCGAAGGCTGCTGGCGCGCCTCTCTTCGTCATAGGTCCGCAGGACCGCCCGAAGGAGACGCCGCTGAAGCGCCACCGGCAACTCGACGAAGGCCTGACGGGTGAATCGTTGCACATCTCCGGAATCCTGGCTCACAAGCACGCGCATCAGATCACGTGTCATTGTTTCCAGATATTGTTCTTCTTCGCGCAAGACGTCTGCCTGCCGTTGCAACAGACGCACAGCAGTCGGTGCCAATTGCGTGACGGCTGGAAGGAGCTCCTTCCTGATCCGATTGCGATGATACAGTGGCTTGTCATTGCTCGAATCATGACGATAGGTCAGCCCTTCATGATTCAAGTATGCCAATACTTCCTCACGCGTGGAGTCTAGAAGCGGACGAATAATCCTGTCTTCACGTGCGTAAGACATCCCGGCCAATCCGGCCATGCCCGCCCCTCGCAACATCCACATGAGCACGGTTTCCGCCTGGTCATTGGCGGTATGACCGACCGCAATGTAGTCGGCCCCTACTTCGTGAGCCAATTGTTTCATGAAGTCATAGCGCGCATCGCGGGCTGCGGCTTGAAGCGATGAGCGCTGTCGTCGCTTGACGAGCGTTGGTCGGTGAATGACAAGAGACAGATGCCGGTCATAGCAGAAGGTTTTGACAAACGATTCGTCACCGTCCGACTCCGCTCCGCGCAATCCATAGTTACAATGGACCGCTGTAAGCGTGAGCCGCCAAGACCTGGCCAGGCGATGGAGGAGAGACAACAACGTGATCGAGTCAGGCCCACCCGACACCGCGACAAGAATGTGCTGACCGGGAAGGAACAACCGATGCTGGCGCACTGTCCGAACTAGTTGGGTCAACAGTGCCCATCGTGCGGCGGAGGTGGAAGACGGCCTCAGAGCCGTCGTCTCAACAGACATAATTACTGAACTCCCTGCCGAGTACGCCGCAAACTGATACGCGCCTGTTCCACATCAAGCGCAATTTGCTTCGACAACTCAGCGGCAGAGGGAAAGGTGTGATCACCACGTACCCGTGAGACAAACTGCACGGAGATCTCCTGGCCATAGAGATCACTGGTTTGATCTAATAGATTGACTTCGATCAGCCGCTCGCCGACTCCAAACGTCGGTCTTGTCCCAATATAGGCGATCGCATCGTAGGTCTGAGTACCGTGAACAGTCCACGCGGCATAGACTCCATCGGGCGGTACGACACGATCTGCCGGTACTCGCAGATTGGCCGTAGGCCAGCCCATCGCCTGTCCCTGTTGCATCCCGTGAACCACAGTACCTCGAATTCCATAGACGCGTCCGAGCAACGCGGCAGCGCGTTCCATATGACCTGCTTGAATCAGATGGCGAATCCTGGTTGAACTCACCACCTCTCCGTCAATCATCACGGGAGTCACGGGATGCACGCGGAAGCCATACCGTCCGCCGAGACGCACGAGATCGTCGATACGTCCTGCCCGACCCTTCCCAAACGCAAAATGATTGCCCACAAATAGTTCCGATAAGCCGAGAGATCGAGACAGGATGTCTTCGGCAAATTGATCCGGGCTCATTGCCGCGAAGGCGGGAGTAAAGCCCAAGAAGACGACTTCATCGATCCCTGCAGCGTCGAGATGGGCGAGTTTCTCTTCCGGACTGGTGAGAAAATGAAGATCAACGTGTGGTGCAAGAATTCTTACCGGATGAGGTTCGAAGGTCAACACGAGCGATGTCCCCTGTGCCTTCCTGGCTGTCTCGACCACCGTCTGTAACAGCGCTCGATGTCCCAGGTGGTGCCCGTCGAAATTGCCGATCGTGGCGACCGGATAGGCACGTGGACGTTGGTCGGAGAGCCCACGCGTCACTTTCAGCATGGTCGTCAGCGGAGGAGACGCGCTGCATCTTTGGCAAAGTAGGTCAGAATGAGATCTGCACCGGCGCGCTTAATCGAAAGCAACGATTCCATCACGGCTCGTGATTCATCCAACCAACCGGCTCTGGATGCCGCCTTGATCATGCTGTATTCCCCACTCACTTGATAGGCCGCCACCGGCAACAATACCTGCTCCTTGGCCGCGGCAATGATGTCGAGATACGGCAGTGCCGGTTTCACCATAATGATGTCCGCCCCTTCTTCGACATCAAGAGCGATCTCCCGAAGCGCTTCCCGGCGATTGGCAGGATCCATTTGATACGATTGTCGATCACCAAATTGCGGACTCGAACACGCCGCTTCTCGAAACGGTGCATAAAAGCAAGACGCGAATTTGGCGGCATAGGCCATGATCGGCAGCTCTGAAAAACCTGCCTGATCCAGTTCCGCGCGGATCGCTGCCACCCGCCCATCCATCATATCGGACGGCGCCACCATGTCAGCCCCGGCTTGCGCATGGGTTCTGGCCATCGCGCGGAGGCACTCCAACGTTTCATCATTGAGAATACGACCGTCCTTAACGATTCCACAATGGCCGTGATCCGTATACTCGTCGATGCAGACGTCGGTCACAACCACCAGCCCCGGAGCCTGGCCCTTCACGGCTTTAATGGCTCGTTGCACGATGCCATTCGGATCGAACCCCGAGCTCCCCCGATCATCTTTCCGGTCAGGAATCCCAAAGAGGATGATGGCGGGAATCCCCAAGGCCGCAATCTCACCGGCCTCTTTCACTAAGAGATCGACCGAGAGCCTGAACTGGCCCGGCATTGAGGTGATCTCCTCCCGCCGATCTCGCCCTTCGACGACGAACAGCGGATAGATCAAGTCGGACGGGGCAAGGCGCGTTTCCCGTACCATGCCACGAAATGCCTCATGCTGCCGCAACCGCCGCAGCCGCTGTATTGGGAACGCCATCGGATCACTTCCTCGGAAGATTCGTCAAGAACAGCACGAGGTCACGAACAGAAATCATGCCGACTATTCTGCCATCCTGAGTCACGCCGAGATGGCGAGTATGTGTTTTGGCCATCAGATCGTTGGCATCTAACAATGACTTATTCTCGTCGATCGCCAAGAGCGGGGCCGACATCACCTGTTCGACCGTTGTCTTCTGTGTGTCAGCTCCAGCCGCGACCACCCGCCGGACCATGTCAGTATCCGTGAGGATGCCGATGATCTCCTTCCCGTTTGTCACAAACAGGCTGCCGATGCCACGATCCCGCATAATACGTGCAGCCGTCTGAACATTCATATCCCGTTCTACCGTCACAAACTTCTCCCTCGGAATCATAAACGACTTGACTGAAACCATAGTATGTCCTCCCTTTGCTAATTTACTCCCTCACCCTGCCGTCTACCTCAGTTTAATCCGCGCATCGAAACAGCGATTCAAGCCACTTCCTTAAAGTGCTTCACGATCGCGTCTGCGAGTGCCGGTACGGTATTCTCAGCCGGCATGATCGTGACCGTCAACCCATACTCTTCCGCCGTGCGTGCCGTAATGGGCCCAATACAAGCGATGACCACCCGAGCAACGAGTGATTTCGCCGCGTCCCGCCCTCCAAACACTTCCACAAAATTTCGGACGGTGGAGGAACTCGTGAACGTCACTGCCGCCAACTGCCCGTCGTAAAACTGTTTCGTCAAGGACGCCGCATCTACTCCCGGAGCAATCGTACGATAGACGGGAATCACATCGACGGTTGCCCCTAACTCCCGCAACTGTTCCGGCAAGATCTCGCGTGCGACTTCGGCGCGCGGGATGAGTATGTGGTTTCCCCGGACTCCCGCATCAGCCAATGCGGCAATCACTCCCTCTGCCTGATACTGGGTTGGAACCACGTCCGAAGTCAGCCCATAGGTTCCCAATTCCTGCGCCGTTCTTGGTCCAATTGCACACAGACGCAAGTGCGCTAATGCTCGTACATCCTTTCGCGCCACATGAAGGCGCTCCATGAAGGGCCTCACCCCATTTACACTCGTAAAGATCAGCCAGTGATATGTACCGAGACGAGTCACCGCGTCATCAATAGCCTGCCAACTGGCCGGAGGCACGATCTGAATCGTCGGGACTTCAACTGGCTCCGCACCATAGCCCGACAGTAGCTGGGAAAACTCTCTCGCCTGCTTCTGTGGGCGGGTGAGCACAATCCGCTTCCCAAAAAGCGGCTTTGTTTCAAACCAATTCAACTGTCCTCGCAATCGCACAACCTCACCTATGACGATCGCCGTCGGCGGTTCAAGATGTGCAGCTTCCGTCTTCCCGACAATATCCTTTAAAGTCCCCACAATGGTCTGTTGATCGGCTTTGGTCCCCCAACGGATCGCTGCAACCGGCGTGTCGGGCGACCGCCCCTCCGACAGCAACTGTCTGGCGATCGTCGGAAGATTCTTCATACCCATCATGAATACGAGCGTCCCTGATGCACTGGCCAACTTCGGCCATTCCAACTGCGTTCCCAGCTTGCTGGGATCTTCGTGACCGGTGACAAACGTGACCGTGGACGCCAACGTCCGATGGGTCACCGGAATGCCCGCATAGGCAGGAACCGCGACCGCTGCCGTCACACCAGGCACCACCTCGAAGTCGACTCCTCCGGCAGACACGGCTTCTGCCTCTTCTCCACCCCGCCCGAAGACAAACGGGTCGCCCCCTTTGAGCCGAACCACGACGTTCCCCTCTTTGGCCCGTTCAATGAGCAACCGATTGATATCGGTTTGGTCTTGATACTGGCCACGTCCCCTCCGACCGACATAGATGCGTTGTGCTGTGGCCGGAGCATACTGCAGTAACACCGGATTGGCGAGATAATCGTAGAGGACGATATCAGCCTGCTCCAGGCATTCCTTTCCTTTCAGCGTCAAGAGCCCGGGATCGCCTGGTCCCGCTCCCACTAAATAGACCTTTCCCGGACTTCGCAGTTTCGTCATGTGGTTCCATAGATCGCTTGGAGAATTCGATCACCACCGCGTGCAAGCAGTCGTTCCGCGAGTTGTATACCGATCGACTCCGAATCCTCAATGGCCCCTTCAACCGTGTCGCGAATGAGCTCTTTACCGTCCACGCTGGATACCAGTCCTTCCAGTCTCACCCCCGTCCCGACCACTGTTGCATGGGCCGCGATCGGAACCTGACAA
>Ga0207104_1084_pt1 | contig 22543 bp, 29 predicted proteins | sample Alteio_BWMinHeat_79_FD_153538 | JGI IMG/M metagenome (GOLD analysis project Ga0207104, IMG submission 153538) | Enriched cells from forest soil in Barre Woods Harvard Forest LTER site, Petersham, Massachusetts, United States -... | ecosystem: Environmental > Terrestrial > Soil > Temperate forest >...
AGCAGCGTATCTCTACCATTGGCTAAACATCACAAGTGGAAGCCACCGACAAAAATCAATCTCTTATTCTGTACTCTCGACAAGCCTATCGTGAATCGCATTAACAAAGCAGGTGGACTTTGTATTCATCTTCGTTCCAGAGACATTAATGCTTATGATTTCCAGTTCTGTCGTGGCAAAGAAGTGTGGATTTTCCATTTAAAAGCTGAACCAGATGAATTTTTAATTAGATTCGCTTATGCATTATTACGACATGGCGCATCCAAAACACAAATCCAATGCTTTCCCGTGGAGGATAATTGCCATGCCTAACACAGACCCCATTATTCTTGAACCAAATGACATCATTAAACAACTAAGGGTAATCGAATTAGCTGAGTTTCTCAGCCTCGATCTACCACCGCGTGAATTGATATTAAGCCCATGGCTACCAAGGGCGGGTCTATGCATGCTTCATGCCTTCCGTGGTGTCGGCAAAACACATTTATCGCTGGGCATTGCGTATGCAGTCGCAAAAGGCGGTTCATTTCTGACGTGGAAAGCTGAGAAGCCGCGGGGTGTTCTCTATATTGATGGCGAAATGCCTGCTGTTGTATTGCAAGAACGATTAGCAAGAATCGTTTTAATGAATAAAGACACCAGCATTCCAAGCAGACTTCGCATCGTAACACCTGATCTTCAACCACATGGCATTCCCGACCTTGCGACAACAGAAGGACAGGAGATCATTAACCAATACATTGATGATGATATTGATCTCATCATTATTGATAACATTTCATGTCTTGCATCCAGCATTAAAGAAAATGATGCGAATGATTGGGCATCGTTACAGACATGGATTTTATGGTTACGAACAAAGGGTAAAAGTGTCCTCTTGATTCACCACTCAGGCAAAGGCGGCACACAGAGAGGAACATCAAAGAAAGAGGATGTTCTTGATACCGTAATATTTTTACAACGCCCCGATGATTATGAATCCAACCAAGGGGCGCGATTTAATGTCAGGTATGAAAAAAATCGCGGATTTTTTGGCGAGGATGCCAAACCATTTGAATGCCAGCTTTGTGATGATGGTAATGGACAATTTTACTGGACGACAAAATCATTGGAAGAATGCACTTATGAAAAGGTTATTACACTCACCAATGATGGACTCCGCCAGAAGGAGATCGTTGCTGAGCTTGGAATAAACAAAGGTACCGTATCGAAATATGTATCCCGTGCGAAACAGGAAGGATTATTAAAAGGGTTAAAGAATGAATAGCAAGCAGGAAACCAACCATGCAACTGATAGGCAACCAACCGATTTGATGGTCTTGTCTATGCAGGTTATCAAAAGAAATACATGCAACTCCAATAGCAACTTTAATGCAACCAGCCCATCGCCCACCAAAAGTTGCCAAGTTTCCTCTCCTATGGATGGAAACCATGCAACTTCTGAATTAAGACGACTGATTAATAAAGTCAGCCAGCAACATGGAGGGGACGACCCTATTTTTTTATCAGAATATATTGATGACGTCATCCATGAATGGTCACATAATTTAAGTAAGGCAATCATCTGCTTTCGCGATTTAACGAATCAGATTCAGCCTGTTAATAACAGAAAATAGCAGGAGTATTATCATGAAATTTCAACCTGGTGAAAGCGGTAATCCCGATGGACGGAAACCTGGAACAGGTCATCGTCAACAGTTATTCAAATCCTTGGTAGAACCACGCAAAGACGAGCTTGTTAATACAGCGCTCAAACTTGCCATTAATGGCAACGAAGCGATGCTCCGCTTGTTTCTCGAGCGCATGCTTCCCAGCAAGCCGGTTGACGATGGCATCACTATAGAAATCCCAAACACCGGTACTGAAAGAATGGAAACACTGCTTGTCTGGGGTGATGCTATTTTGCAAGCCACTTCCAAGGGTGAAGTTACACCTGATCAGGCTAGATCAATAATGGCAGTGATAGAAGCTCAGCGTAAAAATGTTGAGACATCTGATCTTGCATTAAGACTTGCAGAAATTGAACGGACACTGAAACAACGGAAACAGGAGAAATAACATGCGCCAGATTAGTGAGAAACAGTATGCACAATTCACCTCGAAAGAACGTTTAAATTTAACCATGGCTGCGCTTTCGCGTGGTGATCATGCAGAAGCCGACCGATTGTGGCAAACTTGCCCGCGACACAGATATATTGCACATGATTTTGAATACACCCTTAGCGTTAATGCGGTGATAACACTCGGCATGATTTTTTTTGAAAAATGTGTTTGGCATTACAACCTTATCAAGAAGGCTGAAATGTTTATCATGCATGCTGAGGAAGACCAGGAATTTGAACACAGAGAAGGACATAAGGAATTGGCAAATCAATCTCGAAGGTTGGTTGAACTTGCTACCAAAGCGGAAAACGCCCATATATCCAAGCTAAAAGGTCTATATGAAGGATTTAAGCAGTTTTGTATTGCGCAAGGTATCGATAATGGAATCATGCTGAAATCCGTTCCGGTAAATGATTGTTGCCATGATATTGATTTCTTGCTTGCCTCAAATATTGAGGCGAATACGCAATATGCTGGTCAAATTAAAAAATTCTTTTCAGAACATTGGCATTTTTGAGTTGTATGAGATCGTTTTTTTGATACGATACCTCACATCAAATGTTCTTATTTTGTAACTAATCATTAGCGAGAATATATGAACAAATCAATCGACTTCGGAATACTAACAGCCGTTCCTAAAGAAATGGCCTCCTACTATGAATCTTGTCAAAATTCAGAAATACGCAAGATTGGTACAGTTGAATATACAGTGGGAACATTGTGCGGAAAAAAAGTAGCATTAGTTTCTGTTGGCTGGGGAACAACTTGTACGGCTGCTGTCATGACACATCTCATCGAGAACTTTGAGCCTAAAGGAATATTTTTTTCTGGCACTGCCGGTGGAATATCCAGCATGCTTCATCAAGGCGATGTTATTATTGGTTAACATGCCTTTGAAATTGATCTCTATAATCTCATTACTGCATGTGAAGGAACACCTTATGCAGAAGGCCTTATGCATTCATTCAAAAAAGAAATACAGCCTCATACTTATCCGGCTGATAAAAATCTTTTTGAAGAAGCCAAGAAATTGATACCCATGTTTCAAGCAGCAGCTATTCATAATGGACAATCCATTTCAGCAAATGGCCTACCATAGCACCCTTGCAACAGGAAACAACTTCCCACTGAGACCAGCGGATTATAATTTTCTGAAGCAAAAAAATGTATTAGCTTATGCAATGGAAGGCTCTGCTGTTTATCAAACCAGTTGGCTATTCAATGTGCCCAGCTTAGTAGTACGAGGAATTAGCAATATTTACTCAGACGATGGATCAGTATCAAACATTGATACGTCAGAAATTAAATTAGCAGGAGATAACGCAGCCAAATTTGTGATGATGCTGTTAAATAAACTTTGATATTCACGCTATTGATTAAGCCAATAGCGTAATTTCCTTGCCAGCCTACCTTGCCGATGCAGCTTGTTAAATGATGACTGTTCAACACTATTCATGAGACGCAATTCGCCTAATACTGCATGAATCGACCAGCACTGATTAATCAATGCCATCACTTCAAGCAAATTCTCTTGCGTCTCCCATGCAAGCCAAGGCTTAAGACTTTCATAACGAATCATTTGATCCTCTTCGCTTGATAACGAAAAATTTTCCGTGGCCATATGAAGGCAATTATGTAAAGAAAAAAATGGATGGGTAATAACAACTTCGCCCAAATCAATTATCGTTGTTTCATTGGTACAAGAATCAACTAAAATATTTTTATCATGAAAATCAGCGTGACCGAATGTATCCACTACTTTGTAATTTGATATTTTTTCACAAATTGAAATAAATCTCGGTTCAAGTTTTTTCAATTTTGTTAACTCTTCTGAATTCAATCCATCTTCAAGCAATAATTTATCGTGGGCAATAAAATTAGCATATAAATCTGGCAATTTTTCCAGTCGCCAATCAGGCACCCCCATATCAAGAAAAACCTGTGTCTTGTTATGCGAACTCATCTGAAGTGCTGCATAATCCTGCATAGCCTTGATAAAAATTTTTGACTGGAAATTTTCTTTGAAATAATCATGTAATTTTATTCCGGCGTCTTGCATCAGGAAACAACACAGGTCTTGATCACTGGCGATTATCCTGGGAACAGGTGCATTGAATTTCTTTCGCAAAATAGCAATGATCTCTGCTTCAATTGATAATTTTTTTGGCATTGTCTTTAGAAAAACAAATCCCTTGTTTGTCTCAAATCGATATACAGTTGACCATGGATTATCCTGAATTACATCTGGAGAAGAAGAACGAATCTGATATCCGGTAGAACTGAGGCGACTTACAGCCCATTTTATATGTGATTCACTCATCAAGACCATCCCACTGATCAATAAAAAATTTATAAGTGTAATTTCATTCCTTCGTGGGATGCCACGAATCCAATGCTTCTGTAAAACTCCAATGCATCCTTGCGTTTTTTGTCCGTTGTCAACTGAACAAGATGACAACCTTCTGCTTTCGATTTTTCAATCGCCCATTCAAATAAAGCCTTGCCAATTCCTTTACCACGAACAGTCTCATCCACACGTACACCCTCTATCTGTGCACGCTTTCCTCCTTGATAAGTCAGATAGGTAATGAAAGTCAGCTGCATTGTTCCAACAACTTTCCCATCTATTTCAGCTACAACCAAGTAATTGTTTTTATCTCTATCAATAACTGAAAACGCTGAATAGTAGGAGGGCGGAATACTTTCATGGTACTTTTCTCTTGATACTCCAAGATCATCATCCTGAAGAAGACGAACAATTTCAGGAACATCTGAATGGATTGCTTTTCTGATAAGGAGCCCCATTTAACCATCACCCTCTTTAACAACAGGAAGTTTTTGTACTATTTCTTTCACCAAAATATCCCATGCTTTATTACTTCTAATAATAGATTCGTAATGCCCAGAATCTTTATAGAGGTCATCTAAAGAATGTTTGAATGCAGAAACTCTATACTGATGATCAGGATCGTCATCTGGAAAAAAAATTAGTGGAATACATGTATTTGTTGAATCGATAAAAACAATACCATAATTTTTATCACCATAACGATATATACTGTACAAGTCTTTTTCAGAAAATCCGTCTGAACTTTTATTATCAACCACATCTAATGATAACTGTAAAATTTCAGATAAATTTTTAACACCACCGTTTTTAAAATATACGTATGCTGTGTGAAGAATTACCAGTCTATAAGAAAAATTGTACTCTCTATCTGAAAAAAGACTGGGAGATTTTGCTGCCTCAGTTTTTTTAAATTTATCGATATAACTGCTTGTGGGTTTCAATATTTTATCTATTGGCATAATACCTCCTGTACCCCATATTCAAGACAAGGTTGGGTTGAGCGCCTTTCGCAAATCCAGTTTCACAATTTTGCCCAAGAATTTCCCCTTCATATTTTTTAATTATGGCACATGCAAATAGTCATACTTGTACATTTTTAATACGAACAGGTTCGCTCAATCTTCGACACAGGTTCGACACGTAGCCTTTTAGGGTGGGATTTTTGAAGCAGGAAATGACATTTTTTAACTTATATTTCAATTACTTAAACTAAGTGGGCCGCGTAGGGATCGAACCTACGACCCGATGATTAAGAGTCATCTGCTCTACCAACTGAGCTAGCGGCCCATCTTTGCACTACTGACACTAACACCAACATGGGGTGAACGACGGGGATCGAACCCGCGACAACCGGAATCACAATCCGGGGCTCTACCAGCTGAGCTACGTCCACCATCACAAACATAAACCTACACGCGCCCGACAGGATTCGAACCTGTCACCCCCGGCTTAGAAGGCCGGTGCTCTATCCGAATGAGCTACGGGCGCACTGGATCAATAAACTGTCAACCCTCGGGGTAGAGGGATTTGAACCCCCGACATCCTGCTCCCAAAGCAGGCGCGCTACCAGACTGCGCTATACCCCGTTTTATATCAATGACGCATAAATTTAAGAGCCCCGAATAATACTGGACTGCCAATGGCATCGTCAATGGTCTTGATTGAAATGTGATTTTTTTATGATATGGTATGCACACTTTATAATTAGCGTTAAAGAGAGTTAAAGCCTCCCATGACAGCCCAGATTATCGATGGAAAAACCATTGCAGCACAGCTAAAAACAGGGATTCAGCAAAAGATCCAGGAAAAACTCGCGGAAGGAAAACGCCGCCCAGGACTCGCTGTCATTCTTGTTGGCCAGGATCCGGCCTCAAGCATTTATGTACGCAACAAGCGTGAGGCATGCGAGCAAGCAGGCATTCAATCCTTTTATCATTCCCTGCCGGAAGAAACAGAAGAAAAACAATTGCTCGAACTCATTCATCAACTAAATCATGATCAAGCCGTCGATGGCATTTTATTGCAGCTGCCCCTGCCCGGGCATATTCATGCCAATAAAATGCTCGATCACATTGAGCCGCACAAGGATGTGGATGGATTTCATCCCTGCAATTTAGGCAGGCTGGCACAGCGGCGCCCCTTGCTAAGACCCTGTACACCTTATGGCATCATGATGCTGATGGATCATATTCAGCAGGAATATAAAGGCAAACATGCCGTGGTAGTGGGTGCATCCAATATTGTCGGCAGACCCATGGCAATGGAATTATTGATTGCAGGTGCGACTGTCACCATTTGTCATCGCTTTACCCATCCCCTGGAATATTTTGTAAGGCAGGCTGATATTCTTGTTTCTGCTGTTGGCAAACCAAATTTCATCAAGGGTGAATGGATCAGGGAAGGCGCAACAGTCATTGATGTTGGCATCACACGACTTGATGATGGCACACTCTCTGGTGATGTTGAATTTGCAATTGCAAAGGAAAAAGCTGCATGGATCACCCCTGTGCCTGGCGGTGTAGGTCCAATGACAGTTGCAGTGCTATTACGCAACACACTCATTGCTGCGGGATTTTTATAGGCTGGATTAAGGGCTCGGCACGAGCCCTAAGTAAAAACATTAATGCTTCACGGGGTTAATCATCATTACCTCACATGAACTCCCTAAGTATACTCACAAGGAATTTGTATGATTAAATAAGCACTCATGACATTGTCAAGGAGGACAATCGTGACACCGAGTACAAAACTTTTTACTGAAAGATTGCATCATTGCCTGGATGAAACCGGTGCACCTTCCTCTGTTCGCGAACGCGCAGCCATCCTTTCCAAATTAATGGATATTCCAAAGCATCTTTCCTTCAGCATGCTGGAGGGAAATCAAATTCCTGCGGTGGAAACGATAGAAAAAATTGCAAATGAATTTGAAGTCGATGCAAAATGGCTTTGCGGTGAAGAATGACCCAGCAATCGATTATTAATTAAGGACAAACCATGACTGACACAGATTATCAGCTTTCCATTGAAGACACCCTCAAAACTGCCTGGAGTAAAGTTTCTGGTTCCAAGGGCACATTCTGGGCTGCAATACTCATTAGCTTCATCATCATGATAGGTGCTGTCATCGCCCAGGGCATTTTGTCCTCCCTGATGCCAGCAATCAAAATTGTTTTTCAGATTTTAGCCAATATCATCAATTTTCTCGTGACTGTCGGATTAATATATATCGGCATTATGCGCGCGAAGGATTTGCCTATTTCCTATGAAATGCTCTTCCGCGCATTCAGGAAAACCTTGTCTCTCAAAATTATTTGTGTTTATATTTTGCAAATTTTAATTTTCATGATTCCCATGCTGATCATGTTTGCAGGTGTCATTCTCTTTCCCATCCTGCATGCCAGCATGGATCAGGCATTTGCTCCCCCCCTCATCTCAAGCATCATTTTCATCTTCGGATTGCTTGCAATGTTTTATCTTGCCATTCGTCTTATTTTATCCATGGGCTATGTGCTGGACAGGGAATCTGGTCCCCTGGAAGCAATCAAACTTTCCTTCATGCATACAAAATCGAATTTCTGGAACATACTTTTCATCACCATTATCCAGTCTCTCTTCGTTGTAATCAGCGCCATTCCATTAGGCATTGGTCTTATCTGGACAATACCTTTTGCGCTAATCAATTATGGTGTGATCTACAGCAGACTTTCGGCCAATCATTCCAAGGTATAACATTCCCCTATCAACCAGCTCTCCTCGTGAAAGCTGGTTTTTTTTTGGAAACGTCACGTTATTTATGCGCAGGCCCTTAGCGCAGTAATTGCAACATCAATTTGCTCTTTCGTAATAATCAGCGGCGGCGCGAAGCGTATCACCGTCTTGTGTGTTTCCTTGGTCAGAACGCCATGCTTCAGCAACCTGATACAAATATCACGGGCAGGATAGTCGGGATCAATTTCAAGACCAATCAATAATCCCTTGCCGCGCACATCCTTTATCAACGGAGAATCAATGCTGCGAAGTTGCTCCTGAAAGTAATTGCCAATGCTTGCAGCGCGTTCAATCAGATTTTCTTCAATCAGGACATCAAGCGCTGCCTTGCCAACCGCAGCCGCCAAAGGATTACCACCAAAGGTAGAGCCATGATCCCCCGGTGTGAAAACAGCCATCACCTCTTCTCTCGCCAAAAATAATGAAACCGGCAGCAATCCTCCGCCTAATGCCTTGCCAAGCACAATTGCATCCGGATGAATATTGTCATGCTGACAGGCGAGCAATTTTCCTGTGCGTCCAAGCCCTGTCTGAATTTCATCGCAAATCATGAGTACATTATGTTTTTTGCAAATTTCAGCACAGGCTTTCAAATACCCAGCAGGCGGGATAATAATTCCACCTTCTCCCTTGATTGGTTCCACCAGAAATGCAGCCGTATTTGGCGTGATCGCCTTTTCAAGCTCATCCGCATTTCCATAGGGAATGATTTTTAATCCTGGCGGAAAAGGCCCAAAGCCTTCACGATACTGGGGAATGGTGGACATGCCGACAATGGCAATGGTGCGGCCATGAAAATTCCCTTCACATGCAATTATTTCTGCCTTGTCATTGGCTACTTTTTTTACCGTGTAAGCCCATTTGCGTGCAGCCTTGAGTGCAGTTTCCACAGCTTCTGCACCGGTATTCATCGGCAGGGCCTTGTCAAATCCAGTCAATTTGCAAACCTGATTGAGAAAAATTCCCAATTTATCGGTATAAAATGCGCGGGAAACAATAGTTAATTTTGCTGCCTGTTCCTGCAATACTTTCACCAGCCTGGGATGACAATGCCCATGACTCACAGCAGAATAAGCACTCATCATGTCGATATATCGATTGCCAGCATCATCCCAGACATACACTCCCTCACCACGTGTTAATACCACAGGCAAGGGTTCATAATTTCTGGCACCCGATAAATGCTCAATTTCGATGAAATGATTTGTCATAAGTTTTAAATTACGCAAGTCAGGCAGAACATACAAGATAAAAAAAACGCCTCTAAAGGCGTTAAAAATCAATTCCAGGCAAGAATAAAAGAGTGTTTTCGGAGGAATGCCACATGAAACCTGGTTTAGCCTAATTTGGAGACCTCAGAGCGCTTTAGGCTTTCCTCCCAAGGGAGGACTTGCACACCACGCTACAATCGAGCCTCCTTCATTTCTTACTTAACGGTTTCGGAACAATTTCTCACGAAAACACTCATTTATTCTCCCTATTTCTCAGTATAGTTAGTATTTTTTACTTTACAAATCAGGAAGAAATTTGTTTTTTTTTGCCAATCGATATATAGTCTTAGCGCCGTGAATTTGGACTCTGGCTTAACTTATTATTTTTACAGGGATTATCAAGCTCATGAATTCAGAGAAAAATTTCAGCAATGAGAATGAAGCTGTGCTCACTGCCATTCATTCGCTGAGTCATGACGGCCGCGGCATTGCCACTCTTGGCAATAAAACCACCTTTATCAACTTCGCCCTGCCTGCTGAAACCATCGTTTGCAAAATCACAAAAAAACGAAAGCAATATAATGAGGCGGATGCCCTGGAAATTCTCAAAAGCTCAAGCGACCGCAGCATTCCTCCCTGTCATCATTTTGGTGTTTGCGGCGGCTGCAGTCTGCAGCACATGAATCATCAGGCACAAATGGCACTCAAGCAAAATACCCTGCTGGAGCAGCTTAAGCATTTTGGCAAGGTCACGCCTGAAATCACCCTGCCGCCACTGCATGCCAATACAACAGGCTATCGGCGCAAGGCTCGTCTTGGTGTGAAATATGTGACGAAAAAAAATAAATTGCTGGTAGGATTTCGTGAAAAATCCAGCCGGTATCTCGCTGATCTTGAAAGCTGTGCTGTTTTGCATCCAGCAGTGGGTGAACGCTTCCCTGAACTAAGTCAGCTGATTGCTTCACTCGAAATTTATCAGGCCATTCCGCAAATTGAAGTTGCCATTGGCGATCATGATGTTGCACTGGTCTTTCGTCATCTTGAAGCTGTTTCAGAAAATGATGAAAAAAAACTGGCAGATTTTGCCATGCAGCATCATTTTCAAATTTATCTGCAAGCAAATTCACCAGCTTCCATTCAGAAATTATGGCCAAAGGATGAAAACCAAAGACTAAGCTATAGCTTGCCTGATCATTCGCTTGTTTTTCATTTTCATCCGCTTGATTTTACCCAGATCAATCTGGAAATGAATCGCCTGATGGTAAATCAGGCGATTCAATTACTGGATTTGAATGCAGATGATCATGTTCTCGATTTATTTTGTGGTATCGGTAATTTCACCCTGCCAATTGCAAAATATGCAAAACAGGTGACTGGCATTGAAGGAAGCGAGGAAATGCTGACCAGGGCAAGGGATAATGCTGTGAGCAATCAAATAACAAATACAATATTTCATGCAGCAAACTTAATGGAAGCACCAGTGAATGCAGAGTGGATGAAATGCCATTACGACAAAGTCTTGCTCGATCCTCCGCGTCTTGGCGCAAGGGAAATCCTGCCCTTTCTTTCAGCAAGCGGCGCAAAAAAAATTGTGTATGTTTCCTGTAATCCCGCAACACTTGCGCGTGATGCTGGTGAATTGGTACATCAACATGGATATTCGCTTAAATATGCAGGAATCATGAACATGTTTCCGCACACTTCGCATATTGAAGCGATGGCAGTTTTTGAAAAACCTGGGAGAAAATAACATGGACCTTCAGCACTTGCCCGTCATTGACTGGGAAATGGCAATGAAACTTGCGGGAAACAACCGTCATCTCGCAGAAGACATACTCGCATTATTCATCAAAAATATTCCTGATGAATTGGCGGCAATCAATCAATCCTTCCAGGATAAAAATTATCGTGAAATGTGCAAGCAAGTGCACAAATTACATGGAGCCTTATGCTATTGCGGCTTGCCGCGATTGAAAACCCTGGCCGCAGATCTTGAATTCAGGCTCAAGAGTGAAGTGCTGAATGATTTGCCAGCGCTCGTTCAGTTGCTGAATCATGAAGTCAATGAATTGCTTGCGAATTACGCTAATTCTGCATAAAGGCGTTACCGTTTAAAGTTCAAGGATGCCCGCAGACGGCGTTTGCTGAACGGAGTCTGAACTGTTACGCACGAGCTGATAAACATCGCGATATTTTTTTGCGATACTCTGCCACTCAAATTGCTTAACAGCCTGCAGGTTTGCCTGCCCCATTCGTTTTCTAAGCCCAGCATCCTGCAATAAACATTCTGCCTGCTGTACCCAGTCAGCAACATCCGTCGGTGCAGCAATGCGGCATTGCATGCCGGCTTTTTCAAGAAATCGTGTAGCCCTGGTATCACTGGCCAGAATGGGCCTGCCCACTGCCATGGCCTCCAGTTGCACCATACCAAATGCCTCTTCCCATAATTGCGGCTGTGTGACAAATAAAACTATCTGGCTTTCTGCAATCAGGCGTTTCTTGACATCATCACGTACATAGCCAGTAAAAATCACGCTTTTTTCAGGAATCGTGCTGAAATCTGAAAAATCCCTGATACAGGCAAGACCCAATTCCCTTGCTTGCTGAACAAGTGCTTCCTCCTCACTACCCTTGCCAGCAATGATGAGTGAAGTTTTCATGCCTTGCGCAATCAGCCTTGCCAGCATTTCAATGAGAATATGAAAACCCTTTCCCCTTACCAGCCGGCCAATCCCCAGCATGTAATTGCGCTCAGGAAGGCTTGCAAATGCCTGCCAGGATTTGACATCAATCCCATTTCCAATCACGACACTCCTTGAACGTGTATCAAATAATTCATGCGAAAATTCTTCCATGATTGGTGTCAAATGCGTAACAGCTGCAGCATGTTTCAGAATTTCACAGCAGCGGCGCCTGACACCCCAGCGATTCATCCGTCTTGAATTTGTGGTGAGAATATCACTATGACTAGTGACGATGTATGGGATGCCAGTACGCTCGTAAATCTTTAATGCCATAAAGCCTGCAGTATAAGTTCCCTTTGCATGAATGAGATCAATATTTTCCAGGCGGCATACATCCATTGCATGAGAAATTTTCTTTCTGCTTAGCCACCATCCTGGTTTTGCAAACGGAGCATAATAAACCGTGGTCGCGGCAAGCGTGTGTGATGGCTTGCTCAACTGTTTTGCATTTTTATCATTGGCATAAATAACAGAATCCACATCAAGATCTTTTAGTGCCGGCGTCAGTGAGCACAAGACTTCAGCTACACCACCAACAGATTTACCTGCATCCAGGCTACGGGGATAAAGAAATAATACTTTCATGATGATTCCTTAGGGCTCAGCACAACCTGCACCACTATCCAAAAGCTGATTCCAGTTCATCAAATGCAAACTCCTTCGCAACTTCACCCTGCTGTTGTTCCAGATGTTTAAAATCCCAGAATTTTTTATCCATCAGCTGACTTGGCTTGATGCAGGAAAGTGCATGCAGCATATTGCTTGGCACTTTTGGATTTTCCCCAGCCAGCTGATCAATCAGATACTTGACACGCTTTCGCATGAGATTTTCCTGCGATCCACAAAGATTGCAGGGAATAATCGGAAATGCCAGCGCCCTTGCAAATTCTGCAATATCCTTTTCCTGACAATAGGCAAGCGGCCGGATAATAATATTTTTTTTATTGTCACTGAGCAACTTGGGCGGCATCGAACGAATTTCGCCATTATAGAGTATTGACATCAGCAAGCTGCGAATCAGGTCATCACGATGATGACCCAGTGCAATTTTGTTGAATCCCATTTCCTCGGCATAACGATAAATAATGCCGCGGCGCAAACGGGAACACAGGGAACAATAGGTTTGTCCTTCCGGAATTTTTTCCTTGACGATGGAATACGTATCGCGTGTCAGTATTTCATGGGAAATTCTGCGCTCAGAAAGCCATTCACGCAATTCCTTGTCATTCCAGCCAGGCTGTGCCTGATCCAGGGTAAAGGCAAATAATTCAAAATCCACCCTTGCCCGCTGCTGCAATAATCGCAGGACATGCATCATGGTAAAGGAATCCTTGCCGCCCGAGAGACACACCATGACACGATCACCATTTTGTATCATGCTGAAATCAGCGATGGCCTTGCCGGTATAGTGTAATAGTTTTTTTTCAAGCGCTTCGAGTTTGGCCAAGGGAATTTTTCTCTTTAAATTTTTAGCGATTTGCAGCTTGGGTTGATCGATTTGCACCCTCGCAATGACCGACTAAAAAAAATGCCGCCAGGCGTTTGCACAAGCGGCATTTAGTTCAGAACAATCGAGTTACTGTTTACTTGACAACAGAAACATCTTCAGCCTGAAGACCTTTTTGGCCTTGTGTAACGGTGAACTCAACGCGCATACCTTCTTCAAGCGTGCGATAACCGTCACCACGGATTGCCCTGTAGTGCACAAATACATCCCCACCTTGATCACGCTGAATAAAACCATAACCTTTGCTATTGTTGAACCATTTAACGGTACCGACTTCACGTGTTGCTGACATACTTTATTACCTTTACTAATTAAACAAATTAACCTTCATCTTTGTTACCTGCACTGAGGATTTAACCTTGCGGCAGGACACTCGATGATCGGGGATTATAGCAGATTATTAGAACAATTAAACCGCTTTATTGCCACTCCCCCTGCCCTGCAAGCTTCGATAAACTGCTCCCCTGCCAAGTAGCGATATTCCTCATACCTTGCCCTTGCAATCGAATCCCTGGCTTGCCTTTCCAGCAAGCCAGGATGACACATGATCAGCCCATTCTCTCCAAGCGCCTGTAAAAATTGAGAAAAAAATGCTGGATAATTTGCTGCAAGGCCAAAGGCATAAATACCTGCAAATGATGGATTATGGGGAATGTTCCTTGCGACAAGCAGTTTTTTCATGGCAGCAGATCCTGCCGCATGGACAACCACCTTTTTGAAATGCTGGATAAAATCACGAGGCACAAGTCTGCCGCTGATCAGGCGAACATAGGCATTTCCAGCACGCAGACGCTCTTCATGGACCCTGACAATCGCCTCACGTATCACCGGAAATTGATGAATGTGCTGATGCCCATCAAGATGGCTGGGCAAAAAGCCAAGCTGCTCCTGAAACCTGTCAATCTGCGCATGCAATTCTGCCTCAATCGCAGCCTGTGAAAATGAATGCAGGCAGGCAAGACACAAGACCTTGCCCAGGGATGAAAATTGCCCGCCATGCCTCTTTCGATATTCAGCTGAAAGCGGCTTGCCCAGGGTCAAATTAAAATGCAGGCCGATATCCATTTTTTGCTGAAAGGGAAGAAGCCATTTTGCATGTTCAGGCCAGTCATCCATATTGACCATGCAACTGACAGCTGACAGCCTCTCTTGCTGGAGCAAATGAATGATACCCTGTGAAATAGCTGGAGCTTGCCCATAGTCATCGGCACACAGTACAATGCTTTTCTTCATAAAGATAAAGTTCTTCAAAAATTCTGGATTATAGCGTTCCGATGGCCATTAGATCGAGTTTTATTTTAGACATTATATTTCTCAGCATCATCCTGCTGGTTTTTTATTTCCTTTTCCTCGGCAGCTATCCTCTTTTCACACCTGATGAAGGACGCTATTCAGAAGTGGCACGTGAAATGATTGCAACAGGAGATTACATAACACCACGTGTAAATGGCGTTGCCTTTCTTGATAAACCCGTGCTGTATTACTGGCTGCAAGCCGCTGCCATCAAATTATTTGGCATCCAGGAATGGGCATTGCGATTCTTTCCTGCGATTTTCGGTATTTTTGGCTGCATCATTACTTATATTTGCGGCAGAAAATTATTTGATCGCCGCACCGGCCTGATTTCAGCCCTTGTACTTGCCACTACCCCGCTTTATTTTTGTGCCGCACATTATGCCAATCTTGATCTTGAAGTTGCTGTTCTGATCAGCTGCAGCCTTTTGTTTTTTATGACTGGCATACAAACTGCAGGCAGGTCACGGCATTATTTTCTTTTTCTTGCTTATCTTTTCTCTGCTCTCGCATTTTTAACCAAGGGATTAATTGGCATTGTTTTTCCTGCCATGATAGGCGGTCTCTGGATCATCTTTTTATCCCAGTGGAGATTATTAGCAAAAATTCATCTTCTCAAGGGTCTTATCCTGTTTGCGATGATTGTATTACCCTGGTATTACTTCGTACAAAAGGCCAATCCGCAATTCCTGCATTATTTTTTTGTGGAGCAGCAGGTGACACGCTTTCTTTCCACTGCCACATTTAACAATCCCACACCCTTGTGGTTTTACCTGCCCATTATCCTGATTGGTTTTTTTCCCTGGACCAGTTTTCTTGTTCAGGCATTTGCAAATACGATCAGACTGGTTTTTAAATCCGGTCTTGCACATCAGACTGAATTATTTTTATTGATCTGGACTATTGTCGTCTTCCTGTTTTTTTCCATTCCGCATTCAAAGATGGTGACCTACATTTTGCCTATTTTTCCGGCACTTTCCCTGCTGGTCGGGAAATATCTTTCATCTGCATGGGAAAATACAAAATCGCCCGGCATGGTGATTGGCATGATTTGCATGATCTTGCTCTGCATCGTATTTGCATGCCTGGTATTTTTTATTCCGGAAAAATTTACCCAGCATCTTGAAATCATTGCTGTCATTTTTATTGTGCAAGCATTATTTTTACTGACATGCATTCGAAAGAAAAAATTATTGCCAGCATTCATCATCACCATGATTTGCACGATGGCATTTTTACTGGCCCTGACAAATGGCGCCAACTATCTCAACCAGAATTCTGCAAAATCACTGGTAATTACCCTGAAAAAAGTGATGAAGCCAGATGAGGAAGTCATTCATTATTTCAAATTTTTTCAGGATGTTCCCATTTATCTTGAAAAAAACGTGATCATTGTAGCTGACTGGACTTCAGCAAAAATTCCTTACCGGGATAACTGGCAACGTGAACTATGGTATGGCATGCCATTTCAGGATACCAGCAGCATCCTCATTGATGAAAATACCTTCTGGCAGAAATGGCAGGGCAGGAAACGTGTATTTGTATTTTTGGGTGAGAATTATCTTGATCAGTTCAAGACGCATACGAAGAAATATTATGTGATTGGAGAGGAGAATGGGATTTTATTGATAAGCAATCAAACCCGTTCGCCCTGAGGAGGCCCCAGCTCGCAGTTTGCTTCCTGCTGAAGTTCAAGGGGCCGTCTCGAAGGGTTTCCGATCAATTTTTTTGTTTCTGTTGTTTCTGTTGTTTCTGCACAAAAAGCATTTTTATGTAAACCCTTCGAGACGGCCCCTTGAACTTCAGCAGGAAGCAAACTGCGAGCTGGGGCCTCCTCAGGGCGAACGGGTTGATTAATATTTCGTAGAGCGAACGGCTTAATATTATAAAGACCACACTACACCCTAAACACCCACATCTTGCTTGAAAAAAAAGTAAATACAGGAAGAATCGTTAGCACCGTCAGCAGTGCCAGCGGATAAGGCAGATTCAGGCTCAGGAAAATGTAAAACAATAATTCATTCGCAGAAAAATTAATTAGCTGCACCAGCAATAATCTTGAAAAAGCCACGTGATGCAATGTTATCGTCTGGGAAAAAGTCCATAATCGGTTTCCCCAGTAACTTGCCTGGAAGGCAATCAGGAAGCCAAAAATATTCGCAAGCATTGGCGCGAGAAAAAAATTCTGCACCAGTAAAACCACCGTAGTGAAATGAATGCAGGCAGCTGTTACACCCACGATGCCAAAACGGAATACTTGCAAAAAAAATAATTTATTCATCGAAACCCACTTTGCACTGCAACAAATATTTTGGACGCTGTTTCACTTCGGTAAAAATGCGTGCGATATATTCACCCAAAATACCAATCGACAACAGCTGAATACCGCCCAAAAACATGATGGCCACCACCAGTGTTGGAAAGCCAGGCAAGTCTGCGCCAAATATCAGGGTAACAGTCACAATATAAATCGCATAGATCAGCGAGATAAGTGAAATGACAAAGCCAATCAATCCCCAGACCCGCAGGGGAACATCTGAAAATGAGGTGATACCCGTAATTGCAAGTTCTGTTAATCTCGATAAACCCCAGGAAGATTTTCCTGCTGCACGTTCCTGTACTTCAAATGGCACACCAATGGTTTTAAATCCCACCCAGGCATACAAGCCTTTCATGAATCGCGTGCGTTCAGGAAATTCCCTGAGTGCTGCAATGATTTTCGCATCCATCAGACGAAAATCGCCGGCATTTTTTGGGATATCAATATGCGTAATTTTTTGCATGGTCCAGTAAAACAGCTGTGCAAGATGCCGTTTGAACCAGGATTCGGATTCACGGCTTTTGCGTATGCCATAAACCATGTCATAACCTTCAGCCCAGTGCTGCAAAAATGTGGGAAGAATATCGATGGGATGCTGAAAATCAGCATCGAGCAAAATCGCCACATCCCCTTTTGCATGTTCCAGTCCCGCAGTAAGCGCGACTTCCTTGCCAAAATTGCGCGATAATCCCAGCACCTTGACTGGATACTTTTCTGATAATTGACATATTTTTTCAAGGCTTTGATCACGGCTGCCATCATCCACCAGAATGATTTCAAATCGCTCGCTCAGGCTTATCAGAACTTGCTGCAAATGCTTGATAAAAGCTTCAATAATGGTTTCTTCATTGTAGACAGGGACTATGCAAGAGATAAAAATTTCCCTGCTTTTCAAGGTAGATGAGCGTTGATTAACTGACATGACAAGCCTCATATTTGGTAACAGCTCAGGCTCCGTTCATGAAACGCCGTCTGCGGGCAGATTTGAACGATCATGAACGGGAAAAATGCTCACATACTGCCATGTATGCTGCGCTTTTTCCCGTTCATGATCGTCCAAATCTGCCTCGCAGCCGACGTTTGCTACATATTTAAGCTTGAGCTGAGCCGTTACCCTATTTACGAAGGCTGAAATTTTAGCAGATTTAATGACAGAATGCTTAATCACTTCGTGTGCGATATAACAATCATTGAAATTGACATTTTTTAACCACCTGCATTATATTGCATTCCATTTATCCCATTTACGCTGCCTATGCGGATCCATCATTGCGAGACGAGGCCATGAAAAAAATTAGCGTTCATGATGTTATCGATATCTCCATTGGTGCTGCCATTTTGGGTTCAGGTGGCGGTGGCAATCCTCGTATGGGCCGCCTGATCGCTGAACATGCCCTGGAAAAATATGGTCCTGTTGATCTGATTTCAGCGGAAATGCTTACAGATGATGCTGTAATCATTCCGATTTCATTCATGGGAGCACCGACCGTATTTCATGAAAAAATTTTATCCGGAAATGAATTGCCAAATGTGATAGCAAAAGCAGCGCAGATCACAGGCAAACATCCTACTCATTTAATGAATTGTGAAATTGGCGGCATCAATGCCACCGCTGCGATTGCACCCGCTGCCAGATTAGGCCTTCCCGTGGTAGACGGTGACTTGATAAGCCGGGCATTTCCTGAAATACAAATGGTCTTGCTAAATCCCGAGGGAATTCCAATGTCCCCTCTTGTGATTGCGGATGACAAAAATAATATTGTCACCATGGATGTCATCAATCATGCATGGGGAGAAACAATTTCCCGCGCACTGGTCAATAAAATGGGTGGCGTAGGCGCCATTGCATTACCAGCATTATCAGGAAAAACATTACGCCAGGTAATTTCCAAAGGCACAATGTCGAAAGCAAAATCGATTGGCCAGACGATCAGAAAAGCACGCGAGCAACATGAAGATTTGATCGATGCCATTTGTACTGAATTATCCGGCAACAATATTTTTTCTGGCAAGGTAATTGATGTTGAACGAAGATTGTCAGATGGTTTTATACGAGGCTCCATTATTATTGAAAAAAATATGAATCATTTTTTAAAACAAATGAAAATTGATTTTCAAAATGAATACCTGATTGCCTCCATTGATGGCGAGACTATTGTCACCACTCCAGACCTGATTAGTGTTGTTGAAAAAACGACTGGCGAAGCCTTGCCTGCTGATACCATCCACTATGGTTGTGATGTTGCCGTGATTTCATCGAAAGCTGATAAAAGATGGTATAGCAAAAAAGGGCTGGCAATTGTTGGTCCTGAATACTTTGGTTATTCATGCAAATACGGTGATGCAAGATGAAACGAATTGGCATAGATGTTGGCGGAACACATACCGATGCTGTCCTGATGAATGGCATGGATGTACTTGCCGCAGTAAAAACCAAAACCACCAGGGATGTCACCCAGGGAATTGAGAAAGCCATTTTAAAATTACTGGGCAAGGCAAATTGTTCACCAGCTTCCATTCAGGCTGTCATGCTGGGTACAACACATTTTACCAATGCAATCATTGAAGCAAAAAATCTGGCTCCCATTGCAGCCATTCGGGCGGGATTACCCGCAACAAAAGCATTGCCACCCATGATTGACTGGCCTGCAAGGTTAACGAAGGTGCTTGGCGATGCAACTTATCTTTGTCATGGCGGCTGTGAATTTGATGGCAGACCCATTAGCCTCATTGATAAAAATGAAATTCAACACATTGCCGTGGATATTCGTCAAAGAAAAATAAATTCCATTGCCATCACATCCGTTTTTTCTCCCATGAATGCAAGCTGCGAAGAAGATATTGCTGCCCTGCTTGCTGCTGAATTGCCAGATTGTTATTTCAGCCTTTCCAGCAAAATGGGAGGACCTGGATTGCTTTATCGCGAAAATGCCGCGATTTTAAATGCATGTCTTCGGGAAATGGCAAATGGAATGTTAGGCAATTTAAAATCCATGATGAATGCCAATGGCATGCCATGTCCATTATATATTTCACAAAATGATGGAACACTGATGTCAGCCGAATATGCACGTGATTACCCCATCATGACTTTTTCTTCCGGACCAACCAACTCCATGCGTGGAGCAGCTTATTTGTCTTCACAAAAAAATTGCATTGTGGTTGACATTGGTGGAACAACAACAGATGTGGGTCTGATTATCAATGGTTTTCCACAGGAAGCGCCTTTTGAAACAGAAATTGGCGGCGTGCGAACAAATTTCCGCATGCCGCATTTATTATCGATTGGCCTTGGTGGTGGAAGTCGAATCAAATGCGAGGATCAACTGGAAATTGGGCCTGAAAGTACAGGCTATAATTTGAAGCAGGATGCATTGATATTTGGCGGCAATGTTTTAACTGCCACTGATATTGCTGTGGCAGCGAATCATATTGATCTGGGAAACAGGGCAGCTGTATCTCATCTTGATGAATCCCTGATTACTTCCGTGCTGGACTTGGCTGAAAAAAATATTCTTGATGCCATCGATAAAATTAAAATTTCCAAAACAGAATATCCTGTTGTGATTGTTGGCGGTGGATCCATTTTAATAAATGAAAAATCTTCTGCCTTTTCCCAGCTGATTAAACCTGAATATCATGCCGTAGCCAATGCCATTGGCACCGCCATTGCAAAAATTAGCGGTGAAGTGGATAAAATAGTTGATATTTCCAGTCTGTCCAGAAAGGAAGTCATTGAGCTCGCAAAACAAGAAGCCATTAAAAAAGCACGTGCTGCAGGTGCAATGCCTGGCAGCATTGAGATTGTTGATGTAGAGGAAATTCCCCTGACCTATCTCTCAGGAACAACATTACGTTTAAGGGTAAAAGCTGTTGGCGAGCTTTTATGACAAGAAAAATTTTTTCTTTTGCCAATATTATTTTATTGTTATTTATTTTTCCCATCTTGCCATGTCTTATCCCGATCAACCCGCTTTTGTTGCAGAAAGTCTTGCAGCTTATTATGGACTTCGCGCCCTGAAAATCGCATTGCCAGATGATGAAAATTATGCTGCCTTGCTAAAACGTTTCCAGGTAGCAGTTTCTGGATGAGCAGGGGGAGCATGTAAATAATTCTGTGCAAACGTAGCTTCGTCAACGCGCCACAATTCGCGGCCAGCGATCATAACAAACATCCAGCAGTTCTGGAATAATTGTCACAATGTAAACGCGATACTCACTTTCTTCCTGCGCCAGTAATCCCTGAATCCACTGTCCTCTTGTCACTTCATGCCAGTGCACATGGGATTCATAATCTGTTTTCATGAATTTATCGATGGGCAATCGAACCGGTTTGGGTGTGTACTGACCCCATTTGCCATCATGAATGGATTGAAGACGTGCCCATCCACCAAGCGGCATTTCACCATTTTCATCCTGCCGCCTTCCCCAATTGACCAATCTTGTTTCGCCACTTGCAAGCCTGACTGGCAGCATGGCATTTGTGCGCGCGAAATAAACCGTGTACTTCTTGCCCTGATGCTGGTACATGACAGCTTCTGGCATATAAAACCTCGTAATTTCTTTGTATATTTCTTGTAATGTTCTGTCACATGCCTTCATTGTCGCTTTTTACATTGCCGCTTCCTCATTGTCGCTTCTTCATTGTCGCTTCTTTTGTCATTTGCGATATAAAACGAATCGCGGCATTTTCCTTTCTTCTTGAACCTTGGCTGATGCGCTTCCTTTCCAGACTTTATTTCATTAAAAAACCGCTGCCAGGCTTTGCCAAGATATGCAAAAGGCTGTGCATGACTATCACGATGCATTTCCTTGATCCATGGAAATTCCCTGTATTTGATCGCATTAAACTGCTTTTTAATCGCCATGGCGTTTGGCTTCCTTCCAGCAAGAAATTGCTCATTCCATTCTCCCAGTGCCCAGTTCCACACAAATCGCGCCGTCCCTGCCATAGCTTTATACATAAGTTAAACCCTTTTATCTTCCCTATCGGCCTTGTTGTTACAGTATGTGGCATTTGTTGATGCCGAGCCTCAGCAAGAACCATGAATGATTGCGCCAGTCAAGGGAGCAGGCTTGTCTATTCATTGTTTTCAGGGACGGGCATCCTGCCCTCGGCTCTCATACCATCCATGGTCGCTAGCCTGCCCCGGCATGCTTTTAGCCGGGGCCCTGAAAACAATGAATAGACAAGCCTGCTCCCTTGACTGGTCACAATCATTCATATTCCTTTGCCGGCTGATCCTT
>Ga0207104_1085_pt1 | contig 22326 bp, 20 predicted proteins | sample Alteio_BWMinHeat_79_FD_153538 | JGI IMG/M metagenome (GOLD analysis project Ga0207104, IMG submission 153538) | Enriched cells from forest soil in Barre Woods Harvard Forest LTER site, Petersham, Massachusetts, United States -... | ecosystem: Environmental > Terrestrial > Soil > Temperate forest >...
CTGGATTGGCCCAGATTGACGTGGTCGTTTGGAAAGTCTGGCCATGTGCACCGCCCTGGCTCCAGAGATCGGTTACGAGGCTGCCGCGAAACTCGCCAAGGATGCCTACAAGTCAGGCAAGACGGTGCGCCAGATGGCCAAAGAACAAAAAGTCTTGACGGAAAAACGGCTCAACGAACTGCTCGATCCCTGGCGCATGACCGAACCAGGCGGGCCGGTTGGAAGCGCAGGAGGGTAGAAGATACCGATTGCCAGCTCTGACGGTCTTATCTGAACGCAGATGGCACAGACTTACTTGTTACAGACAGGCTAATATCTGTGAGTAGGTAATGAAGGCTCTATCTCATCGGGAAGGTGTCGTCTGAAAATACATTCTCGGCACCTTTGTTATTGCTTCTACAATCGATTGCCACCCGAGCTTACTTTGGCCTTGGACCCGATCGCTGAAACGAATGGGCAGCTCACAGATCTCCGCTCTTAATCGGCGTGCCCGCCACGCCATCTCAACTTGAAAGACGTAGCCTTTCGCATTCACGCTTTCAAGGTTCATTCTGGCTAACAGCTCATGCCGATAACAGCGAAAGCCTCCGGTCCAGTCACGGATACTCGAACCCAGAAATAGACTGACGTAGGCATTACCAAATCGCGAGACAAGGTGCCTGCGCCTGCTCCAACCTTGCGTACTTCCACCCGGTACATATCGACTCCCGATGACCAAGTCCGCAGTCCCACTCCGGTGAACTAATCGGGGCAAGTCCCAAGGCGAATGGCTGAAGTCACAGTCCATCTCAATGATTAATTGGTAACCACGTGCCAGTGCCCACTGGAATCCTGAGAGATAGGCCGGCCCGAGCCCTTCCTTTTTAGCCCGATGCAAGACATGCACATGTTTCTGCTGTCGGCTCAGTTGATCGGCCAATTTCCCGGTCCCGTCCGGAGAATTATCATCGACAATCAAGATATCGGCGACGAGATACGTGCCAATCGTCTCAACCATGGCCTCAAGATTTTGGCGTTCATTATAGGTGGGGAGCACAATCAGAATCGATCGGTCAAAACAGAATGGCATTACAGGCGCAAGCTGCTTATTCGAAGCAACCTGCGTATACCCCGGATAGTTCACTTCGGAGGAATCAATCTGGCTGATCGCAATGCGAGCGCTGTCCGCACCGTAGGCAATCAAAGCCTCGGCCAGTTCAAAGTTTGGCACCACGAACGCTTCCCCCGGTCGCAATTCTCTTGGGACAGGCACCGCACAACTATTGCGGACTGGATAGTAGCGCACTGTGGTTTGCTCGGTATCGCTCGAAGATGAGGATGCTGGGTGGCTATTTGACATAGGCGGTAGTGGGAGCAGGGCTATGCGACAAGCTCCCGGTCTTCTGCGACTGGAGCAGAAGTACAGCGAAGATCAATAACATGCCGATAGTAAACGGTTTAAAGTTGAGAAACACCAAGAAGTTTTGTTTGCCCAGCACTTCATAATTCAGAACAACCGCGATCATCACATACAACCCCATCGCTACTTTGGATAGTTGGCTCAACCCATCGTGGCTACAAGCTTTGGCCACAATCCAGTAAAGAGCCGGGACGATCCATGGTAGATGCTGGATCCAGGTTACGGGAGAAAGGAACAACATCAAGATGAGGAGGCCACTGCACTCCCGAGCCCACTCGGGATCACCCGGTCCTCCATACGGTCGGCGGGTGTACCAACAGAAGCCAATCAATAAAGCTGTTATGGCTGAGATGACCAGAATGCGCGCAAGAGTAAGGGGCAAATCTAGAATATCCACATATCTGGGGTTATTCTGTCGCAGTTTATGATCAGGAGGAAGAGTGACAAGATACCGCATCAGCGCAGGCTGGATACCTGAGTTCCGAATGTCGTTCTCGTTGTGTTCTGCCGATGGTGTCTTGTAGCCTACGGCAGATCCGGCTGCCACGCGGGTCCATGTCAGCTGGTGAGACCACCAATTTGCTGGCCCCATCCAGACTATTGGTAAAATGATCCAGCATGCTGTTGCGACTGCTGTGTAAAGAGCCAAGCGCCACTGACGTTTCCATATGAAAAATGGCAAAAATAATCCAGGTGTCACCTTCAGCGCAATGGCCAATCCAAACAACATCCCTCCTAACTTTTCCCGTCCTTTCCACACCGCGTACACAGCTCCTACGAGGATACCCATCAGAATCGTATGTGGGCCACCATCGTCGAGGTCGTACAGGATGAACTGGCCGGCTAACACTACCGTGATGACGCTAAGTAGGAGATTCACTTGAGCCAATTCTTTAAATCGATCCCTGATCATTCGATGGAATAGAACACACGTTAACCATAAACAGATGATCGCAGTCGTGTAGCGCAATGCCAATCCGACGCTTCGATCGACTAACGCAAGCAGAGAAAAATACATTGCCCCGGTCGGCATGTAGGGATAAGTATAGGGATCAGTATAGAGATTCTGGCCGGTGAGAAACCAACTTCCGATCTGGCGGTGCACGTCGAAATCACGAAAAACAGGTTTGCGCAAATACACCTGTACTATTCCAAAGGCGGTCACAGCCACAATGCACATGGCCGTCAGTAGACGTTGAAATCTTTGACGGTATAGGAAATCAGGCAACATAGAGCTGAAATATAGACCGCAATCATCCCTGAAATCTGCGCCATTCTAGATTACTAACAATACAGTGACAAGCAGAGTATTGGGTCGCGTGTGATGGGGTCAGTGTGAGGTGGCCCCAGCTCCTCCGCGATGACCGTTCACGCCAATCCCTTTCGACAGGCCGTTCCCAGCGAGTCACTGTTTTGCCATGGCATGGTGTTTGCCGTGCGCGATTAGGCTTCCTCGTAAAAATTGTCTTGACACACAGGAGCTGAGTTTCTTATAAGCTGGCTACCACGGCCAGTTACAAGCCGAACGGGTTCACTGTGGGCGCTCCCATCTCGCGAGTGTGGTCGATCCCAGCAAGAGTGCACAGGCGTTGCTCAACCGTACTTGATTCCAATGGCATTTTTAAAAGTTTATAGAAGTGCCTATATAACTCTCCGGATACAACAGAAAGAGAATCGTTTCGCATACAGTGTGAATCTGAAATGATTCACAAGATTCCCTAGTTCTGCGTTCTCTGTTCCGTTCATTTTTCGAGTAGGTCAAAAATGTTTTGCAAATGTCAGCGTAGCAGATAGTAGGTCCGCTCAATTCATGATTGGGAGTTTTGGTTTGTATCTTGCATTTTCGCCGGTGACTTACTCATCACTGTGGCCATGTGAGGTGGCCCAATCTAGGAAAGAGATCTCTAAGAAGAAGCGACTCATAGGTACGGCTGTATCTTCTGGTTGAGTGGGGCGGACATAGCCCACCCCAAAAACTTGATTTTCAATGTGACCGATGTCCCAGAACATTGGTTTGATAGTGGTGTCGATATTGCCAGGACCCGATCTCTCTCGATTGCCGCACATGGTGAGGTAATTAAGTTCCGCCAAGAAGGTTCGATCAATGGAAACCCTGGTGTGGACCGTTCCCAATCCCCCACCCCCGCGCCACCTGAAAGGCCTGAGGCAATGCATCCACCACGACCGTGCCTGCGTCTGCTGTGTTCGCACCTGGCGCTGCTCCTGAGCCTAACGCTCCTCGCGGGGCTGGCCAGCTGCGGACCGGCTTCGTCTGACAACGCACTGAATCTTGGGCCGAGTGCGAGCGTGGGCGGGCCGCTCCTGTCCAAGCAGGGTCCGTCACCACACAACGACGCACTCACCCCGATGGCGAGGCCCTTGCCCTCTGCCTCAGTCAATGGGACAGGCTCCGCCTCAGAAGCTAGGATCGTCTCAGGAGGGGACAGTTCCCTCGCGGGGCCTGTTCTAGCTTCTGAGCCGGGACACCCAATAGATGGCTTGGTCGTGCCCGAGTGGATGGTCCACAAACTCAACTCGCCGAAAGTGCGCGTCCGGCTCCAGGCCCTCGAAACCTGGGCACGGTCCGCGCCCCCAGGAGCGATCGATCCATTGATCTTGGCCTTCGAAGATCAAGACGAACGAGTCCGGGCGCGCGCACAGCAATTGATTGAGCAAGACTGGGCGCGGAAGGCTGATGGAGAAAAGTAACGCAAGGTAGCGGGATACACAAACAAGATAGCGTGGTGAGGGGTTAACGCGGTAATTGCGGAACAGTCGAGGGAGACTGTTCAGAGTCTAATGAGGAATTTGTTACAAGCGACCAATGACGAACAGGGAGCCAAGGCCGGTTGGCGCCACAACAACACACTCACACACAGGAAGGAGGATTGGTTCCGAATCTGCCTTTTGACCAGTGACAGTTTCACCCCTGTGCCCCATGAGGGGGCCCAATCTGGGAGGAAGTCTCATCATGAAGCGACGCATATTATTAAGTGTAGCTCTCGTATGTGTGCTTGGGGGGATGGCGGGCACGGCCCAGGCTGCGGGAGTGGTATTCGATGCCTCAGACAATTCGGGAGGCTGGTTCGAGTGTAGTAACAGCAGTGTCATCTTCGGAGTGAATAACGATATCGGGTGCGTGCATCTCGCATTAGGTGAGGCGAGCGTGGGGAAATCACTCGCCGTCATTAAACCGGGAGAGTCCGTTGCGTTTGGCTCACAGAAAGGGGCACAAACGATCCACACGGCGGTGAGCTTGATCTATCCCACTGTGGCAGGCCAGGGCACGAACCCCTCCATGCCGTTCGACAATGACTTGGATCCGGGTACAAGTAATGCCCCCATCACTCTGCAGGAAGAGGGGCTCTACGTCTTTTTCTGCGACATCCATCCCTACATGTTCGCGGGCGTCATCGTCACTAATAATCCAGTGGATGCGGTGGTGAATGGGACGGGGCTGAAGCTTGGGACCACGTTAACGCTCCACAACATCATTGCGCCGGACAATACGCCAGAACTGACCATGTATTCCTATTCGGACTTGGCCTTACGACTCGTGCATACCTTCTTCATTGCCACCAATCCCGCGAATTGGCAAAACTTCTCGACTAACGCAAAATGGAACCCCAGGTATCCAGGAGTTCCCGTATTGGCCTCTGCGAACGGCACCACCTACAATGCTGGTCCTGTGAATCTCAACGATACCTTGCAGGGCTACTTTGGCGAAACCGGCGGTAAGCAGCTCACAGCCTATCCTACACCTCCGCAGGGCTCCGGGGTTGGACAGGTCTGGGTGGACACCCAGTTTGAAAAGACCGATAAGACCAAGCCCGGCACTGCCACTGCCGTGGACGCTTCAACGTGGAAGGTGACCAATAAAGTCGCGCTCCAATTGAACAATCCGCACAATATGTGGACCAGTGCCGACCAGAAGCTGATCTATCAGACCGAGTGGTTCGATAACTATCTGACTGTCTTTGATCGAAAGACTGGAGCATCGAGGGGACGTATTGCAGTTGGTCCCGCGCCCGCACACGTCATGACGAGAACCACCAACGACGAAGTGCATGTGTCGCTGAATGGCGGCAATGATATCGTTGAACTGACGGCGAAGCCGAAAACGACAGCCGATATCGAGAGAAATATCCCGATGGGACCGACGGCGGATGGGGCACATACCCATCCCCACGCACACTGGATGAGTGCGGACGGCAAAATGATGGTGACGCCCAACGCCGATTCACAGGATTCGACTCTGTATGACTTCTATCCCTACAACCATATCGGTTCAAAAGTACATACGGGGCATTTTCCCATTGCCACGGGCATGATGCCGGATTCCAGTAAGTACTATGTCGCAAACTTTCTGGACAGCACCATCAGCATATTAAAAATACATCAGGAAGATGGCAACCTGCCGACTGCAACCTTTAAGAAGAATATCAACATACTCACCGATAAATATAATTTGGCGGGTCTGACGTCGGTCGATCCTAAAGGAGCAGGCGGATCCTACATCACCGGTCCGGTCGGAGCATTGCCCATTCAAACTCCGGTGAGTCCGGACGGCAAATATGTGATCACGGCGAACACCTTGACCGCCACGCTCCTGGTCATTGATACAGCCACAGATACGGTGGTGAGGATGTTGGGATGTGACGCCGGATGCCATGGGGTGCAGTGGGGCGCGAAAAAAGGGGGCGGGTACTATGCCTATGTCTCAAGCAAATTCTCCAACCGGCTGCTCGTCGTGGACCCCAAAAGCGGGAGCGATGCCACCATCGTGGGAAGCGTGCTCTTGACCACAGCGAATAAGGTTTCCTCAGGCTTCCAGACTGACGCGACCAGCTTCGATCCCATCTATGAGGGGATGGGCGGACAGGGCGTGTTGCCGATTCCGGTGGTCTACAACGGCTGGGTCCAGCATCTTCCTGAGGAGTGGAAGGAGCAATTGACCCCCCACCAGAAACATCCTTTCCCGATTCAGTGAGTTGTCAGGCCTTGACTCGACGCTGAGTCAAGGCTCCGGCGAGATGGAGCATCTACCATCTCGCCGGGCCTCTCGGTTTCGCCATCACTCAGTTCCAACCAAGATAAGAACGCGGCCGGAACGCGACCGCACTTCTGAAAAAGTGTGCGCGCAACTATGCAACTATGTGGTCAGGCCATGAGTATCGACTGATGGCTTGCCCAACGGCCCGCAACCCTCGCATCGCGTTCCGTGGCGCCTTCTATCATGCGGGGGAGAAGAGGTGAGGGTCTGACTGTAGGTAGTCTGGCAATCCTCCTTCCGAGGAGATGATCTGGCAGCACTTACAATAGACCAAGGCGGAAAGCCTCAATGAGATTGGCTTGCCAATACCAGCACCTGTCAGTAACCGATGGCGGGCTTACAGGAGCACCGCCTAGGTCTATGCGGAGGTAAAATAGAACCAGGCACTCTTGATCCTGAAGAGTCATGATTGTTGCTCACCTTCTCAATCTGAGCCTCGGTTCAGCTTTGACAGTGGAAAATCCCCCATGCTAAAGTCCGCGGAACTGTTGGGGTTCTGGTCACTTCATTGTCCGATTTTTCTTGGAAATAACTCATGAGTGCAACAAACTCACATGTGATTCTCCTGGTCGGTGCAGGGCCGGCAGGCATGGCAGTCGCCAGCACCCTCGCTAAGGCGGGCCATGAGGTGATCATTCTGAATAGAGATATTAAATTCGGCGGGTTGGCTGAATATGGGATCTTTCCCGCAAAACTTAAGCTCCGCGGCGGTCTCAAGAAACAGTACTGGGAATTGCTCGAACGACCGAACGTCCATTATTTTGGAAATGTATCCATCGGCAACGCTAAAGATCTCACGGTCGAGCAGGTCAGAAGCCTTGGCGCCAGCGCGGTCGTCTTTTCCATCGGCGCACAAGGCACTAAAGCCATCGGCGTGGAAGGGGACTCGGCCAAGGGCGTGTTCCACGCGAAGGATGTCGTATACCACTTCAATCGACTCCCTGGATTCGGCGATCGCCCGTTTGAGATGGGCAAACATGTGGCCATCATCGGAGCGGGGGACGTGATGGTCGACATCTCACACTGGCTGGTTCGCTACAAGAAAGTGGAGCGGGTCACCGCAATCGTGCGGCGTGGGCCTGCCGAGCGAAAATACAATCCAAAAGAAATTCGAGCGGTCTGTGCCAATATGGATATGGAAGGGGTCACCAAAGAGGTGGCTCGTATCAAAGATCGTCTTGCCGCGGTCGGCCAGAATCCAGAGGAGGTACTCACCAGCCTGACAGGTGAGTTTACAAAATGCGAACCGATTGTCAGCGACACGAAGATGGGTTTCAAGTTTTTGGCCTCTCCGAAACGCATCCTCGTGGACGGAAACAATCGGGTGCGCGGACTGGAGATGGAAGACAACAAGCTGGAACCGAAAGGCGACGATACCGTCGCGGTTGGACTGAAACAGTATTATGAGTTCCCCTGCGACTCCGTGATCTTTGCCGTCGGTGATAAAGTCGATGAGACGGTCGGATTGCCTTACAAGAGCGGCATGTTCGTCACGAATCCCAATAAGACCGGTAACGATCCAGACGATGCCCTCTTCCAAGCCTTTGACGAAACGACAGGCAAGATTCTCGACGGGGTGTTTCTCGCTGGATGGGCAAGGAAAGCGAGCGAAGGCTTAGTCGGTATCGCCAAGCGGGACGGGGATTGGTGCGCAGAAGTGGTGAACCGATATTTGGCGACCAAGCAGCCCGGCAACCATACAAAGGTCATTCTCGACAAGTTGAAGACAATTCTGATTGATCGGAAAAGCCATCCGGTGGATGTGAAGAGTCTCCGAGCACTTGAGGCTGCGGAGAAGGCTCACAAGGACACACCTGATTGTATCGGAGTATTCAAATACGCCAGCAATCAGGAAATGATCGGACTGATCGAGCGTGGGACGTCGTAGTAGACATTAGGTTCTACCTGTCTCCCCATTTGAGTTTTTCTCTGAGTACGTCGTAGTAATTGCTCTCCGGAAATCGGATCAATCGCGTCCGGTGCTCCGAGGTCTGGATCACGACCGTATCTCCCTGCGTGATCGCCACCCCCACCTGTCCGTCGAGTGTCGCCATGGCGCCGTCATCTTTACTGGTTAGAGTCACATCAATCTCTACGTTGCCTGGCACGATCAATGGCCGATGCGTCAGCGTATGGGGACAAATCGGCGTCAGGATCAATGACTGGACTGCCGGATCGATAATGGGACCTCCGGCTGAAAGAGAGTAGGCGGTGGATCCCGTCGGGCTGCTGACGATCAACCCGTCGCCACGCAAGTTGGTCACGAACCGTCCTTGAATCGCAATCTTCAGTTCGATCATGCGGGCGAGCGTGCCCTTGCTGATCACAATATCGTTCAACACCACCCCTTGCGCGACCGTTTCTCCATGCCGATGAATATGCGTCCGTAGCATAAGCCGCTCATCGAGAACAAAGTCGTTCGCAAATACCCGTTCGAGCGAGGGATAGAGGTTCTCCAGACGGACCTCTGTCAAAAACCCCAGTCCGCCCATGTTGACCCCCAGGATGGGAATGCTTCGTTCCCCGGCAAGTCGAGCGGCATTGAGCATAGTCCCGTCGCCGCCCAAGACGAGAAGTACATCCGCTTTGCTCGCCAGCTGAGTTTTCTGATACCCCCCCTGTTCACCGAGAAGACTCGCCGACGTCTGGTCCAAAATCACATCGATACTTCGAGCCCGGAGCCAGGTGACCACATCGTGCAGCGTGCTCTTATCCTCAGGAAGCTTCGGTTTTGTCAGAATCCCGACGCTTTTGCTTCTCATTGGTAAAACCCTGTCGTGACGCTATAGACACCGGTGGAAAGGTGCGAGATTGTATCGGGAGGGTTCTTTTGAAGTCAACGAACCAGATCACCGCAGACCTTCACCATATGTATTCCGTCCACCCCAGTTCTTGGCTTGTGCAATTGTCTCGTAGTCTTGACACTTAAAATCCTTCTAGTTAGAATTAGGCAGGATTTTCGAGAAGTTTGCGCGCGTGGAACTGGTTATCAGTCCACCTAAAAGGAGGCAGGATGTTCGAAAGATTCACGGACAAGGGTCGGAAGATCATCATCCTCGCACGGGAAGAGGCTGAGCGTCATCAAAACGATTACCTCGGAACCGAGCATCTCGTCTTGGCCATTCTCCGGGAATCCGACGGGGTTGCCCTGATGATCTTGAAAAAGATGGGACTCTCGACCGAACAAGTCCGTTTGGAAATTGAACGGAATTTGCCCGGCGGGGGTACCACCATGACCTTTGGTGAAATCCCTTTTAGCCCTCGGGTCAAGAAGGTCATCGAATACGGGGTCGAAGAAGCCCGACTCCTTGGACACAATCATATCGGCAGTGAACACCTCCTATTGGGCCTTCTCCGAGAAGAGGAGGGGATCGGCGGAAAGATCCTCCGTAGCTTAGGCGCCAATCTCCTGACCGCCCGACAATTGACCGTGACATTCTTGCGGAAGTCCACCCCGCGTGAGCGCGACCGGAAGAGCAACACCCCGGCACTCGATGAATTCGGTCGTGATCTGACCCAGCTTGCCCAGGCAGGGCAACTGGATCCCGTCATCGGCCGAGCCGACGAAATCGAACGGGTGCTTCAGATCCTGAGTCGTCGTTCGAAAAACAATCCCGTGCTTATCGGGGAAGCCGGCGTCGGCAAGACCGCCATTGTCGAAGGTCTCGCCCAACGAATCATCCAGTCCGAAGTGCCGGATAATCTTCTCTCACGACGCGTCATTGCACTCGACCTCGGTTCACTCGTTGCAGGGACAAAATATCGCGGCCAATTCGAGGAACGGCTGAAGGTCGTGATGAAGGAAATCGTCCAGGCCGGAAACATCATCATCTTTATCGATGAACTCCATACCTTGGTGGGAGCAGGGGCGGCGGAAGGATCGATCGATGCCTCCAACATGCTCAAGCCCGCACTGTCGCGGGGCGAAATTCAATGTATCGGCGCCACGACACTCGATGAATACCGAAAGCATATTGAAAAAGACGGAGCCCTCAAGCGACGGTTCCAACCGATTCATGTCCAGCCGCCAACCATCGATGAGACGGTGCTGATCATCCAAGGGCTACGCGATCGGTACGAAGAACATCATGGTGTCGAGATTTCAGAAGAGGCCATCCTCGAAGCGGTCAAGCTGTCCGATCGATACATTAGCGACCGCTTCCTCCCGGACAAGGCCATCGATTTGATTGACGAGACGGGATCACGCGCAAAATTGCAGACCTATGCGCTACCCTTAGAGCTGAAGGCAATGGAGCAAGAGCTGAAGAAAGTCTCCCGCGAAAAGGAACTGGCCATCTCGATGCAGAACTTCGAAGAGGCCGTCCGCCATCGCGAGGAAGAAGAACGGTTGCGCAAACTCCTCGATGAATCCAAGCGCGAGTGGAAGAAAAACCAGGAAAAAAACAAACCGACGATTGGTAAAGAAGAGGTGGCCTATGTTGTCTCCAAGATGACGGGCATTCCGCTCTTCAAGCTCGAAGAAGAAGAATCGAACAAACTGCTGCGCATGGAGGAATTCCTCCATAAACGTGTGGTCGGACAGAACGAAGCGATCTCCGCCGTGGCCCGAGCCATTCGGCGGTCACGCGCCGGCCTGAAGGAAGCGCGGAAGCCTATTGGGTCCTTTATTTTCCTGGGACCCACCGGCGTCGGGAAAACCGAGCTGGCAAGGACGTTGGCTGAGTTCCTCTTCAATAGCGAAGACTCACTCATTCGGATCGACATGTCCGAATATCAGGAAAAATTCACCAGTTCACGACTCTTCGGAGCCCCTCCGGGGTACGTGGGGTACGAAGAAGGCGGCCAATTGACTGAACGGGTCCGGCGTCGGCCCTATTCAGTCGTCCTGTTCGACGAAATCGAAAAGGCCCATCCCGATGTGTTCAATATCCTCTTGCAGGTCTTGGACGACGGGGTACTGACCGACAGCCTCGGACGCAAAGTTGACTTTAAGAATTGCGTCATCATCATGACCTCCAATATCGGGACCAAGTTGATCCAGAAGGGGGTCTCACTCGGATTCCAGAGTACGGAAGGCGATCAGGAGCGCCATAAGAAGGAAGAAGTGTTGGGGGAATTGCGCCGTTCGTTCAGCCCGGAGTTTCTGAACCGGGTCGACGAGATCGTGGTCTTCCATCAGTTAGACAAAACGCATCTGTACAATATCCTCGACATCCTCTTGGGTGAACTCAACCTTCGCCTCCTTGACAAGGGTGTGGAGATCGAGGTCGAGGACGACGTCAAGCAGTGGTTGATTAAGGAAGGCTACGAACCGCTCTACGGAGCCAGACCGATGCGTCGGACGATTCAGCGCGCGATCGGCGATCCACTCTCCGAAGAGATGATTAGAGGACGATTCAAGGAATGCCGAAAAATCCGCGTGGTGCTTCGCGACGGTGCTCCGGCATTCATCGAGCAGGAGGCGATGGCTGGCGTCTAATGTCCCAGCCCTGTACCTGCGCGACGCCATCGCATAGAGTACGACACGGCCCTTGTGGCGCCAGCGGCCACAAGGGCTGTGTTATTTAGCCTCTCTCAGAATAACGCATGTTTCGGCGGTCCAGTTCGTGTGATCGGGAAAGATTTCATGACGACGACCGTTGAACCACCCACCTCAGCTTGGATAACGGGGCCCATCCTTGGTATCGAGACGTCATGTGATGAAACAGCCGCATCGGTGCTTGCCGCAGACGGCGCCATCCTCTCGAACATTATTACGTCACAGCATGCCGTTCATCAGCGATTTGGTGGCGTCGTTCCCGAACTCGCCTCTCGTGCCCACATTGAATCGATTGAAGTTGTCTCCGCTGAGGCGCTGCAAAAAGCCGGTCTCGGATGGACGGATCTCAGTGGAATCGCAGTCACCCAAGGACCCGGCTTGGCTGGCGCTCTGCTCGTCGGGGTCAACTATGCGAAAGCACTTGCCTATGTCTTGAATATTCCGGTGGTCGGCGTGAGCCATCTTGAAGGCCACATTGCCTCCGCTTGGCTGCAGGACCCAGCGTTTCCGTTACCCTGTGTGGTCCTGGTTGTCTCGGGTGGACATACCCATCTCTATTATAAGGAACCAAGCGGGCACTGCCGGCTCCTTGGTTCTACCAGAGACGATGCGGCAGGGGAGGCCTTTGACAAAGGCGCTCAGTTGCTGGGATTGGAATACCCTGGGGGGCCAGCCATCGATCGCTTGGCTCGACAGGGAGATCCAGAAGCCATTGCATTTCCCCGTTCCTATCTCAAAAGGGGGAGCCTTGAATTTAGTTTTAGTGGTTTAAAAACCGCTTTGCTCTACAAACTTCAAGCAATGACTGAACAATCTCGTACGGCGCAAGCTGCTGACTTGGCGGCTGGCTATCAGGAGGCCATCGTGGCTGTTTTGGTCGAAAAATCATTTGCCGCAGTTCGGTCATCCGGCGCTCGTGCGTTGGCCGTTGTCGGAGGCGTGTCCGCCAATTCTCGATTGCGCGCGCTGCTCCAGCAACGAGCTACGTCCGAGAACCTGCACCTGAGTCTTCCTCCGCTCGCCTACTGTACGGATAATGCCGCGATGATCGCGGCAGCAGGGAGGCAGGCTCTTCGCGCAGGGCTCCGTGCATCCCTGGACATCGATGCCCAAGCCTCGTTCGCTTCATCAGTCGCACACGCGGTCTAACAGGATGCTGAAAAACAGCCTGCAGACTAACCAGATGGACCAGACAGACCGGGCTTGCACCAGACATGCGGACGTTGAAAGTCTCGCGCGCCACAATAGTTTTTCCGTAGCCTGCTAGCCAACGACTGTAAGGAAACGACGCCCATTCCAGAAATTCACGGACAGGTCCTTGGTCTCCGTGCCAGCCAGCTCGCAATGCTTGAGCGGCTGTATCGCCGACGTATGCCCGTGGATGAGGTCCTCTCAGCTGAAGCGGCAAAAACCCTCGCACAGTTCACGCATGAGATTCGGCGTCCCATCGGACTGGTCATCACCAGGCGCGGAGCTGTTCAAGACGTCCTGGTCGGCGCCGGCACCGAGCCCTCGCCGACGACTCTGGCCACCTTTCGTGCAAGCCCTCGATCCCTGCGGGGCCTTCGGCTGATCCGGTCGCACCTCAAGGAACAACCCATCAGTCAAGAAGACCTCACCATGCTGGGCTTGCTCCGACTCGACCTTATCGGAACCGTGGCCGTCACACCCAAGGGCGAGCCAGGGTTGCTCTCCCTGGCCCATCTGAATCCACCCAGTCCGCAGGGGTCATTGTATACGCTCTTGAAGCCCACTCTGGTGCATCAATGCCCGGTGAGTTTCGAGACATTCATTCGCGAACTGGAGTCAGACCTCCAACGTCAGAGCGCGTCTCACACGATGGCTCAGGGGCAGACCGCCATCCTCGTGAGCGCCTCGCCCAAGAGTAAGGCCGAGCAAGAAGATCACCTCACCGAACTGGCAGAACTAGCCTCCTCGGCAGATCTCACCGTGATCGACCGTTTAGTGCAACGCACACAGAGCGGCCATCATCGGTTCCAATTGGGAAGCGGCAAACTCAAAGACGTGCTGATGCAAGCCATGCAAAAGGGAGCGGACCTGCTCATCTTCGATCAAGATTTGGCTCCCGCGCAGCTGCGCGCCATTGAGGAGATCACCGACCTCACGGTCATCGATCGGACCCAGCTGATTCTCGACATCTTTGCGCAACGGGCGCATAGCCGAGAAGGGAAGGTGCAGGTCGAATTGGCGCAACTTCGTTATCTGCTCCCCCGTCTCTCCGGTCAGGGAACAAACCTCTCGCGTCTGGGCGGGGGTATCGGCAGCAGAGGTCCCGGTGAAACGAAGCTCGAAACGGACCGCCGTCGCATCAGAGAGCGCATCGACCATTTGGAGCGCGAGATCGAGGGCTTTGCCCGTCACCAAGACCAACGGCGATCGCGCCGAGTCCGACAGGAATTCCCAGTCCTGTCCATCGTGGGCTACACGAACGCCGGCAAGTCGACATTGCTCAACGCCTTAACGAACAGTGTGGTGAGCACGGCCCCACGCGTTTTTGAAACGCTCGACACCACGAGCCGCAGACTGCATTTTCCGCATGGCCGTGAAGCGATCATCACCGACACGGTGGGATTCATTCGCGATCTTCCCAAAGATCTCCTTGCAGCCTTCAGAACGACACTGGACGAATTGCGCGATGCCGACCTCCTCCTGCATGTGGTCGATGCGGGGACAAAAGATCTGGACGCCCATATCGCAGCGGTCGACATCGTGCTGCAAAGCCTCACCCTCAATCAGCTTCCACGGGCCCTGGTGTTCAACAAGTGCGACCAGCTTCCGGCCGGACAAGCGGAGGCCCTGTGTCGGCGCTACGGCGCGATCGGGATTTCCGCTCTGCATCAGGAGACCTTGCCCGCACTGATCCAGCAACTCGAAGAACGGCTTGCTGCGCTCGTCCCGGTGGACGCCTCTTCCCAGAAATCGGCAACTCCGACACTCACGCTTGCATCTCGTCCTTAACCCGCTGCACAATCGGCCCTCTCTGGTACCAGCCATGACAACAAAATTTCTGCCATCATCGGATCTCCGCAAGCGTCTCCGAGAGATTGCGAAGACCCTCCAGCGCACGATGCCAAGCCCGAACATGGAACTCGACCATCGTTCCCCTTGGGAGTTGCTCGTGGCCACGATCCTCTCCGCCCAATGTACCGACCAGCGAGTCAACCAGGTCACTCCATCACTCTTTCGGCGGTATCGGCAACCGGCAGAACTTGCTGCGGCTCATCTTCCTGAACTCGAACAGCTCATTCGTTCCACCGGTTTCTTTAAGAACAAAGCGAAGCATCTCATCGCATGCGGAAAAGCCGTGACCGAGCGCTTCGGCGGACAGGTCCCGCACACGATGGATGAGTTGATCACCTTGCCGGGCGTCGGCAGAAAGACCGCGAACGTCATTCTCGGGAATGCCTTCGGCCAGCCCAGTATTGTCGTCGATACCCATGTGAAGCGCGTGGCAAAGCGACTCGGCCTGACCAGATCCGACAATCCAGACCGTGTCGAACAAGACCTTCAGCGCCTCATGCCAAAATCCCAGTGGACCGCCTTCTCGCAGCGCGTGTTGTTACATGGCCGCTATGTCTGCCTTGCCAGAAAACCCCAGTGCCGCACCTGTCCGGTCTACCGGCACTGCCCATGGAAAGAGAAAGGTCCCCAATGATTCGTAGCATGACCGGTTTCGGCCGACGGCAGGCCCCCTGGCAGGATGGGTCCGTGACGGTGGAAATGCGCTCTGTCAACCATCGCTTTCTCGAAATCGCCTGCCGCCTACCCCGGCCATTGAGCCACCTAGAAGACTCCTTCAAGAAAGCCATCCAGCAACGCTGCACCCGTGGACGCATCGACATCTCGGTGACCGTCCAAGGGGGCAAAGGCCGCACTGGAAGCGTCAATCTTGACCAACCCCTTGCGAAGCAGTACCATCAGGCCCTCCGTACCCTTAAGAAATCCCTGAAGCTGAGCGGCTCCATCGATCTAGCGCTCATGGCTGGGCTCCGTGACGTTGTGTCGATATCGGAGCAACCGACGGAAGATCCGAAACTGGCGAAGATCGTTCAACAACAGACGACCCAGGCACTGACGGATCTGGAGAGCATGCGAACGCGCGAAGGGAAGGCCCTGGCAGAGGATATGCGTGCGCGGGTCCAGACCATCCGGGGACACAAGGTCCGCATCGCCGCACGGGCCCCTTTGTTGGCCCAGGAGGCCTTCGACAGAATGAAGCTCCGTGTAGCGAGGCTGCTCGGATCGGAAATCCCTGATCCCCCCCGGCTCTATCAGGAATTGGCGGTGTACGCGGACCGTGGTGACATTACAGAAGAAATAGTCAGATTGGACTCGCATATGATACAGTTTGAGGAGACACTCAACCGTACAGAGTCCGTGGGCAAAACACTCGATTTCCTGCTCCAGGAAATCGGACGGGAAGTCAACACGATCGGCTCGAAAGCCAACGACGGGGAAATCGCTGGTCATGTGGTTCAGATGAAGGCCGAACTGGAACGCATTCGCGAACAGGTCCAGAACGTCGAATGAGCTCAAGCACCACAACAAGCTCTGCGGCGCCGGTGTCCGGCCAACCACGGTCCTCGACGGATCGGCGGGGAATTCTGTTCATTATCTCCGCGCCCTCCGGAACGGGGAAAACCACGCTCTGTAAGCAACTCACGACGAACCTTCCCGGACTGTGGCATTCGATTTCCTATACAACGAGGAAGCCGCGGTCAGGCGAAGAGCATGGATGCGATTATTACTTCATTAAAGAGCAGACATTCCAAGAAATGATCGAGCGAAACGATTTTGTCGAGTGGGCCCATGTGTATGGACATCTCTACGGGACGCCGTGGAAATCGCTGACCGAAAAGATCGATCAGGGGATCGATGTGTTACTGGAGATCGATGTGCAAGGGGCCATGCAGGTCAAGAAACGATTCGAGGATTCGGTATCGATCTTTATCCTTCCTCCCTCGATGACCGTGCTCAAGTCCCGGCTTCAAACCAGGGCCTCCGATACACCAGAGGAGATTCAACGGCGACTGCACAAAGTAAAAGAAGAGGTGTGGAGCTACCGGGAATACGCCTATATCGTCAGAAACGAAGACCTCGGCCGATCCCTTCGCGATCTCGAAAGCATCTTCTGGTCAGAACGATTGAAGACGAAACGATTGGACATGACGTGGCTCGAAAATAATTTCATTCTTGACGATGAGCAGAAAACCGGAGATCGCAAAGATCTTCCCTAACCCAAAGGAGTACCGCATCCATGATCGACATGTTGAGACTATTGCCCCAATACAGCGCAGGTGAGTTTGACTCACGCCACCGGCTGACGATCATCGCAGCCCAGCGGGCGAAGCACATTTTGCAGGGATCACGTCATGCCCCTTCACGCTTCACCAAAGAAACGACCATCGCCCTGGATGAAGTCCTCCTGGGACAAGTCAAATACCTCGTCGGTCAAGAAGCGCGGGATGCCATGAAGGAAGCGAAACGCGGCAATGAAGGCGAAATGGAGCGCACCGCCGTGATGACCGGCGACGACGCGAAGGAGATCAAGAAAGAGCTGAGCGTCTATGTCGACGATTCCCCGAAACCGGTGGTGGGTGAGAGCGAGGAGTAATTGGTGAAGATCTCCGGCTCCATAGGGCCGACGTTGATCGGGAAACAGATCGTGCTCGGCGTGACCGGCAGCATCGCGGCCTATAAGGCTGTCGCGTTGCTCAGGACCTTGCTCCGTGAAGGAGCGGTAGTGCACGTCGTGATGACGCAATCGGCTACGAAGTTCGTCACCCCGTTGACGTTTGAAGTGCTTTCCGGCCATCCCGTCTCGACGGATGTGTTCGAGGCGCATCAGGAGATGAAACACTTGTTATTGCCCGAACAGGCAGATGCCATCGTCATTGCGCCGGCTACGGCCAATTGTCTTGCAAGAGCAGCACTGGGGCTGGGTGACGATTTGCTTTCGACCATGCTCCTGACGGCACAGTGTCCGCTGATTGTGGCCCCCGCCATGGACGGAGGGATGTGGACCCATCCATCTGTCAGAGAACACGTAGGGACGTTGCGGGCGAGGGGAACGATCGTGGTGGACCCTGAAGACGGCCCGCTTGCTTCCGGACGGATCGGCCAAGGCCGCTTGGCAGAGGAAGACACAATTTTGGAGGCAATTCAGGCGGCGCTGGCTCCACGACGTGATTGGCAAGGGCACCGTATTCTGGTTTCGGCAGGCCCGACCCAAGAACCGATCGATCCGGTGCGCTTCATATCAAACCGCTCCTCCGGCAAGATGGGCTATGCCATCGCCGAAGCCGCCCAGGCGAGGGGAGCCCAGGTGGTCCTCGTCACCGGTCCCACGGCCTTATCGACTCCAAGAGGCATCGAGGTCATCTCGGTGGCCACGGCTGAAGAAATGGCGAAGGCCCTGTCCGCGCGCCTTGTATGGTCCACAACTGTGATCATGGCCGCCGCGGTGGCGGATTTTCGTCCTGCGCACCCTGCCTTACAAAAAATAAAGAAACAGGGTCGAACCGGCCAGACGCTTGATCTCGAACGAACCACTGACATCCTGGCTTCCTTATCTGCCCAACGGACCACGCAACTTATGGTTGGTTTCGCCGCCGAGACCCGCGATCTGATCGCCCACGCGAAAGACAAGCTGTCGGCCAAAGGGCTCGACCTCATCGTTGCGAACGATGTCACGACTGTGGGAGCGGGATTCGGCAGCGATCAGAACGCCGCCACGTTGATCGACCGGCAGGGGTCCATAACAGAACTGCCGCTGATGCCAAAACGAGCACTCGCCGACGCGATACTGAACCGGGCACAAGAACTGCTGCGCACCAGACAATCCAGCCAGGCCCCCAAGCCAGTTGTGGGAGGACGCTAGCAGTCCATGGCTCAGAATCAGAACGCCACCGAGAGCGCCCTGGAAATCGATCGACTGGCCACCCAGTTAGCCAGAGATCCATATTCCAAAGCTTTCATGCCGCTGGCCGAGGAGTACGGAAAAGTCGGCATGTGGCAGGAAGCCGCGGGCGTCCTCGAAGACGGCCTGAAGCTATATCCGGGCTTCATTACCGCCATGGTCGCGCTCGGACGTGCCTACGACCATATGGGGCAGGCCACGAAGGCCAAGGCGATTCTAGAAGAATCCGTCAAGCTGAGCCCCGAAAACCTGCGCGCACACCGAACCTTGATCAAGATCTACACGAGCCAAGGGCTGAACGAATCAGCGCTGCAATCCTGCGCCGTCATCCTGGCCGTCAATCCGCGTGATGAAGAAGCGCTCTCAGTCCAATCTGCTCTAGGCGGACCGCCGAAACAAAAGAAGGAACAAAATCGGCCAAAGCCGGCGGCTCCAGCCATGCGTAACCTCTCTGCCCAGAAGGAGACTACACCGCCTGCTCCTGGCGGACTCACAGCCTCCGCACCGATGACGAATGCCGCACCAGACCTGCCGACATCAACGACGGTCGAACCAGAGATCGCTTCTACCGACCCACTCATTCTGCCAACGGAACTGGTGGAAACAGCCCTCAGCACACACGATAAGACAGGGGAACAGCTCGCGGTACCAAAGCCGGACTTCCAAGCCGCCGAGACTGTAGTGATGCCTCCTCCATCGCCTCATGCTGAAGTTGTGGAACAGCTGGAATCCTGGCTTCGCAGCATCGAATCACGTCGTCACGATCGTGACACAACGAAAGAGCCTCACCCAAAGACTTCCTAATATTTTTGCACGTTTGACCGGTCTGAGGCAGACTGTTACAATACCGCCCTGCTGGACCCCCACTCACGAGGGATCGTCCTCACGTATCCAGTAAGTGAACACAAAGACATGCTACGAATACGAGTCTTGCACGGTCCAAATTTGAATCTCCTCGGGACCAGAGAGCAGTCGATTTACGGCCCCCTGTCCCTCGATGCCCTGGACTCAGCCATCACGAAGCTGGCGGAGGAGCTGGCCGTGGAGGTGGACCTGCGCCAGTCAAATAGCGAAGGTGAACTGGTCACCTGGATTCAAGAGGCTCGGACGGGATACGACGGGATCGTCATTAACCCGGCCGCCTATACCCACACCAGCGTCGCAATCCGGGACGCCATTGCAGCGGTCGGTCTGCCGACTGTTGAGGTGCATCTCTCCAATATTCATCAGCGGGAAGAATTTCGCCATCGGTCCTATATCGCGGGGGTTGCTATCGGGCAAATTACCGGCTTAGGTCCCACCGGCTATCTCCTCGCACTTCGTGGGCTGCACGACCATCTGACCGCATCCCGACGCCACAAGAAGATGGCCGCACCAGCGACATCGCGACGGACGGCAAAAGGAACAAGATAGTTGCGGAGCGTATCGAGTGACCTCTTACAGTCTGAAGGGAGTACCGAGTGATTTCCACAACCGATTTTCGCGGTGGCGTGCGGCTCATGGTAGATAACCAGCCCTTTTATATCATTGAGTTTCAACATGTAAAACCGGGCAAGGGCGGAGCCTTCGTGCGCACCAAGCTCAAGAGTTATCTTTCAGGTAATGTCCTGGATCGTACCTTCCGATCCGGAGAACGGTTCGAAGAGCCGAATCTTGAAGAACGGACCATGCAATTCCTCTATGCGACCGACGACGCCTATACCTTTATGGACACGGAGACCTTCGATCAATTGACGTTCGAGAAGGGCAAGCTTGGGGAAAATGCCGACCTCTTGAAAGAAAACATGACGGTGAAGATTCTCGTGTACGAACATCGCCCGATCGACGTCGAGCTGCCCAACTTTGTCGAGCTGAAAGTGGTCGATGCCGAACCGGGTTTCCGGGGCGATACAGCCACGGGGGGCACCAAGCCTGCCACCCTCGAAACCGGCGCCATCGTCAAGGTGCCGCTCTATTTGGAAGCCGGGACCGTGATCAGAATCGATACGCGTACGCGAGCCTACGTGGAGCGTGTTCGGTGAGCAAACCGAAATCGAGTAAGCCGAAAAAACGCGGGACGCCGATCATCCTGCCTCAAGCCTTTACCGCGACCCAGAGCGGGCAACGCACACCCGCATTGTCGGGACAACAGACCAAACACATCCAAGAACTGATCGATCTGCTCAAGAAGAACAACTTGACCGAACTGGAACTGGAGCGCGAAGGCCTCAGAATCCGTGTGCGATATGAAATCGGAGTCAAAACGATCACGGCTACCGTCGCCGACCAGAGGACATCCGACTCGACCGCGGCCTCTCAACTGTCCGCGGCGGCCGGCACACAGACTGAAGACAAGACATGCATGATCACCATCGCGTCCCCGATCGTCGGGACATTCTATCGGTCCCCCTCGCCGGATGCCGACCCCTATGTCGAAGAAGGTGACTATGTAAAAAAGGGACAGGTCCTGTGCATCGTCGAAGCGATGAAGTTGATGAACGAAATCGAGTCAGAGGTGGATGGGCGGGTCACGAAAATTCTGGCCGAAAGCACCAAGCCGGTGGAGTATGGCCAGGCGCTCTTCCTCGTCGATCCGACAGCCACCCCCTAGGCTCTTAATCTTCTTCCCTCGACCCACATCGGAGTACTCGCGTGTTCAAGAAAGTCTTGATAGCCAATCGCGGTGAGATCGCGCTCCGCGTAATTCGTGCCTGTAAGGAACTCGGCATTAAGACCGTCGCGATCTTTTCCGAGGCCGATGCCGCGAGCCTGCATGTACGCGCAGCCGACGAGAAGATCTGCGTCGGGCCTCCTGACGCCGCTCTCAGCTACCGAAATATTCCCAACGTCCTGAGCGCGGCCGAGATCACCGGGGCGGACGCCATCCATCCCGGCTACGGGTTTCTCTCCGAGAACGCCCACTTCGCCGAAGTCTGCGAGTCCATCGGCGTCAAATTCATCGGCCCCACGTCCGAACACATCGCCCTCCTGGGCGACAAAGCCAAAGCGCGTGAAATCGTCGCCCGTCGGGGCTTACCCGTCACACCAGGCAGTCCCGGTGAGCTGAAGAGCGAACAGGGAGCCCTCGAAGCCGCTACCAAGATCGGCTATCCCGTCATCATCAAAGCCTCAACCGGTGGGGGAGGACGCGGCATGCGCGTCGTGAACAAGGCCGAAGATCTCGCTCGCGCGTTTCAAGCCGCGCAAGCGGAGGCAAAGGCCACGTTCGGCAACGATGCCGTCTACCTCGAACGATATTTTCTCGAGCCCCGCCATATCGAAGTGCAGATTGCCGCCGACCATCGTGGGCATATCGTGCATCTCGGCGAGCGCGACTGCTCGATCCAACGCCGGCATCAGAAGCTTCTCGAAGAAACGCCGTCGCCCGCCGTCGACGAGAAACTCCGCCGGGAGATCTGCCGCGTCGCCGTCGAAGCCGTCAAAGCCGTCCACTA
>Ga0207104_1086_pt1 | contig 22040 bp, 16 predicted proteins | sample Alteio_BWMinHeat_79_FD_153538 | JGI IMG/M metagenome (GOLD analysis project Ga0207104, IMG submission 153538) | Enriched cells from forest soil in Barre Woods Harvard Forest LTER site, Petersham, Massachusetts, United States -... | ecosystem: Environmental > Terrestrial > Soil > Temperate forest >...
TGGAGACTCAAGCGACCTTAGGGACCTTAGAGACAGGGACGATCAGGTTGTTTGTCCCTGTCTCCAAGGTCCCTAAGGTCGCTTGAGTCCCCATCGTCCCTACCACCCACTGGCGTGGAAAAACGGCGCCAAAATTAGGGGGTAAACCCCAAGCTGATTTTCTTCGAAAATCGGTCATTCGTTTCAGCCCAGGCCTGACCCCAAAATACGCGCCAAAGCGTCAATGTCAGGGCAATTGTTTATCCAAAACTCGCGTTTATTACGCTTTTTTATGCGATCCCTGCTGCGTTCAGCTCTTTATCGCATGAGTCATACAAGTAAAGGGCGAGGTTCTTGTCAGAACAGCATAAAAAAGCGTTTACCCTGGTTTGAACCATGCCATTATTTAATATAAAATGCAAAACTTGGTTTAATTTAATCGCAGCTGAGGTGCAAAAATGAAATTCGGCATAAAAACAATGTGGAAGAAACTTGGGCCCGGTTTGATTACAGGATGCAGTGATGATGATCCTTCGGGCATTGCAACTTACTCTCAAGCTGGAGCCAGTTTTGGATTGACCACATTATGGACAGCCTTCATTACCTACCCCTTAATGTATTGCATTCAAGAAATGTGTGCCCGTATTGGCATTGTAACAGGTTGCGGGCTAATCGGTGTAATTAAAAAGCACAGCCGCAAATCCTTTGTTTATCTTTTGCTTCTGATCTGTTTCCCTGCTATAACTTTTAATATTGCCGCTGATCTAGCTGGCATGGGAGCCGTTGCCAATTTACTTTTTCCCAATATCCCTATCTTTGCTTTTTCCTCCCTATTTGTCATTGTCCTTCTTTGTGCGCTCGTTTTCTTTAATTATCGGAAAATTGCTTATATCTTGAAATGGTTGTGCATCAGCTTGTTTGCGTATGTAATTGTTCCCTTTCTTGTTAAACAGCACTGGAGTGAAGTTTTACTAGCTACTTTTATTCCCTATATGGAATGGAATAAAGAATTCATTTATATCTTAGTCGCTATTCTCGGAACAACAATTTCCCCATATCTATTTTTCTGGCAAACCAATATGTCTGTTGAGGAACAAAATCATAAATCTAATCAAACCGATAAAAATGAAATTAAAAATATGAAAATAGATGTAAACATTGGCATGCTTTTTTCTAACATCGTAATGTTTTTTATCATTTTAACAGCTGGAACGGTTCTTTTTCCTGCGGGCATTACTCAAATTGAAACAGTAAAAGAGGCAGCCTTAGCTTTGAAACCATTGGCAGGAGAATTTGCCCATCTTCTTTTTGCTTTAGGCATAATAGGAACAGGACTTTTAGCGATTCCTATTTTAGCAGGTTGTTTAGGATATCTATTTGCAGAAGCTTTTGATTGGCAAAGAGGGTTAGATAAAAAACTCCCTAATGCTAAAGGTTTTTATGCCGTCATGCTGGCTTCTATGGGAATTGCCTTACTTTTAAATACCATAGGATTAAATCCTATTAAATCACTTATTTATTCTGCTATCCTCTATGGATTTATTACGCCATTTCTTATCGCTCTTATTTTATATATTGCAAATTCAAGGTCGATCATGGGCCAGTTTGCTAATGGAAAGCTCTCAAATATCTTGGGAATTGCAACGCTGCTTTTAACAACCGGAGCGGCTATCGCTCTTATCGTAGCTTGGCTTGAATAAAAATTGCTTTCTTTATTATCTTGTCCTTCTCTAGCTCATCTGCAGCGTTTACCTTTACTACCAACGTGATTAGCCGCGGCCAAAACTCGCCCATTGAAACGTAAATGAATGTCCTTTATGTTAATTCAAACAATAGACCAACAAAATATTCATTTGTAGAGAGAATAAAGTCAGGGTCTTTTGATTAAAAATACTTTACAATGCGAATTTTGGATAAACGATTACCTTTCTCGCGCCCCTCCCGGGGCGCAACGCTGAATATTGTTCACCCCGGGTTCCGCTTCGCTTCACCCGGGGCTAGGGTGTTAATTTTGATGCCATTTTGGCAAAGAAAAATCACATGGGATTCGATTATCGAAAGTGACCCCATATTATAATATTGGGTCACTTTCGATAATCGAATCGCATGGATTTTTCAAAGCCAAAATGGCATCAAAATTAACACCCTAACCCGGGGCTAATCACGTTACCCCCTACCGGGGGAAGGAGAGGGATGAAGCAAAGTTAAACTAGGCTTGTTGTCTTTCCCCCGGCAGGGGGTAGCGTGATTAGCCCCGGGTGAAGCAAAGCGGAACCCGGGGTGAACAATATTCAACGTTGCGCCCCGGCAGGGGCGCGAGAAGGCAATCGTTTATCTAAAATTCATGCTGTAAAATATTTTTAATCAAAAGATTCTGTTTTATGTTTAACAAGTAAGGACGCTGATTCGTTTCTTAACTTAATAATTATAGCAAAAGGCTCTGAAAAAATTAAATTAAGTCTTTCTTTTAACTTCTTCTCTTCTGAGAAATCCTCTGATTTTTTAAATAAACTCAATGTAAGTTACACAACTTCAAGTCAGTGTGTTGATTGTTCTTATATATTAAAAAATGAAGCGGATGTTAAAGAAACGCTGGATTTCATCAAAACCAATTCCGTACTTTCAGAGTTAGCTTTAAAGGCTATTTCCGCTCTGTAAAGTCTTGCAACTCAATTTTATTTTTCCCGGCGCTCGTTACGGCAAGAGCGGGACGTTCCACAGCTTTACTGCCGGAATATCCTGGTAGTAACTGAGGACGCTTAGGGTGGCCGTATCCAACATGAAGTGAGATCCGGCCACAACCGGAAATCCAATCCACCGAGCTGCTAAGACTCTCAAGATATGTCCGTGGGCAAAAAGGGCGACATGCCCATCCGCCGCGCGGACTCTTGCAATCACCCGATCGACTCGAGCGCCAACCTGCTCTGGACTTTCCCCGCCTGGGCAGCCATCTTTGAAAAGCATCCACTCGGGTGATTTTGCACGGATCTGCTTCGATGTCACCCCTTCATATTCGCCGTAGTTCCATTCCATCAGATCGCGATCGACTTCGGACTGCCCGCCGAGGCCGGCCAGCTCGCAGGTCATCTGCGCGCGCTCGAGCGGACTGGTCAGAACCAGCGCGAAACTCACCTTGGCGGCGAGCGGCTCAAACAGTTTGGCCGCCCTTCGACCATTCGCCGTGAGAGGAATATCGGTGATTCCAGTGTGTTGTCCGCTTAGACTCCATTCTGTCTCCCCATGCCGAACTAGATAGACTTGTTGGAATGGCTTATTCATTTGGATTGACACTCTGTTCAAAAGGTAAATCCACTCGAATTCCAACGGATCGACTTCTCTGCGACGCCCCAACCTCCGTGGCGCCTTCATTGGCAGCCTGCATTAACCCGGGCCCGCCGCCGGTGACAATATCGCACTCCATGTTCGCCAAACCTTCTGCGAGCCGCTTGACCTGCTCATATGCAAAACTTCCCGGATTGGTTCTTGCAGAACCAAATATACTTACACAATAATGTGCACGTTTACTTGGGCGAAGACGGGTTAAATCATTGACAACCTGCCATAAATCAAAGACAGAATTAATGATAATCTCTCTAACAGCTTCTTCGTCTGATAACCGAATAATTCCCTTATCTTTTGGTAAATCTTCCGCCATGCTTCTAGACCTCTCCTAACAAATTCATGTCAAAAATTACAGCTTTTTGCCGATACTAATGATAATCTCCCTAACGACTTCTTCGTCTGATAACCGAATAATTTCCTTATCTTTTGGTAAATCTTCCGCCATGCTCGATACCCCACATTCCGCAAGTTGGATGTCACTCTGACTTTTTTATGCCGTCCTTACAGGACTCAACTTTTTTTTTGTTTTACCCAGGCCTTCGCTTCGCTGCGACCTGGGCTGTAACATTCCGGTCCTTCGGACCTGTCTAAAACATTCCTAAAGGTCCGAAGGACCGGAATGTTACAGCCCAGGTCGCAGCGGAGCGGAGGCCTGGGTCATGCCGACAAAGGGTTGAGTCCTGTAAGGACGGCATAAAAAAGCCAGAGTGACATTCGACTTGCGGAATGCGGGCTATACCTCTCTTATTGGTTGAGCAGTTGTTGCGTCTGCTGAGCGATTACCTTTTCTTCATTTGCCGGGATATTCATTAGAAAGACAGAGGAATTGCTGGCTGAAAAAATGGTTTTATTTTTCTCGTTCTCTTCGGTCTCGGCAATAACGTTCAGATAAGAAAAATTTTTCGCAATGAGCGCGCGTATATAGGGACTGTTTTCTCCAATTCCCCCTGTGAATACAATAGCGTCAATGCCATTTAATGCGGCAACATAGGCTCCAATATACTTCTGAATCCTGTAAACAAAAATTTCGATTGCCATTTTAGATAGCTTGTCGCCACTCTTAGCCATCGCGATAATATCTCGCATATCACTTTTTCCACATAACCCTAATAAACCGCTTTTTCTGTTTAGCAAATCAGTAATTTGTTCCGTTGTCAGTTTCAGTTCTTCGATAAAATAAATAATGACCGAAGGGTCTAAATCACCACAACGAGTTCCCATAACCAAACCCTCTAGTGGCGTTAAGCCCATGGAATTCTCAATGCTTTTTCCATTTTCAAACGCACTAATCGAACAGCCATTCCCAAGATGGCATGTGATGATTTTCAATTCCTTAAGTTCTTTTTTTAAAAGCCGTGCGGTTTCATGGGCAACATAAGAGTGATTGATTCCATGAAAGCCATACTTGCGGATTTTATGCTTTTGATAATATTCAATTGGGATGCCGTAAAGAAACGCTTTGAAATCCATTGCAGCATGAGCGGCCGTATCAAAAACGGCTACATGGGGAATATTCGGCAACAATTCCTGTAAAACTTCAATTCCTGTGACATTTGGCTGACAGTGGAGGGGGGCGAACTTGGATAATTTTATGATCTCTTTAATGACCTCTTTGTTAACCAGTGTAGGATCTTTGAATCGCTCTCCGCCATGTACGACTCTGTGTCCGACTGCGTCGATTCCCCCAAGATCCTCATTAGGAAAAAGAGCGTGCATGGCTGTACGGTAATCAGGAAGCGTTATTTCCTTTTCGCGCGCAGGTTGATTTTCCATGATTTGACAAACCGAAGAAGTTTTTTGCCCTATTCTTTCAGCCAAACCTCGTTTCAGCAGTCGATAATTTTTATCGCTATCAAATAAACGATATTTGATGCTGCTTGAGCCTGAGTTTAAAGCCAGAATTCTCATTTGCTTTCACCGGGTCCACTTCCAGTCTCGAATTTCGGGCATGTCTTCGCCGTATTTGGCAATATACGTCTTATGCTCAATTAGCTTTTCATGGATCGCTTGTTTTGCATAAGCTGCTTTTGACCCAAGTTTAGGAACACGATCGATGACATCGGAAACCAAATGGAAACGATCTAAGTCATTCATCACTAAAATATCAAAAGGAGTGGTCGTAGTTCCTTCCTCCTTATAGCCACGCACATGTATATTCTTGTGGCCGTTTCGTCGATATGTTAAGCGATGAATGAGCCAAGGGTATCCATGATAAGCGAAAATGATCGGCTTATCTGTTGTGAATAGAGCGTCAAAGTCTTTGTCGAATAATCCATGCGGATGTTCTTCTTGCGGCTGAAGAGTCATTAAGTTGACGACATTGATGACTCTTATCTTCAGATCTGGAACATATTTCCTCAAAATATCCACTGCGGCAAGAGTTTCTATGGTTGGGACATCGCCACAGCATGCCATCACGACATCAGGCTCAGAACCCTTGTCATTGCTTGCCCATTCCCAAATGCTGACGCCTGCAGAGCAGTGCTTTATAGCCTGATCCATATTAAGCCATTGCGGTTGCGGCTGCTTGCCAGCCACGATGACATTGATATAATTACGGCTTTGCAAACAATGATCGGCGACAGATAGCAGTGTATTCGCATCAGGTGGAAAATAAACGCGGATGATATCCGCTTTTTTATTAACAACATGGTCTATAAACCCAGGATCCTGATGGCTAAAACCATTATGATCCTGCCGCCATACGTGAGAAGATAGTAGATAGTTAAGTGAAGCGATCGGCCTTCGCCAAGGAATATCCTTGCGAGCGACTTTAAGCCACTTGGCATGTTGGTTGAACATTGAATCGACAATATGTATGAACGCCTCATAAGAGGTGAAAAGGCCATGACGGCCAGTAAGCAAATAGCCTTCCAACCATCCTTGGCAGGTATGCTCGCTCAGAATTTCCATTACACGTCCATCTGGGGAAAGGTGGTCGTCTTCTGGTATTGTAGGACACATCCAGGTGCGATTTGTCACTTCAAAGAGATTTCCTAAGCGATTCGATGCAACCTCATCCGGTCCCATCACTCTAAAATTTGCAGCTTCAAGATTCAATTTCATTACATCGCGCAAGAACATTCCCATCGAACGTGTCGCTTCTCCAATGACTTGTCCCGGTTTCGGAACATCTACTGCGTAATCTCGGAAATCGGGCATTTTTAAATCTTTCAGTAATAAACCGCCATTAGCATGAGGGTTGTCTCCCATGCGTCTTGTCCCTTTTGGCGCCAATGCGGCGATTTCCGGCAGCAGTTTTCCCTTCTTATCAAATAACTCTTCTGGTTTGTAACTTTTCATCCAGCTTTCCAGGAGTTTAATATGGGGAGGATCCATTTTGGCAAAGGGGACTTGATGAGAACGCCAAAAATCCTCTGTTTTAAGTCCATCCACTTCTTTTGGACCCGTCCAGCCTTTTGGCGATCTGAGAATCAACATCGGCCATATAGGTCGTTCAACACGTTTTTTGGTCCGCGCTTCTTGTTGAATAGATTTAATTTCCGTAACGATCTTTTCCAATGTTTCAGCCATCAACTCATGCATCTCTTCAGGATCATGGCCCTCTACGAAATAGGGCTTGTAACCATATCCTAAAAATAAATGCTCCAACTCTTCGTGATCAATTCTTGCGAGAACGGTGGGGTTGGCTATTTTATAGCCATTGAGATGCAAGATGGGAAGAACTGCGCCATCTCGAACAGGATTGAGGAATTTATTAGAATGCCAGGCGGCTGCCAATGGTCCTGTTTCAGCCTCGCCATCGCCAACAACACAGGCTACAATCAAATCGGGATTGTCAAAGGCTGCGCCATAAGCGTGAGAGACCGCATAGCCTAATTCACCACCTTCGTGAATTGAACCGGGTGTTTCAGGAGCGACGTGGCTAGGAATTCCGCCAGGAAATGAAAACTGTTTAAAAAGCCTCTTCATTCCCTCTTCATCCTGCCCAATATCTGGATAATACTCGCTATATGTTCCTTCTAAATAGGTGTTAGCCACTAAACCAGGCCCGCCATGCCCTGGACCTGCAATATAAATCATGTCAAGGTCATACTGCTTAATAAGACGATTGAGATGAACGTAAATAAAGTTCAATCCTGGAGTTGTGCCCCAATGACCTAGCAACCTTGGTTTAATATGTTCTCGAGCAAGAGGCTCTTTCAATAGAGGGTTATCCAAAAGATAGATTTGTCCAACGGAAAGATAATTGGTGGCGCGCCAATAAGCGTTCATCATTTCTATTTCTTTAAAACCCAGAGTCGCTGCTTTTCTTGTCATTGTATTTGCCATATAAGTCTCCTTTTCTCTAAACAGCAAGCTTGTGCGGCGACTCCCTGTCCTAATCCTTACACACAAGTCATAATAGCAATTCAACACAAAGACACAAAGGCGCTGAGGCACGAAGGAAGACAGGGTGGTTACTGAACTTCTTTGTGTCTCCGTCTCTTTGTGTCTTTGTGTTGAATTGCCCTTGGATAGTTTATAGAGTCCTTTCTTGTACTTGTCTGTAAGGATCAGCTCCCTGTCCCCTCTTCTTGTTAGCAAAGAAAAGTTTTAATTGCAAATAACATGTAACAAAACATATTTTGAGGTAATATTTTATGCTAACAGAGAAGCGCATGCATTGGCTGTTATTAACCCTATTATTCTTAGCTTCTTGTGGAAAAGAAGCGACCAACGAGTCCGTTCGTCCAGTGAAAACCATTCAAGTCAGTGAAACCCCTTCTATAGATAATCAAATCATTTTTCCCGGATCATTGCGGGCTTTCAAACGGGCCGACCTCTCCTTTCGTGTGGATGGAACTATTATCATGCGCGACATCACTGTTGGATATAGAGCGCGCAAAGATGAGATTTTAATTCAATTAGATCCCCGGGAGTATGAAATCGCTCTCCAAAAGGCAAAAGGCAAGGTGGAAAGTTTTGAAGCGCAAATTAACTTCGCCGTAAAAGATTATGCAAGAATGCAAAAAATTTACGAGAGAGATCCCGGAGCGATCAGCGAAAGCCTTTTGGATCGGAAAAAGGAAACCAGCAATCAGCTAAAAGCTGAATTGACCATCGCTCAGGGTGATTTTGATCAAGCTGCTGACAACCTGTCTTACACTTCTTTAAAAGCGCCTTTTGATGGAATTATCGCCGCTATTTATGTTGAAAACCATGAACAAGTTCGCGCAAAACAGGTCGTATTGCGCTTTTTGGATATCGCTGATCGAGAAATGGAAATCAATGTTCCGGAGAAATATATCAATGCTCTGCTAGAAGGAAAGGATCGACTGAATTTTGAAGTTCGTCTAGATGCCTTTCCCAATATAATTCTTAATGCAGTAATTAAGGAGATAGGAACAGAGGCTTCTAGTACGACACAGACCTATCCTGTCACGCTAAGTTTGCAGAAAATTCCCGAAGAACTTTCCCTTTTGGCAGGCATGACCGGCAGAGCTTTTCTTGCTAGACCGAGTGGGAATTTAAGCGACACATTCAAAATCCCAAAGTCGGCTATTTTTACCGATAATGGCCTTGCCAATTATGTGTGGGTAGTTGATCCAAACACCCAAACCGTTCACAAAAAAGCCGTCAAAGTAGATGAAAGCAATAAAGAGAATATCATTATCGTCCAAGAGGGACTAGCTAATGGCGATAGGATAGTCACAGCAGGCGCAAGTTTCTTAATTGAAGGACAACGAGTTAAGGTTGACGTGGAGCAGTCCAAACCATGAGAAAACTTGTTGAATTTGGCCTGCAATACAAAGCTGTCATGTTGCTGATCACAGTCATCATCGTGATTGGTGGAATTTTTAGTTTCTTTTCTCTCGGACGGCTGGAAGACCCTCCATTCAGTGTAAAATCAGCTTTAGTGATCACCCAATATCCAGGGGCAACCCCAGAGGAAGTAGAGCAGGAAGTCACCGATCGCCTTGAAACCGCTGTTCATCAGATGCCACAGGTAAAGCACATCTACTCCATGTCGCGTGACGGGCTATCTTATATTAAAGTAGATGTCAAAGACCGCTACTGGGCAAAAGACTTGCCTCAGGTTTGGGATGAATTGCGTAGAAAAATAAACGACGCCGCTCCATCCCTGCCGCCCGGAGTTGACGCTCCAAGAGTTGTGGATGATTTTGGATTTGTTTTCGGTTTTTTATTAGCCATAACCGGTGATGGATTTAGCCATGCTGAATTAGAAGACATCGCAGAAAACATCCAAAAGCAGCTCTATCTTGTTCCCAATATTGCCCGTATTGATTTGTGGGGAGTCCAGCAAAGAGTGATTCATTTGGATGTCTCTAACCAAAAATTATCTGAATTACGCCTATCTCCTCAAACCATTCACAGTTTGCTTATTAAGCAAAATATGGTTGTAGATGCGGGAAATGTAGATCAAGGAGAGATACGCTATCCAATGCATCTTTCAGGCGAATTTAAAAAACCTCTTGAAGTGGAAGAGTTAATAATTCAACCACGAACGAATGATCTCATTCAAGATGCTCTTGTAAAACAGAAAACCACAAAAAATAGTGAAAATTCGTTCGTTCAAGAAATTGAGAAAAATGAAAAGAATAAGTTTTCCCTAGGCGATATCGCTAAGGTTTCCGTCGGCTACCAAGATCCACCGGTAAAAATAATGAAATTTAATGGAATTCCGGCAATCGGCATTCAAATTGCGGGAACGGAAGACAGCAACATCGTAGAAGTGGGTCGACAGATTGATGAAAAGCTGCTCCAGTTGCAAAGAGAGCTTCCTCTAGGCATCGAATTGCACAAAATTTCTTGGCAATCGGCAATAGTCCAAGAATCGATTTCCGGATTTGTTCTAAGCATGATTGAATCAATCATTATTGTTCTAATTGTATTGCTCATTCCAAGCGGGATTCGCATGGGAGGAATCATCGGTTTGGCTCTTGTTCTCACTATTCTTGCCACTTTTCTCTACATGTATTTTATGAAAATTCCACTGGAACGCATGTCTTTAGGAGCATTGATTATTGCAATGGGAATGATGGTTGACAACTCAATTGTGGTTGCAGATGGCATTGCAGTCAACTTACGCAAGGGGATGGATAGATCTCAAGCAGCTGTTGCAGCTGCCGCCACGCCTGCTTTGCCTTTACTTGCCGCGACGATCATTGCTGTGATGTCTTTTTACCCAATATATGCTTCTGAAGGCTCAACAGGAGAATATTGTCGCACATTGTTTGTTGTTGTAGGAATATCTTTAATGATAAGTTGGCTTATCGCCTTATTGATGACTCCTCAACAATGTCTGTGGTTCCTTGATAGTAAAAAACAGGAAACTCAGACAGATGAATTCAACACCCCTTTTTTCAATCGATTTAGAAAACTCGTTCGAGGAGTCATTCGTCACCGTTTGCTTTCCGTTTATTCGCTTCTTGTAGCTTTAATTATCTCTTTTATTGGTTTTCAATATGTTGTAAAGCTTTTTTTTCCTAATTCCACACGACCTCAATTAATGGTGGATTATTGGGCGCCTGCCGGAACTTCTATTCATGAGGTAACCTCAAAGACGAATCTGATGGAAAAAAAATTCCAAGAAGATGAAAAAGTGGAAGCTGTTTCAAGCTTTATTGGAGCTGGTCCTCCTCGATTTTATCTTCCTGTTGATCCAGAATTCATTTATTCCAACTATGGGCAATTGTTAATAAATTTTAAAAGATATCAAGATATTGACGCATTCATTGCAGGGCACTCTCAATGGCTTCAAAATGAATTTCCAGAAGCCTTGGTGCGAATTCGAAAATATAACGTTGGTCCTGGAGATGCATGGAAATTCGAATTGAGAGTCTTGGGACCTTATGACGCCAATCCCAGCGAACTAAGGCATATCGGATCTAGTCTATTAGCAAAGGTCCAAAAAACGTCTTTAGGAACCGACTGGAGACTCGATGTCATGAACCCAATCAGACAGCTTAAATTTGACTACGATCAGAAAAGGGCGCGCTCTGCAAATATTTCACGAGAGGATATTGCAAATGCTCTTAAACGAGGATACGATGGTTTGAATATAGGGCTTTATCGAGAAAAAAACAAACTCTATAAAATTCAGTGGCGCAACACCGATGAAGAAAGATTGTCACTGCTGTCTCATTTAGACACCTTGCCCGTTAGAGGAGAAAATAGCGTCACATCTGTTCCTCTTTCACAAGTCAGTGATAAAACGGATTTTCAATGGAAAGAACCCTATATTCTTCGTTGGGATAGACAACGGCAAGTAGCCATCCAAGGCTCTCCTGTTCCAACATCAACTTTTGTTGATTTAAAAGAAAGCGTATCGAAGGACATCAACGATTACCCTCTGCCAAAAGGCTTTAGTTTATTTTGGGATGGAGAAGAAGACAGCAGTAAAACGGCGCAAAAACAGCTTCTTCCAGGAATTGTTCCTACTATTATCGTTATTTTATTGTGCCTCGTAGTCACATTCAATGATTTCAGACCAATCGTTGTCATTCTTTTTACAATTCCGTTTGCGATGATTGGGATTACCGGGGGGCTGCTCCTTTTTGATGTGCCTTTCGGATTTATGGCTCTTCTTGGCGCAATGAGCCTTGCTGGAATGATGAATAAAAATATTGTCGTCCTACTTGATGCTTGCAATGAAAACCTCGCAAAGGGAATGCATCCATACAATGCCATTATAGAAGCCGCTGTATGTAGAGCTAGACCTGTAATGCTGGCGGCGGGCACGACAGTTCTTGGCGTCATCCCTCTATTACAAGATGTTTTTTGGATTGGTTTAGCTGTCGCCATTATGGGGGGGTTAGCTATAGGTTCCATTCTCACACTCTTTGCCGTTCCACTTTTTTATTCAATCATCTATCGATTGCAGCCCCCGGAAAAGGAAGATGCGTAATGACAAAAATTTTAAGCCTTCTAGTAATGTTGCTGCTGACAGGATGTTTTCGAGTGGGACCTAATTTTAAATCACCTGACGCCACCACTCAAGAATCATGGACGGAACAATCGCCTCGAATTGCAATAGGCCAAGATGTGGAAATCGGCCCGTGGTGGAACAATTATCAAGATGACACGCTCAATGTTTTGATTGACTATGCATTGCAAGAGAACTTCACCTTAGAGGCTGCTGCATATAGGATCCTCGCGGCCAGAGCGAATTTGGGGTTTGCAATTGGAGAATTCTTTCCTCAAACACAGCAGGCTGAGGGGTCTTTAATTAAAACACATATAAGTGCAAATGCTCCAAACACCTTAGGAATAGACCGCGACTTTTTGGATGGCGTTTTAGGTTTGCGCATTGCCTGGGAATTAGATTTTTGGGGGCGTTTTTATCGCGGCGTGCAGGTCGCATATGGAGAATATGCGGCCACCCAAGATGATTATCAAGATGTCCAGAGAATTCTTATTTCAGACATCGTTTTAGCCTATGTTCAACATAAAACATTTCAAAATCGGATAGCCGTTCTCGAGCGTAATGTCGCTATCCAACACCGCAGCGCTGAAATTGCTCAAGTGCGCTGGGAAGAAGGTTACGAATCAGAACTCGATTATGCTCAAGCTGTGACATTGTGGAAAGAAACCCAAGCGCAAAAAACAAGCTTAGAAATTGAGCTTAAACGCACGCTTACAAGCATTGCGATTCTTGTGGGCTTGACCCCTGAGGAATTTTCTTGTCATTTTACCATAAATTCAGAACCCGTAAATACTCCAATTGATGCTGCAATCGGATATCCTGCAGAAATTCTTTATCAGCGCCCAGACCTACGCCGTAGTTTGGATCTCTTATATGCACAAACCGCCCGCGTGGGAATCGCTGTAACTGATCTATTTCCGCGTATTTCATTTACAGGTTTTTTGGGACTCGAATGCGCTTCCGACACTCATTCCACTGCCAACGCAATGGGGAAACATTTATTTAGCCGGAGCAGTCTTACCTTTTTTTATGGACCCGATTTTGCCTGGCCTATCTTAAACTATGGTCGCCTTGAAAATCGTATAAAGGAGCAATATGCTTTGCTTAATGAAGGAATGGCCACATACCGCAACCAAGTCCTAGAAGCATATAAAGAAGCGGAAGACGCTCTAACATTCTTTGTTAAATCCATAGAAGAGACTTCTGATTTAGAACAAAGCTTTAAATATGCCAAAAGATCTGTGGACATCTCCACTCTACAGTATCAAGAAGGCATAGCTGATTATTCAAGGGTCCTGAATTCACTGCAGCTTCAAGTAGCCGCTGAAGATGCGATGGCTCAAGCTCAAGGCAATATCGGTCTTGCTTACGCAAACATTTTCAGATCTCTTGGAACTTTTTAATTTAAGAACTCATATTGACGCGAGTTTTGGATAAACGATTGTTCTGACATTGACGCGTTGGCGCGTATTTTGGGGTCAGGCCTGACACTATGACACTTTTAAAAACGCCAGTATGATGCTTTGAAACGTGTCATACTGGCGTTTTTAAAAGTGTCATAGTGTCAGGCCTGACCCCAAAAATACCTTGGCGCTTTTAAAAGCATCAAAGCGTCAAACTCCCAAAACTCGCGTATATTGGAATCAAAAAATAGCATCAAAAAATTTCCTAATCAACTCTTCTAGAGGAATCATAGTCAACACTAACGGCAGCATCGGTATTAGAACAAAGAAGATAACTTGGATAACCGAATCTTTGTCGAATGGAAACGATCGAATGTCGCGCACCACCTGAAAACTATTAGAAAGGTCGGCAAGGGACTGGATATCACCGCTGCCAAGGAGCCGTCCATCATCGGAAAATCCTCCACGCACCCATTTGAGATCGAATTCACAGACATATTCGCTGGCAAGTATTCCGTAGTCGCGTAGACCAGTTCTCTTGGCGCGCATCAAGGCGGGTGAGAAAACAACAAGGGGTCCTAGGACTATCAGTAGGACAAACAAAACAACGCCAAGGATTAGGAGTATGAAATCGGTAAGTTTCGTCCCCGTGAAAAAGATCGAGTTGGCGATTATTCCCGCAAACAGCGCCCCGTGCGCCATAATCAGCGGTGCAAACAAAAGACTACTCATGGTTAAAAATCCAAGACCACATGCCCGGTCGGGATGAATCGGAATAAGATTGAGGTCAAGTCGCGAACATTTCCATAGAAAACGAGCCCAGATGAATATCCGGAAATACCAGCGATAAGCGATAAATTGAAACAGCGGCCTACTGACAAAAACATACCAGTAGCCTGCCAGGGAAAGGTGCGTGCCGGCGCTATCGGCGCCGGCGTACCAAGACCCAGCGCTGGATGCGATTGTTTCCATGATGCTTACTGTGCTCCAGAGATAATGGCCGCCGACGAAAGCTAGTAAGAGCAAAATCAGCTCAATAATCATCGAATTCCGTAGTTTCATTGCTGAAGTTATCAATTCATTGAAGTTAGGAAGCGTTTTTTCGGTAATAATATCCCGATCAATGAACTGTCCTACCAACAGACGAAGCTGCCTGTGCACCAAAAGCTCGGCGCCAATAAGTAGCGGCAATGCCACCAGGAACCTTGCCTGATTTTCCATATCATATAAGAACGACACTCCTGAATTGCCCCAAGCTTTGCCTTCAATTAAAGAAAGCAGCAGGAGCGGCAACCAGGCGAACAGGGTAATGTAGATAATCCTCTTTTTCAATAGACCAAGACTTGGTGTAATAAGCTGTAAACGCATCAACAACTGGAATAATGGTCCTCCCAGAACTAGGGAAAAATCTGGTGGTTCATTCGAATCATGGATATTTTTCATATTGATACCCCTGAGCTAGTGCCAGAACGGAACATGGTCTTACACTCTCAACATCTAATGTACATTCTGCAATAGTTCTTATTGTAGATATTTTATTTGATTCAAAAAATAGTTTCGAAAAATTTTTTAATTAACTCTTCCAGCGGGATCATGGTCAACACCAGCGGCAGTATCGGTATGATGACGAAGAGAAAAACCTGAATGGCCGTTTCTTTGTCGAAGGGGAATGCTCGGATGTCGCGTATTACCTGAAAACTATTTACAAGGTCGGCAAGAGACTGGATGTCGCTGCTGCCAACAAGTCGTTCATCACCAGCGGCGCCCCCGCGCACCCATTTGAAATCGAATTCTTCAACATATTTGCTGGCAAGCATGCCGTAGTCGCGCAGGCCGTTTCTTTTTGCGCGCATCAGGGAGGGGGAAAAAACAAACAGCGGCCCGAGCGCTATCAACTGGACAAACAGCACAACACCTAGGATTAAGAGAATAAAATTAGTAAACTTTGCGCCTGTAAAAAAAATTGCATTGGCGATCAGTCCTGCAAACACCACGCCATGAGCGATAATCAGCGGCGCAAACAAAATACCGCTCATGGCCAAAAATCCAAGGCCGCATGCCCGGTCGGGATGAATCGGGATAAGGTTGAGATCCAGCCGAGAGCTCTGCCATAGAAAACGGGCCCAGATGAATATCCTGAAATACCAGCGGTATACTATAAATTGAAACAAGGGCCTGCTGAAGAAAATGTACCAATAACCTGCCATGGATAAGGATGCTACATTGCCGTCAGTTGAGGCATGCCACGACCCTGCGCCGGATGCAACTTGTTCTATGACGCTTACCGTGTTCGCGAGGTAAGGCCCGCCGGCGAAGACAAGCAGGAGCAGAATCAACTCGATGACTACGGAATTTCGCAGTTTCATGGCCGAGGCGATCAATGCATTGAATTTTGGAAGTTGTTTTTCGGTGATAATATCCCGATCGATGAACTGCCCGACTAACGAGCGCGCCTGTTTGTGCACCACAAGTTCGGCGACAATGAGCAGAGGCAGCGCCACCAGAAACCTGGCCTGAGCTTCCATGTCAAATAAAAAAGGCATTTTCACGCCTCCCCAGGCTTTGCCTTCGATTAAAGAGAGGATTAGAAGAGGCAGCCAGGCGAATAGAATGAAGAAGATGATTCGTTTTTTTAACAAGTCCAGAGCCGGCGTGGTGAGCCGTAAACGCATCAGCAGCTGAAACAACGGTCCTCCCAAAACAAGGGAAAAATCCGGCGGTTTATTAGAATTATGGATGTTTTTCATAAGATGTCTTCATTCAAACGTTTGCGAAATTCCTCCAGAAATGCTCCAGGCTATCCGTTCCTGAAAAAAGAGTGGTAAAGATCGTGGAATCAGCCAGCAGAATATGTCCAGCGCGCTCGTCTTTCGGCGGCATCCAGAGTAGAGAGTTGATCTCAGTGTTGCCAGCCTGTGTGAAAGGATGCGGACGATCTAAATCAATGGGTTGCCGAGCCAACACGTGAATCTGCTTTGCATCTTCGATGGTGAGCTTGTAATGCGGTAAATGAGGATGGAAATTAAACGTTGTAACCCCTTTGAGGAGGCCCAAGCTGTCAAGGTCTCTGTTCATATTTAGTGGAGAGATTTCACCGGTGCTTTTATTTTGCGCCGGATGCAGGCCCCACTGATTTATAACAGGAACATTTAACGCTTTCATCAGAGAACGCGTGTATTGTCCAAATCTCTGCTGACGCGGTACAAGCGCATCGGCGTGGTGGATATATTCCACTTGCTTCTGCTGCAAATCATCGGTAGAACCGACATCATGATGTGGAGCAAGCAATAAACAGCTTTCTTCTCGCTTAAGCCACTCGCGAATAGCTTCGACCTCCTCCGTTGAGGCTTCTTGCTCAGAAAGTAAATGATCCAACCCGAAAACCATCAACGTATCGGTGTCAGCTAGAATCCGCTCATCTATCGGAAGCTTATATCCGGCTTGGTCAATGCGTTGGTATACTGCAACGGGTTGTCCGGTGACTTCGCCTACAAGCTCTTGGAAACCAAGAGTAGAGCGATGAAAGAGCTCCAACGTACCCTGGATTCCCTGAAGAAAATGCATGGCGTCCCATTCGGGTGTTTCATATTCAGGCCAGAGCACGCGGCGAACTTCGGTCATAGTGGAAAATCGGTTGTCCATTACTGTGACATCCCGGTTAGATTCCCATGGATAGCTCCAGGTCCAATAGATGCTCACCCGTTTTTTGCCTGGGATATACTTACGAGGCACATGATTCTGATTATAAGTTCTTACAAGTTTCTTATCACGGCTCATCAATGAACTCCTTTAAGTTGATTCATATTTTATTGCCTTAACGATGCTAGATAACGAAGCGCATTGAGCCCAGGGAGGAAAAAATAAGCTCCTCCCCGTAATGTTGTAAATGCTGGAAGACCAGTGATTTTTTTCCGGATCGGTCGATTCGGGATCTTAAACTCCAAAGTACCGTCTTGGTTGCCGATAATTGGATCGCGTTCATTGCCGAGTTCGTGAAAATTCCGATCGTTAACCCACACATTTTGAGCGAACTCGAATTGGCGAACGAGGCTTGCGCAGATCACGAAGGCCGCTATTCCGCGTTCAACGCCATCTTCCGGCGCATCCGATGGTAAATAGGGGCCATATGTGCCTCCGCGACGCACCATGCGGTGTCTGTTCATATTAGCCGCCGTGTCACGCGGATTCATGCGACGTATATGCGAGCCTAATGGCGCTGCATAACCATGAGGGTCTATTTCTTTGTAGTTGAAATTATTAGTTCTCTGTGGATCGCCTCCTAATTCCGGATCATCCTTTTCCGGAGCTAATACGAGGGGGGCGCCGCTGCGCCATCGGCCCATGAGCTTCGCGGCTATGAGTTCCTGCTCCTCTGGCGTAGAGCCGTTCTGGCAAAGAAATTCTCGAAACGCCCCCACATGTTCTTGCAGGCGACGATATGCTGCGTAGCTGCCGTTGCGTATTAAAACATCGGGTTGTGGCAAATTGGATGGAGGACCCGCCTCGTCCGGGTAACCTAGGATGAATTCTCCTGCCTTTAAAGGTATATCTGAACTAGCTTGGGCTGGCTTCACACCTGATCCCTCAATGGCGGGTTCCGAGAGCCGATCACGATAGCCAAAATGATCATGAGAGTATTCCAATGGCGGCGTTGCGTCTAGATCTAACCCAGAAATTATTTCCACACCTTTGCACTGAGCAACCAACTTTTGATGCTCCAACTTCGCGCGGTCGCGTTCACCGGCATCACGAGCAAAAAAAATGACGATGCCATGAAGGTTGGGATTGGCCATATCATCACGCCAATTATCCGGATGATTTTTACCGGTATCTCCGAGGATTTCCGATCGGGCAACCATGCCCTGTTTAAACTCCTCAGGAAATGTAGCCAATGACTCCTCATCTATTCCCAATGCCCGCAGACCATTCCACGTGAGACCTACACTCACCCATCGATTGTCTTTATCTAAAGAGGCTCGAGCTTTCTCAACAGACTGCACTCTTTCCGAAATGCCGGCGAGCCAGGCTTTGCCGCCTTCCGGATTCCTAAATGTTAGGAATTCGTATCGACCGACAAGAGCGGGCGCACGAGTCAAAATAATATACTGAATGTCTTCTAATTCAAGCATGTTAGCCTCTTTATTACTGCATCTGATCAAGCATCTTCGAAAATGCATCTTTAAGTTTGAGAGCTTTTTTTATCTCCTCTGCGCTAACATAGGGATATTCACCGTATTCGAGAAAACTTGGACGTTGATGTTCACGTACAAATTTAACGAATGCCGGGGTATTGGTTTTCCAATCCGCTGGAAAACCTTCCAGGTTTTCAAAGACCGTAGTAAGGCCATACTTCGAGAATAGAGCCACGGCGTCTTCAGTGTATTTGTCAAAGTCAGTGTCAAAAATTCCCTGATACATAAAGTAGACATCCCCTTTAATGTCAAAGAGAACCCAACGCAAATAATGAAGTTTAAGTACGGCAAGAGCATCTGGGAGGCCAGCTATTGTTTCCTCTATAGTTTTTCCATACTGACGTATGACATCTTCACTGCCAGGTTTAATTCTTGCTATGATTGTGAAGCCATAACAAGCGGGAGACTTTGGATAAATCTGACCATATCTTCCCTCTTCTTTTTTTAAAAATCCTCCCTTAGGAATTGCCATTGCAGCAGGTTTAGTCCAATCTTTTTTTTCAGGCATATCCGACATAGTCATCTCCTTTTTTTTGTTGCACAGTTCCTAAACGTCTGAAGCCGTCAAAAGCAGCAAATTTATAGGCCATCGAATAAGTGGGTGTTGCAAAAGTAAGTCGATTAAAGAGATCGATTTCTCCACCCAGATGAATTGTGGCTTGTCCAAGTCCAATGAGTTCAGATGCGATGTCACCCAAAGCATGAACGCCTAAAAGGCGATGGTTGTCTCGTCGAAATACTAGTTTAAGCATCCCGTCAGAGTGACCGGAAATGATGCCGCGAGGGAGTGTCGCAAAGTTTGATCGACCAACTTCATAGTCAATTCCCTGGGCTTTCGCTTCTTCCTCTGTAAGCCCCACCCCAGCCACTTCTGGAATAGAGTATACTGCCCAAACTGGCAGCGGATCTATTGACTCCTTGAATGCGAGATTAAAAGCATGACAAGCGGCAACTCGTCCTTGTTCCATCGAAACGGAGGAGAGCGATGGGCTTATCACATCGCCTGCAGCGTAAATTCCTTCCGCGCTGGTTTGAAAACCTCTGTCCACAACGATTTCCCGACGCTCATTAGTGTTGACGCCAGCCTCATTCAAACCTAGCCCATCCGTATTTGCTGAGCGCCCTACAGCAAATAAGGCGGTTTCTGAACTCAATATTTCGCCACTCTCCAAGGTGACTTCAAGAGTGTCTTGAACTCGCTGTATACACTTGACCCTCTTGCCAATTATTAAGCGTATCCCCATACCCTCGTACACCGTAGCGGCTAGTCTTGATATCTCGCCATCCATCATGGATAGTAGGCGATCTCCTGAATCAATTAATGTCACAGACACGCCAAGGGCCTTAAAAATGGAGGCGTACTCACAACCAATCGCACCTCCTCCAACCACGAGGGCGTTCTTAGGGAGCCGGGGAATCGTAAAAAGCTTCTCAGAATCATAAATATTTGGATCTTCAAAAGAGATATTAGGAGGGCAAAATGGACGAGAGCCAGTCGCAAGGAGGATGCGATCGGCGGAGAACTTACGCTCTTGCCCGCCATGTTGGCGTTCAGCCACAACCACTGTACGGCCGGGACCTAACCGCGCCCTGCCATAAATGACATCAATACCTCGCTTTTCGAACGTCAAACGGACGGTTTCCTGCATCTTTGTGCACACATCAATGGTCCTGGAACGAAGATGTTTGCCGACAAAAGCCGGGTCTATCTGCCCCGCAAGCCCATACACCCCACGATCACGAAAACCTGTAAAGTAAAGAGCCGCATCATGCAATGTCTTAGTCGGCGCGCCGCCGGTTGTGGCGACGACACCGCCCAAAACATTACTCTCGACAACCAGTGTTTTATATCCGTAGATAGCCGCCGCCTCAGCCGCTCCCTGCCCTGCAGGGCCGCCGCCAATTACCACAAAATCGTAATGGTCAGTGTTCTTCATAAGTTTTCGCTGCCACAAAATTTTCTTTAATAACTTTGAATCAATAAATTCTTTCATCAAAATGTAATAAAATTTTAAATTTTATATTTAGACGAAAATCTATACGGAATCAAGCAGATAATTTTATTTTGTCGGAGAAATTTTTTTTCAAAAAAATTTGGAATTAATGCGTCTTCTGTCACTAAAATCCCCTCTCTTTGTGCTCTGTGGTTGATAAAAACGTTTCGAATTTTTTATCAACACAGAGATCACAGAGCACACAGAAAGGTGACCGAGTTCTTTCTTACTAAAGGTGAACAAGGCCTATTTTCCATTGGCCAGATGAGATCTCTATGCCAATCCCATTTAAGAATTCGTGAATACAAGGCTGAGTCATTCCTTGTGCATAAAGATTCGCCTCCAAAGCTCTCAAAGTCGGACCAAAATGTTGATTTTGTATCTCAGCAGGAAGTTTTCCATGCACAACATCACCTAAAGGGATTTCCCATATTTCTAATTTGTATGTTATCTCTTTGGCTATAAGACTGATTTCTTGGACGGTAAACGGTTGAAATCCTCTATGATGGCTCAACTATTAGAAATGATGATGTTATTCCAGAAAAAGCGACGCTTGCCAAGCGTTTATTGGATGATGAGGAATCGCCGAAAAATAATAAAATATTTTTTGGAGTTCCTGAAAAGCATGCGGAAGAGCCAGAGGATGTTGCATTTTTAACTGATGAAATCAACAAAGTTTGGCAATAAGGTTACGATAATTTGTGAATTAACGTAAGAAAACCTTCTTCAACTTTCAGTCGTAATAGCGTTAATCCATCCCGCTATTCAACCAGGTGATCGGGAGGAGAAAAATTCTTTTCTTTACATAAATGTATCTATTCCAAGATTTGCATCTTTACTTTTAAGAACACATATATGACAGTTCTTCCCTCCAACAGAACTTCCAGCCCTTCGCTTCATTCTTATTGATTTATTTCACTTCAATTTCACATGCACTTGCAGATTCTTTTAGTTGAAAATATTCATAGAAAATGTCATACGTCAAGGAATATCAAAAATCAACCTCGCCAATCAATTTTTATAAAATATGAATAAGTTAGTAGCAGGAATGCATCATATCACAGCCCTGGCAACAGATCCTCAAAGGAATGTTGATTTTTATGTAGGCGTTTTAGGCTTGCAACTAGTAAAAAAGACCGTTAACTTTGACGCTCCTGATATTTATCATCTATATTAAAGATAAAGTGTAAAAGATTTATTAAAAGAACAATCAACCTTCTCTTCTTTGAAAAGGTTGGTA
>Ga0207104_1087_pt1 | contig 22040 bp, 15 predicted proteins | sample Alteio_BWMinHeat_79_FD_153538 | JGI IMG/M metagenome (GOLD analysis project Ga0207104, IMG submission 153538) | Enriched cells from forest soil in Barre Woods Harvard Forest LTER site, Petersham, Massachusetts, United States -... | ecosystem: Environmental > Terrestrial > Soil > Temperate forest >...
TATGAATTAATGCTTACGCCCTCTTGAGCTGCATGGGCGGCAACTTTAACATACACATCTGGAGGCATTCTAAGATTAAATTTGCCTGAGTGAGATTTCTCTGGTTCCTTGCCTCTTTCTTTGCACCAATCGAGATAATCATCTATAGAGTCTTTAAAGGCTTGCTCAATTTCCTCCACTGTTGTGCCTTGAAAAGTAATTACAGCCCTCAGTCCGACTACTTCTCCATGAAAAATATGCGCTTCGTCATCATAGACAACATATCCAGTATACCCTTTATGTTTTAACATGGCTTTACTCCCGCATTTTCTAAAAACCTTCGCACTGACACGACCGCTCCTTTATCTGTCTCTTTCCGTGGATGCGGCCTGTGAAACACCGCTTCTTCTTTATTTAGCAGTATTCTAATCCTTGATCCCTGCCCTTCTTTAATCTCCGCTCCAAGATTAATAAATAGGGACTCGATATCTTTCCATTTAATGCTAGACTGAACCGGGATCGTAAATATCGCTTCGAGTGTGCGTTGATGTTTCCTATTCATAATTCAATAATGCCATAAAATAGGGCCAAAAATCAACCATTTTTTAGCTCGTTGGTCAGGCGCAAGCGGAGAGCGCCATTTAGAGGTATGGAGCTGATCCTTACACACAAGTCATAGTAGCAATTCAACAGTAGAGTAGAGTGGGCGGATATCCCCCACTCTACTCTACTGTTGAATTGCCCTTGGATAGTTTATAGAGTCCTTTCTTGTACTTGTGTGTAAGGATCAGGGTATGGAGTTGTTTATGTGATAGTTGCTTGTTTGTAATTGTTTATTGTTTTTAATGATTTAATATTATATGATTAAATTGTTTTATATTTTTATTAGGTTTGTATGAAAATTCCTCGTGTTTTTTTACTTTCAACAGTTGAGAATAAAGGGTATCCATTCAGTTACTTATTCATTAAACATCTTTCCAAATTTCGCCTTATTGGATGCGATACGTTTGGTCCTTGTTCGCCTTTAAGCGTCAAGGAAAAAATCGCCTCATTCGCGCTTAAAATATTTGTTGTTTATCCAGCTTTAGTGATTGGAACGGCCCTCGACCTTGCACTTATTGCCTTCTGGCCCATTAGATTCCCTTTTGTCATATGTTGTGATGGATGTGAATGTGAAAAAATAAAACAAGCTCTCCTTGATTTGGTCGCCTCCTTGGCTCTTCCTATTCTAGGTTTTATTGTTTGCGTTGCAGGAAAGTCTCCTGCTGTATTGTGTCCTCGCCTGTTAAACGGAAGATTCGAAAACATTGTCGCTCAAAATGTATTCCACAATGTAGCAAATAATCAGGAAGCGCTCAAATTGATTAATCAATGTTTTGATGATGGCCTTAAATTGTCTTTCCATCAGGACGGTAAAGTCTTTGCGTTTTTAGTTAATGCTCCCCACATTAATTACGAACTAGTTAGATTTTTATTTAAGAAATGCACTAATCCAACCACACAGCATCGCTTTTTTTATGATTCTTTGAGAGAAGCTGTAAGAAACGGTGATCTTCAATTGACCCAATTACTACTTGAAGAAGTGATGGATCCAGGTTTTATCACCTGCACTTCGCCTAGTGAGGATCTCCCCCATTTGACTCATTTACCACTTGACCCTTTATTATACAAAGAGGAAGGTTGTTATCACAGATCCGTCTTGATGCAGATAATAAGGGAAATTGATCCAAGCAATCAGGAACTCTTTAAACTCATTTTAAAAACTCCCAACATAGATGTTAATAAACATAGGGAACCATGCGGCTATCCGCACCTTGCAGAAGGCGCCACGCCATTAACAATGGCGATCATATTGTCAAAATTTGAATGCGCTCAAGATCTGGTTGCTGCAGGTGCGAATTTTAATGAAACGCCTTTTAATCAATTTCTTGATTTTCTTTATCAGCTTGAATTGAATTGGGATCAAAAACCTGAATACAGCAGGGACCGCAGGAGTCAAACGTATGAAGAAGTAGAAAAATTCCTCAACAGATTGATGGAAAAGACGTGTATGGATCACTGTGAAACCAATATATATTATGCATGTATATCCGGTGAATACTTACTTCCTAAGTGGCTAGAACATGCTCTTCGTGAGAAATCTGAAGATGGGACAGCGGCTGCTGTTGAAGAAATTAAGAAGTTTAGAGAGCAACTTGAGAAACAAAAAAGCATTTTGACGAATTTGCAAAATGCCCGCATCGCTCGACTGACTGTAATGATAAAGAACGCTTTTAAAAGCATTACATTAGACAAACAGCCAATATTTAGTGACGTAGTCGCTCAAAAAATAGCCGCATATGCGGATGCGCGCTCCATTCATGCGCTCCGGCTTGTTTGCAAGACCCCCATCTAATGGAAAGCCAAGACATACAAATAAAATTTGACGCGATGACGCGTGGCATTGGGGCCAGGCCTGACCCCAATGCGACGTAAAAAACGTCAACCACATACAGAGAAGCGAATGAATTTTGTTGCTTTTAGGTTAACTGCAAATTATAGTCGAACGCATCTCAAATAAGTTGTGAATTCCATCATGTTTTCTGCAGAATTGGTTCTCTCCCCGGAAGGCCACGTTTACCTGGATGATAGCGCACAGGCAAGTGAACAGCTGCCTCCTTCTGAATTTGAGAAAATTAATGTTTTGTTCGCCAAGGGCCATTCAACGGGTTTGTTATACTTGGGGCTGCTGGAATTTTCATCGCCCCTGCCCGCCAGCTTTTTATTTTGGCGGAATTTTTCACGAAATTTTATCACGCATATTTGCAAATTATCCCAGCTATCGGAAGGGCAAGAACTCCCTGATGTTCCAGTTCCAGAACATGCGGAATTTCAAGAAGTGATTGACCATGCTTTTTTCATCAAAGGCATTGAATATTTAAGTTTGGATGTTCTTAAAACGATTTGGCGCGGCTTAACGGATGCCTTGCGGCAAGAATTACAGGATTTTTCAGGCGACATAAAGGCCTATCTTAATCACTATAATCCTCGATGGAATCTTGTAGGACGTGTTTGCTTTCATTTGGCTGAAAATAAGAATAATGAGACAAGACCTTTTGCATTTTTAGCCACCTACACGACTCAGTTGTCTCAAGGCGCCGCGACACAGCATCTTCCGCTAAAACGCGCATTGCAAGACTACGCAGGGGAAAAAAATCATGCGGCGTTGCTGGCGCTGCTGCTGCCTGTGCAAAAAGCGGCAAGTCAAAGCGCGTTTATAAAAAAATTGGTGGATTCCGGAGACGTCTTTCAGCCGCAGCTGTGGACCGCGCGCGAGGCGCATCAGTTCTTGAAGGACATTCCAGTAATGGAATCCAGCGGCGTCATGGCGCGCATTCCCAATTGGTGGAACGCTCAGAAACCGCCTAGACCCAAGGTCGTAGTCAAAGTGGGGGAAAATCAAAGTTCTGTCCTTGGACTTGACACGCTCTTGGATTTTGATATGCATTTGGCTTTGGGCAATGGCGAAAAATTGTCCAGAGACGAGTGGCGATCACTATTAAACTCACCCGACAACCTAATAAAAATCAAAGGGCAGTGGACCGAAGTCGATCGCGAAAAATTGGAATCGGCGCTGGCGCATTGGGACGCGATTAAAAATTCCGCTGGCAATGGGTTGTCGATGGCTGAAAGTCTGCGCCTATTAGCCGGAGGAGGCTCCGATGTTTTGAATGATCACGGCGCTTTGGAATCGGAAACTGCAGAGTGGTCTTCCGTCATGGCGGGCGACTGGTTGAAAACCGTTTTGGATAACTTGAGAAACCCAAGCGGCGTCCAAGAAGAGTTCATAGAGGAAATACTTAAAGAAAGCCTTCACGCTACGCTGCGGCCCTATCAGATGCTGGGCGTGCAGTGGCTATGGTTATTATATCAATTAAGGCTTGGCGGCTGCCTGGCTGACGATATGGGATTAGGCAAAACCATTCAGGTTTTGTCTCTTTTACTGATTATTAAGCGGCGACCATCACCCAAACAAACCAAAAAAAAACCGCATCTACTAGTTGTTCCAGCATCGCTGTTGGGCAACTGGCAAGCGGAAGCGGCCCGCTTTGCGCCAACGCTGAATATTTTGATTGCGCATAGTTCTGTAAGCAGCCGCGGCGTATTAATCGACTTCAAAACCGAGAACTTGAACGCCATCGATATGGTCATTACGACCTATGCGTATGTTCATCGTTTGGCATGGCTGAAGGAGATCGATTGGGATCTACTGATTTTGGATGAAGCTCAACTGATTAAAAATCCCGGAACGAAGCAGACAGGCGCGGTTAAGTCGCTCAAAAGTCAAGTGCGGTTGACTCTGACCGGAACGCCGATAGAGAATAAATTGGGCGATTTGTGGTCATTATTTGATTTCACCTCTCCAGGTTTGTTGGGATCCAGCAAGGTGTTTTCCGCTTATGCAAAAAAAGCTAAAGAAAACTCCTCGCTGCATTATACGCGCTTTATTGCAACATTGCGAGGGCTGACGCAGCCCTATATTTTAAGACGCTTAAAAAATGATAAGAAGATTATCGCTGATCTCCCTGATAAAACGGAGATGCAGACCTTTTGCTCGCTTAGCAAAGAACAAATTCAGTTGTATCAGCATGCTGTGGAGGAACTTACACAGCAGCTAAAAAAGGCGGATGGCATAAAGCGCCGAGGCTTGGTTTTATCTTATCTTACGCGCTTTAAACAAATTTGCAATCATCCGTCGCAGTGGTTAGGTTATGGAGAATACGCTGAAGAGGCGAGTGGAAAATTTGTTCGCTTGCGGGAGATTTGCGAGGAGATCGCGGCTAAGCAAGAAAAGGTGTTGATTTTCACCCAGTTTAAGGAAGTCATTCCGGCCATTTCATCTCTTTTAACGAAGGTTTTTGGGCGAGAGGGATTGACGCTGCATGGCGACACACCCATAAAGAAACGCGCTGAACTAGTGGCAAGTTTTCAGCAGGAACAGGGACCGCCTTTCTTTGTGCTGTCTCTCAAAGCAGGCGGCACGGGACTTAATCTCACGCGGGCATCCCACGTTATCCATTTTGACCGTTGGTGGAATCCCGCTGTAGAAGATCAAGCGACCGATCGCGCCTATAGAATAGGGCAAAAACACCCAGTCCTTGTTCATAAGTTCATTTGCCTCGGCGCCATTGAAGAAAAAATCGATGAACTAATCACCTCCAAAAAAAACATGTCCCAAGAGATGCTGGAAGGTGGAAATGAACTGACATTAACGGAGTTGTCCAATGAGGAATTGCTTGGGATGATCTCTCTGGATATCAAGCGAGCGTTAGGAGAATTATAAAAAATAAAAAATGGAGGAGCGCATGGGATATTTTGGTAGAAGAAGAAAAAGTGGAGGAGGAGGATATGGTTATCCAGAGTATGTTCCGGTGGGCGTAAGAAAACTACAAGCGGCCGAACATATGAATTCGTTAAAAAAGAAAGGTCAATCCGTCAATCCTGTTGTGATAGAGGGGCGTAAGATCGCCAAGACTTTTTGGGGAATGGCGTGGTGTGATAATTTGGAGGCCTACAGCGATTATGAAAACCGTTTGCCTCGCGGCCGCACCTATGTGCGTAATGGTTCCGTGATCGATTTGCAGATAACCAAGGGATTGGTTAAGGCTCAAGTAATGGGATCTTCGCTTTATCATATCGCTATAGAATTAAAACCAACGCCGGAAACAAAGTGGCGGTCTCTTGTTAAAGCATGCGCCGGAAAAATTGATTCTTTGATCGAACTTTTGCAAGGTAAGTTTTCCAAATCCGTAATGGAAGTGATTACGGAAAAAGAAGGCGGTTTATTTCCTAAGCCGCAAGAGATTTCGATGCGCTGCTCTTGTCCCGATTCGGCAGGGATGTGTAAGCATATTGCAGCCGTGATGTACGGAATAGGCGCTATTTTAGACGCAAAGCCCGAATGGCTGTTTACATTGCGGCATGTCGATCACATGGATCTAATTTCTTCCGCCGGCGCCGGCAATGCGCTTATGCAAAATCAAGTCGGTGAGAACGCGATGGATGATGGCGAACTATCCTCTCTATTCGGCATTGAAATGGACGACGGCAAAGCTTCAAAAGCAATAAAGCCGTCACAGACGCAAAAGGCATCTAAGGCTATGCCTAAGACAAAAGCTAAAGCCGCTATCAAGGCTGCAGTCACCGCCCCAGCGACAAAAAAAACAACAGCGAAGGCCAAATCCCCAACTAAAGTTGCAAAAGCCTCAGCTAGTAAAGCAAAGCCTGAAAAGGCATCGTCGGCTAAAAAAGCGGGCAGCGCCAAATCAAACCCAAAAGAAGCAAAGGAAAAGGTTAAGGTCAAAGCTAAAAAAAGCTAACTATTCAAAAAGAAAGCGTGTTTTCTCAGCCTGATGCTGCGATGCTTTTAAAAGCGCCAAAGCGTCAATGTCAAGGCAGTCGTTTATCCAAAACTCGCGTTATATATGTCCTGCGGTTAAGTTGATCGCAGGACGTATATCAGAAAAACTCTGAATGAGAACCTAATCTAGGATACTGTAAAGTTATTATTTTTTTAACTTTTACGTTGGCTTTTAGGCTGGCTGAAATCTATAAAATCTTGCTTTGCTTACTCCAAAGGATTGAAAGCAACTTTTAAATCCTTCGAATAAAATCTTTGGGTGTTCTGATGAAGATAAATTTCTTGCTCCATAATTTGGATCGTAGAAAAGGCCTAATCCATGTTCTTTTATATACACCAAAGAATGACCATGTTCTTCAAGTTTTTCATTGTCTGCAGGCTTTAGTATACGGACAAGAAAAGCGCCTTCTGGTAATGCTTCTACTTCTTTTGAAAGCTCAGCTTCATGATCTAATTTATTAATATCTATTTCTGATGAGGAATAGTCGATTACGAAAGAATGATAATTTGCAAGTGATTGTATCTTATTTTTTGAATAGTCTACTGGATCACCTAATGAGCTATCCAATTGCACTTCAATAGTGTTGTATGCAGCTTGACGGTTTCTCATTTCTTCAGAACTTGATGAAAATTTTTGATTTAGTTTAACTAAATGATCTAATAACATGCCTGATCGATCACCAGGCTTTTTTATATTTATTTTTTTTGCATTGAAATAGGAATCAAGAAATTCTAAAGACATTGCGGTACATGTACCTCCTTCTAGGAAATCAATGATTTTTTCCTGATTAAATTGTATTCCTATTGAACGTTCAATATCTAGTTTTGCACGGATAGATTCTACTTTAGCAATCAAAACTGCACCCGTACATCCAGTTTGAGCGCCTTTAAATAACCACTGCCTATTCCTAATCAAAGAAGTTTGAGAAGGTGATTTGGGATGAGAAGGCGCTTCAATATTATTGGAGCGAATACAGCGAGCTATCAAGCCTTCTATTATTGAGGCGATTAAACCTATCACTGGACAAAGTTCTATCGCAGCAATAATTCTATGACCCCACTTGTATTGGCTTTGTGTTTTTGAATGAGCTAAGTGCCTTAATCCATATTCTGAAACGAACAAAGATTGCAACACTTCCCATTTCGAAAGATTATAATTATTTAATAAATAATTATTCATGTTAGTAATATAGCATTAACTCTATTAATTAGTCAAAATATAAAATTGAATGCAGTAATTTCCGCGGGAAAAAATCGCTACTAGTATGCTATAAAGTTATTATTGACAATTTGTGGCTGCGTGAAAGCTCCCGCGGTTCAATTAGCCCCATGTTTGAAAAAAGCTTTTTATAATTTCATCCATCGTTTAAACTCCTTGTAGATTATGAGTGATGAAACGTATAAACGAATTTAGGATAGAAAAGTTACAACTTCATTGCCGAGTAAACAAAAAGCTTGATATCTTAATCATTTTTGCATCATTTTTTCTCTCATTATGTAGCCCACACTAAGGTGTAGCAAGCCCAAGCGAGCGGAACCGCAGGTGTGGGAATACAATGAATACATGATCTAACTGGGGACCAGTTCTTCTTTTTTATCTTTTTTGCTTTTTTTACAGAAAAATATTTAAGTCTTCGATTTTAAAAAGAGGGAAAAAAGATAAAAAAATGAGGAACCAGGTCCCTGGTTAGTTCGCGTGTTCATTGATTCCCACACCTGCGGTTCCGCTCGCTGGGGCTCGCTACACCTTAGTGTGGGCTACAGAATGAGAGAAAGAATGATGCAAAAATGATTGACCTTGTTCACCCTTACTAAGAAAGAACTCGGTCACCTCTCTGTGTGTTCTGTGATCTCTGTGGTTGATAAAAACGTTTCGAGTTTTTTATCAACCACAGAGATCACAGAGCACACAGAGAGGGGATTCTAGTGACCGAAAAGGTGAACAAAACCAAATGATTAAGGCATCAATTCGTTTATTAGAGACGTGAATAGCTTGATGAAATAGGAAAAGCAAAACCATGGAATCCACTCCACTTATTGGCGATAATACACACGTTAGTCATACGGGTTCCAATGTTCCCTCAAACAATTCCACCTGCTCTCGCAAAAAAACTTGCCTAACTCAAATTTTTTGGGGAGTCATTGCAGCCTTTACAGAAATCGGCTCTATGATATATGCCGGGGCGATTTCTTGTTATAACAAACGATTTAAGCCGTTTCATCATGAGGGTTTAAATCCGAAAGAGTTAAGCGAAAAGCAAGCGCAAAATCCCGCTATCGTCTTTTTACCGGGAGATAACGGAGACACGACATATCTGCTTCCCTTAATGCGCAAGGTGCATCAAGCGGGTTTGGGCACGGTTTTTACGGTTGATCCTCAGTACAGTGATGTCAATCCGGAACAGCATCTAAAACAATTAGATGCCGAATTGGAAGAGATTAAAAAGAAATTTACTGCTAAGGCAGGCGCTTTTCGGGTGGTTTTCATTGCGCATTCCAAAGGGGCCAGTTTGGCTGTCAATTATGCGCTTAATATGTTGAAAGATCAGCCCGAAAAACAAAAAGAGATTTGCGGATTGGTCGCGCTGTCAGGTCGTTTAAAGGTGGTTCCGGCTGGATGCATAAGGAAATGCTCCCTTTCGATAAAGCCGCAGATAGAGTCCGCTTATAAAGCTCTTGAAGAAAATCCCGATTTTCTCCTCCGCTGCATCGCCGGCGGCAAAGATTGGTTAGTTCCTCGGAAGGCCGCTTTAGTTGGAGGCAATGCAAAGCACAATCACGTTGTAGAAGGGAGAAGCCACACCAGCGTAGTTTATTCCTGTTCCGAAAAAGTAATCGAATTTACAGCGGAAATATTAGCGCTCCAAAAAAACCTGACCCTTACACACAAATAAGATTTGACGCTTTGAGCGGGCATTGGGGTCAGGCCTGACACTATGACACTTTAAGAGCGCCGACGGCGCTCTTAAAGTGTCATAGTGTCAGGCCTGATCCCAATGCCACGCGTCATCGCGTCAAACAAAAAACTTAGCGTTCAAATGAAAAGGGATTGGTTATGAAAACAAAACTTGTGACTTATGAAGATCAAGACGCCATTCTAGAAGGGTTTCTGGCTTATGATTCGAAGTCGGAGATGAAAAGTCCGGGAGTGATCTTATGTCATGCCTGGAGCGGCAGAGACGCCTTTGTATGCGAAAAAGCTAAAGAAATCGCTCAATGGGGTTATACCGTTTTCGCATTGGATCTGTATGGCAAAGGAGTTTTGGGTAAGAACAAAGAAGAGAATATCGCACTGATGACTCCGTTTATAATGGATAGAAATTTTTTGAGAAAACGCCTAAACAGTTCTCTTGATGCATTTCGTCAACACGCTGAGGTGGATAATCAAAAAATCGCTGTTTTAGGATTTTGCTTTGGAGGCCTGTGCGCGCTTGATTTCGCCCGCTCTGGGGCGGATGTAAAGGGAGTGGTGAGCATTCATGGTTTACTAGTTCCGGCTAAAAAGATCAAATCGCAGCCGATTAAGGCAAAAGTTTTAGCTCTGCATGGTTATGATGATCCAATGGTTCCACCGAAGGAAGTATTAAGCTTTGCTCAAGAAATGACTAAGGCCAAGGCGGACTGGCAAGTGCATATGTATGGAAACACCATGCATGCTTTCACCAATCCTTCTGCGAATGATCCAAGTCTTGGCACGCTCTACAATCCAACGGCTGACAAGCGCGCTTGGCAGCTGATTAGAAGTTTTCTCGCAGAATGCTTCACTTAAATTTTATGATTGAATCTTTCAATATTATTGTGATAGGCGGCGGAGCGGCGGGTTTTTTTGCTGCGTTGACCGCAAAAAAAACAAATCCAAGCGCAAGCGTGTTGCTGCTGGAAAAGTCTTCCCACCTGTTGAATAAAGTGCGCATTTCCGGCGGCGGCCGTTGCAATGTCTCACATGCCTGTTTTGATCCAGTGCAACTTGCGCAAAACTATCCCAGAGGCGGAAAGGCGCTTATCGGTCCGTTCACCCGGTTTCAACCAAGAGACACCGTTCTTTGGTTTGAATCACGCGGCGTGGAGTTAAAAACTGAATCCGATGGACGCATGTTTCCTGTCAGCGACAGCTCTCAAACGATTATCGATTGCTTGCTCCAAGAAGCGAAAAAATTAACAGTGGAAGTCCGCACAAGGCAGTTGGTCGAGTCTATCAATAAAAATGAATCCCGATTTAGGATCGCTCTTGCCTCAGGCGGGGGTCTGGAATGCGACGCCTTGTTGCTTGCCACAGGAAGCAGCCCGCAAGGTTATGCGTTTGCAAAAGCGTTTGGTCACACGATCCAAGAGCCTGTGCCTTCTCTTTTCACTTTTAATGTTCCGGCGTTTTCGCTTAAAGATCTGGCTGGAATATCTGTCGAACAAGCAACGCTCCATATTGTCGGTTCCGATTTCTCACAAAAGGGTCCTTTGCTCATCACCCACTGGGGATTTAGCGGACCAGCCGCGTTAAAATTGTCCGCTTGGGGAGCGCGTTGGCTGAATGAAAAGAACTATCATGTGCAATTATCCATTGATTGGCTGCCTGATCTATCAAATGAAAGAACAATTGACCTGTTGCGCGCATTGCGAAAAGAATCTCCAGCGCAGTGCGTCGCAAATAAAAATCCTTTTTATTTGCCAAAAAATCTTTGGAAGCGGCTTGTGGACCTATCTGGCATTGACAGCGGCAAAAGACTGTCGGAAATTGGCAATGAAGGATTGGCGCGTCTCTGCAGTCGATTAAAAGCTGATGTGTATTCTGTAGAAGGAAAAACCACGCATAAGGAGGAGTTCGTCACTTGCGGCGGCGTTGCGCTCGATGAAATAAATTTCAAAACAATGGAAAGCCGTCTCTGCAAAAGACTATTTTTCGCAGGCGAAGTTTTAGATATCGACGCAGTTACGGGCGGTTTTAATTTTCAAAATGCGTGGACAACCGGTTGGTTGGCGGGTCATGCGATGGCGTCGCCCTCATGACTTATGAACCAGTCGACAGCTAATTGCGCCGCTTCTTCCAAGGTTCCGGGTTCTTCAAAAAGATGCGTGGCGCCTGGAACAATTCGCAATTCTTTTTCTCCTAGCAAGAGCGCAAATGCTTTTCGATTTAATTCAATCACGTCCGTATCATCTCCGCCGACAATCAACAGTGTGGGAGGAAGCCTCTTATGCAATATAGGCGCGGCTAAGTCGGGGCGTCCTCCGCGTGAGACAACGGCGGAGACCTGATTTCCCGCTTCCGCAGCCGCAATTAAGGCCGCTGCAGCCCCTGTGCTGGCTCCAAAATAACCCACTTTAAGCCGCTCAGTGCTTGGATTTTGACGCAGCCATCGAGTTGCGCCGACGAGTCGTTTCGCTAGAAGGGGGATGTCAAAACGGTACTGACGGCTTATGTTGTCGAGGATCTCTTCGTCTGGAGTTAATAGGTCCATCAATAGGGTGGCTAACGAATGTTTCACCAAAAAATTCGCTACGAATTGATTGCGCGGACTGTGGCGTCCGCTTCCGCTTCCATGAGCGAACATAATGAGCTGCTTAGCGTTTTTTGGGATGGTCAAAATGCCTTGCAAGGCGATTTTTTCCGAAGGCAGATCGATAGAAATTTCTTTTTGCATTTGTTGAACTGCGCTCATGTCGCCCTCCAGGGGTTGGAATTTGACATATAACACAGTTATTGCACAAAATCAATGCTTCTGGATAAACTCACTGAGTTAAATTTTGCGTTCGATCTGATCAGAAAAATAGGCATAAAAAAAGAAACCATATTGAGAAACAGCATAAAACTTAAAAGAAGGTGATAAATGTCTTTAGCGTCTTACGGCAGGATTTCTTTTAAAAATGATCCCTCAATTTCTTATGAAGAATTCACAAAAGAAATGGAGAACAAAGGGAAATTAGAAGAAGAGCTGCATAAAATTTTTAATGATTCCGCTAAAGAAAAAAATGTTACAACGATAGTGGAATGGGCGAAAAATTTGTATAGTTGTGACGCAAGCCACCCACTATTTGAAGACAAAGAATTTCCTTTGTATTTACTCGCGGCATTCAGGATAGACAAAATTTCTGATGAACAATTTAATTTATTAAATAATTTTTATACTTACATAGATTATGATCGAAAAATAAAGGCATTGCCAGAGACGCCTCCGCCTCCGATGGATCCACATGGTCATCCATTGCAAACAAAAGAGGAGATTGAAAAAGTTTACAAGGAAGTGACTCGGGGAGTTCCCGATATTGAAAAATGGATGAAGGAATTAGATGGCGTGCCTAATGCTGAAGAGCGGATTGCTGAATTAGTGAAGGTTTTTAATGAAGGGGAATGGGATGTTTCCAATCCTATTTTTTCTCATGATGACTTTCAGTTGCTTGCTTTAGGCGCAGTGAAAAAGGGCCTGATTTCTCAGTTGCAATTTGGCACACTGATGGCTTTTCAAAATATATCGAACTACCATCGAGGATCAAGAGATCCGAATCCTATAAGTATCCCTCTTTTTATAGAGAACAAACCGAATCCTGTTGCATGCAACATTATTAATGCAGCGCTTGTTTTTTTAAAAATAGGCAAAAGAAATGGGCGAGCTGAGCTTTATGAGAATGCTGAAAACGGTCAACGGCCTCCTTATCATAAACCGATGCTAACGCCTAAGAAAATGGTGGAATTTTTCGAGCTGATGCAGAAATTTCCTTTATCGGAGCAGCAATTCTTGGTCGCTGCAGATATTCAGGATACCCCAATTTATCAGCAAAAAACCGCTACCGCCAGTCAAACAATATGTTTTGACGTAACTCTCAATATTTTTTCAAGGCTGGTGGTTGAAAAAATTCTCTGGAGGATGTTTCCTTCATCAGGCATGGAACAGGCCTTCCTAATGCTCACGGCTATTGATAATCAACCTGTAAGGTTGAACCATAGATTAAAGGAGTCTTCTGTATACGACATTCGTTCCAATTGTCTCTTTAGAAGTCGCGATGTATATACTCCATCGAAGTTTTCCCCGCTGGTTTTGATTGCGGATGGTTTTTCAGCCCCGGGAGATGATATTCGCACTCATGATAGCAGTTATCACGCAGTGATGACCAATTTTGCTCCCCATAATCACATAAAATCATTTATTGCTTTGGCTGATCATTTGATGGATCTAAGACAAATAAACGATCTAGGGAAGTTTTGGTACAAGGTGATAGATATGGAAATCACTATGTATCGTCCCGATAATCAACCAGATGACCCGCGGAAGCTGGAGCTGTTATATTGGATAACGCTCTCAGTTTTTATTAGAACTTTGAAGACGGATAATAAAGCAAAAACGGCGTTGATCTACTCCAGAATCATAAGTTTTTTTGATTTTGATGAAGAGGGCGTCAGTAAAAGAGGGATGACGCTTGATGACGTTGTAAAAACAGCAAACATGGCTCGGGAGAAAATTAGTAAGGCGGCGCTTCTCGATTTGCTCTCCTTAGAAAATCTGCAAACTTATTCACGAGGAAACGGAAAATTATCTCAGATATGTCTTGAAAGGGAAGTAAAACAAATTATAGAAAGAAAAAAAGAGACAAAAAGAAATTTGAACAAAACAATAAAAATACATTCATTCAAAAGCGTAAGCAAAGAGTTATTGTCGCATTTAACACTTATTTAATGGGAATTTCTGAATGATTAATCAAATAGGAAAACATTTTTATCAGACGCAATGCGTTTTACGAACATATCATTGCTTTTTTAGACCTGGATCAGCGTTGAAAACTATTCGTTTGCCCTTTACAACGATTTTTTATTCGATGCAGCATTTGCGTTTAACAATGGAACAAAGCCGTTTTTCAAACAAATCTCTGATCTGTTTGAATTCCCATTCGCATAGGAGAGAATCGTCTTCATACGGATTAAAGTACGGTTTTGTGTTTTTTGCGGTGGCCAGCATTATCGCTTCTAAAAAAGCCTCAAACCAACCCAAGAAGGATTCAGCGACAAATTCGCAACCTGTAACTTTAAGTGTGTTGAATGGGTCGGAATGGATGGAAGAGTGCCTTCATAAGTATCCTGAACTTCAGTGGCTTGCAGACAGCCAGCCGCAAAATGGAGATGGGCGGCGCAATGAATTTAAGAGCGTCCTTGCTTCGTTGCAAAGCTTGCGGCTTATTTGGAAGGGCGGCGCCGCTGCTTATATGATGTTTATAGAGAATCAAAAAAACTTGCAAAATTTAAAACTCTCTCGCGAAAGTTTTAATCAGTTGCATGCTCAGTTGTTGCGTGTTGTCGAGCAGCATGGCGGTCGAGGCATTTCAGAAGAACAGATGCTCAAAACGATCGAAGCTTCCATCATTCTTGAACGTATGGGAAAAAGCGATGAAGCGAGAAAGAGATTTCTATCTGTGGGTGTAACGGCGGCGGATCCTTATGCATTTTATCGTCAAGCGATGTTGATTTTGCCGCAACATCCGGAGCTCTGTCCGACTTTTGCAACTCATGCGCGCTCTGTTCAGCAGCAGTTGCCTCGAGTCGCTCGCACGATCGATATTGATTTGGATCAGATTGCCAAGGGCGACTCTGCAATGTTTTCTCAGTTAAAGAAGAATTTGCAACATCGTCCGGACCTCGTAAAAATGGATCTGGAATTAAGACTGATCGTGCATCTTTTACATATTTGTGGACGGGAAATTTATACTCAGCAAAAGCATAGCCTCATGCAAAAAACAATTGAATCCATCACCAATACTTAGCAGGGATATGACGAATCTTAAGGCTGATTCAACGCAAAGACGCAAAGGTGCAAAGGCGCAAAGAAATTGAAGAAAGGTAAGTAAAAAAATAATATCAAGAGATGCAAAATTTACTACGTCTCTCATAATATTAATTTTCATGCTTAATTTCTTTCAATTTCTTGCATTATTTTTTTACTTAACTTTCTTCAATTTCTTTGCGCCTTTGCACCTTTGCGTCTTTGCGTTGAATTTGCCTGAGATGCGTCAATCCACCTTTTCACCTTTGCGTTGAATTTTTAACAAGGAGGATGTACATTAGAAAAAAAACTTGAATCTATGAAAGAGGTGGCCATGCCCAAACCTAGCAATCCATTCAACACTTTACAAGTCTTATCAGGCGACAAACACTACTACTCTCTACCCGCGCTGGAAAAAAGCGGAATCGCCAAAATCGGCCGTTTGCCCATTTCAATTCGCATTATGTTGGAATCGCTTCTGAGACATTGCGACGGCCGAATAATCACAGAAAAAGATGTAATGCGTTTGGCGAATTGGAATCCGCAAAAGCCTCAAGATGGAGATGTCCCCTTCGTTGTGGCGCGGGTGATTCTTCAAGATTTCACCGGAGTGCCCCTCGTGGTGGATCTTGCCGCTATGCGTGACGCCGTGGCGGCAAGAAAGCTGGATTCTTCTTTAATTGAACCTCAAGTGCCAGTGGATCTCGTTGTCGATCATTCAGTCCAAGTGGACCGGGCGGGAACATACGACTCCTTTCTATTTAATTTGCAGATCGAATTTGATCGAAATTGCGAGCGCTATGAATTTCTAAAGTGGGGACAGCAAGCTTTTAAAACTTTTCAAGTCGTTCCTCCCGGCATCGGCATTGTTCATCAAGTGAACTTGGAATATTTTGCTACGGTGGTGACTGAAAAGAGTGAAAATGGAGTCTCTTTTTTGTATCCCGACACTTTGGTTGGAACCGATTCACATACGACGATGATTAATGGTCTTGGAGTATTGGGTTGGGGCGTCGGAGGCATAGAAGCGGAAGCGGCTATGCTTGGTCAACCGGTATTCCTGCAGCTGCCTGAGGTGATTGGCGTACATTTGTCCGGAAAATTACAGGAAGGAGTGACCGCTACAGACCTCACGCTGCGCGTCACCGAAATGTTGCGTCAAGAGAAGGTTGTTGACAAATTTGTAGAGTTCTTCGGAGAAGGCGCGGCGAGTTTGACCGTCGCCGATAGGGCCACCATTGGCAATATGGCCCCTGAATATGGCGCGACAGTTGGATTTTTCCCCGCCGATGAAAAAACACTCGATTATCTAAAAATGACAGGAAGGTCCGAACAGCGGATCAAGCAAACGAAAGAATATCTGCAGGCGCAACAGCTTTTTGGCATCCCTAGAAAGGGGGAAATCGATTTCACAAAGGTTTTGGAGTTAGACCTTAGCGGCATAAAACCCTGCGTGTCTGGACCCAAACGTCCACAGGATCGCATCGATCTATCCGCATTAAAGAATAAGTTCCAAAGTTTGTTGACTGATTCCGTCGCTTCAGGAGGGTATGGCAAGTCTTTAGGCGAATCTCACCCAAAGGTTTGTGTTCATGCTGGAGGTTCATTTTCTCTGGATGCATCGCATGAATCCGGAGGCAAGTCTGTTTTAGGGGGCGGCCCCATCGAGCCGACGTGGAGCGAGTCGGAAATGGTGACGAATCGACCTGTGACCCATGTGGTCGCCAATCCGGGATATTTAGAGGCGGTCTCTTGCGATGTTGTGCTTACACACGGGTCTATCGTGATCGCTGCGATTACAAGTTGTACAAATACAAGCAATCCAAGCGTGATGATCGCAGCGGGACTGCTTGCAAAAAAAGCGGTCGAGCGCGGTTTGCGGGTTAATCCAAGCGTGAAAACCAGCTTGGCGCCAGGCTCACGCGTGGTTACGGATTATCTGGAAAAGGCCAATCTGCAGAAGTATTTAGACACCCTGGGCTTTCATCTAGTCGCCTATGGATGCACGACATGTATAGGGAATAGCGGCCCTCTCGAGGAGAGGATCGAATCCGCCATCAAGGCGCACGACCTCATTGCCGCCAGCGTTCTGAGCGGCAATCGCAACTTTGAAGCGCGCATTAATAGCGCCGTCAAAGCGAATTTTTTAATGTCGCCTCCGCTGGTTGTCGCTTTTGCATTGGCTGGACGCATCGACATCGATATGGACAAAGAACCGATAGCCTATGATCGCAATGGAAAACCAGTGTTTTTACGTGAAATTTGGCCTTCATCGCAAGAAATTCTGCAGACGGTGATGAGCGGGCTGCAGCCGGAAATGTTCAAAAAACGATATAAAAACGTTTTGACTGAGAATCCATTATGGGATCAGATCACTACTCGGGAAGGCCCCTTGTATCCATGGGAGTCAAAGAGCACGTATATCCAAAACCCTCCGTACTTTGCAGGTTTTAGTCTCGAAATTCCTGAACATAAAGAGCTTAAAGACATGCGGCCCTTGGCGTTTTTTGGCGATTCAGTGACCACCGATCACATCTCGCCTGCAGGCGCTTTTCACGCGGATTCTCCGGCTGGTCAATATCTGTTGTCCTTGGGTGTGAATGTCGAAGATTTTAATAGTTATGGCAGCCGCCGCGGAAACCATAATGTCATGATGAGGGGAACTTTTGCAAATGTGCGCCTTCGCAATAAGATAGCAGGTGGAAAAGAAGGCGGGTTTACCAAGCTGTTGCCTGAAGGCGACGTGACGGCTATATTTGACGCTTGTCAAATATACGCTAAACGAAAAACGCCGCTTATTATATTCGCAGGCAAGGATTATGGAATGGGAAGTTCGCGTGATTGGGCGGCGAAAGGAACAGCCCTTCTTGGGGTCAAGGTTGTTGTGGCGCGCAGCTTCGAACGCATTCACCGCAGCAACCTTATAGGAATGGGCGTTCTGCCTCTTCAATTTCAAAATGATGAGAGTTGCGAAAGTCTCGGTTTTACCGATGAGGATCTCTTTTCCTTAGTTGGTTTGAAGGATCTGACGCCTCAGCAAAAGATTACGTTGGAGATTTCACGGGGGGGCGCCAAGCGCGTTATCCAAGTGATCTGTAGAATTGACACTTCAAGCGAAGCGGAGTATTACCGGCACGGGGGCATTTTGCCATTCGTATTGCGTCAGCTTGTAGCCAAGGCGGAACAAAAAATTTAACCCTTCTTTCGCGCAGCGTTTGGAGTGCGTGCGACTTGTCGCCGCTTTGGAAGACCTCGACTTGTCGAGGTCGAAGCGTGAATCTAAAATATCTAGAAGCTGGCTTAACGTTAACCTGGGAAAGCGTTTTGCTATCGACAATATGACCTGTTCGACGTTCAAAACGCCAGCTTTTAGGTATTTTAGATTTACGCTTCGACCTCGACAAGTCGAGGTCTTCCAAAGCGGCGACAAGTCGCACGCGCTCCAAACGCTGCGCGAAAGAAACGGGTTTATTTAACCGAGTCGGAAATGTTGATTCCCTCGTATTTAGTCTTATCTCCAATGATGTCAGGGTTGGCTCCTGAATGCTGAGATAAAACCATCGTGGAAAATAGCGCCATCATCTCTTCAAGCGCAATATGACCCCCCTCCCAAAATTGGCCGGCCATGCCGCTAGGATCGCCTGGGTTCAATACGCCCATTTTGAGTCCGCATCTAGCGCCGGTTTGTGCGACGTCTAAACAACTTTTCTTACTTACTACGAATTTGACGTGTTCTTTTCCCTCTTCAAATTCTTTGGGAACTTCACTCTCCATGATTGCTGTCACCGTTGGATCAGGCGTGGCAAAGATCACAGCTTCAAAAGAATCAGGAGGGAATTCCGCCAACGCTGCGCCTAGCGCTGCAGCAAAATATGTGCAACCCTCTTTTTTGAGATGCTCAGGCATAAATGAGCCTAATCCAATTCCGGGCAATACTGGAATCCTGACGCCATCTTTCTTACAGTCGAGAAGGAAATGCTTAAGCAATCCCTTCACTTCTTCAATATACTTGCCCTGAATAATTCCTGCTTCAGAGACGAATTTTTTGCAATCCGCCTGATTGTAAGCTAAGTTGGGAGCGCTTTTAGTATAAAGACGGAATTTAAAAAGGTCTTCGCCGCGTCTAAGAGGCGATCCGTCTGCTTTGCACACCATCACAATATCGGAGGAAACTTGGCGATAGCGAGCTAGATCGCCCTGTTCAGCGTTCTGAGAGCCTCGATTTAAAATAATATGCAAAGTGTCAGCGTCTAATTTATCTGCATCATAGGTGACACGCGTGGATTGATGCAATTCTTTAAGCTCTTTTCCCGTGATAGCGAAAGCGCCGATCTTAATAACCACATCATCGTCTAATTCATTAATTGGCTTATTTAATTGCCATGCTGGGACGGTGTCGGCATCTGTTAATGGGTTCATCCTTAGGTTATGCTCAAGCATAACTCGCTCAAGAGCGTCTAATGCAGACTTTAAATTTTTACGCGCCGTCGCAGCTCGTGTCTTATACGGTTCTGAATTATTAAATTTTGCAAAGTTAATAGCCTTCGGAAAATATTCATCATCTTCAATATGACTTGAGGCCTCCAATCGGGATAAAAAGTGATTATTTTTTAGCGTGACCGGCGTTACAACTTCAATTAATGATTCCGTCTGTACCGCTGCATATATTTGTCTGATTTGGTTAACGATGGTTTCATCTGACGCTTCTGCATCGAGAAAAGTTAATGGATCGCTTAATTTTGCATTTATCCAAAGAATGGCGCTGCGTTTGTTAAGGTAGGTTGTGGAATCGTCTGCATTTGTGAATTCCACTGTTTTTAAATGGCTGAATACGCAGCAGAGACAAGCGAGACACTTAAAAAAAAAGGCGGTTAGCCAGCCATGAGAACGGATGCCATTGTCAGCGACCTGGACATCTGCTAATTTCTGATTTTGTTCAACTTCTTCAGCTGGAGCCGCAAAAGGGGTGACTCTAGAATAGAAAAAGGAATTATCAGGCAAAGATCTAAATTGAACAACCATTTTGCGCTCCTTATATATATTAATTTGTTAATGAATAAAAATATAATGAAAGCATACAAGAAAATTAAATTAAATAAAAGAAAAAAAACAAAATAATTACTGATTTACATACATTGTTTTTTAATTTACGTTTTTTATTGACACGTCTTTATGGAAATCGTATAATTTGCCACTTTAACTTTAGGAGGAGTTCAATATGAAAATCACCCCAATGCCTATGTCCACAGATTTAGAAGATCTTGATATTGCTGAAGTAAAGGATTTCATACAGCAGGTTAAAGTGGAATGTCAAAATGCAATCGATAATGATCCTGACTATGATGGCGAAGCGGAATTATTATTAGCCGCTATAGACAACCTGCAGGATGAATTAATTAACGTTAAAGAACTTGAGAATCTTGATAGTCGTAAACAGGCTAGAATTTTAGCTTTTATGACTTTTTTAATGGGAATGATTCCAGGCTCTTTGGATGAAGACGATGAGGATGACGATTTCGAATTTGAAGACTTGTTCGATGATTTCGAAGATAACGAGGAAGAAGATGAAGAAGAAAAAGAGTTGATTAAACGATAAGGCACGAAAGTGCAGAGACAGTTTCAGGATAGACATAATGCCGCATGCGGCATTATGCCTATCCTGACATTTCTAAGTTTAATTGGGGCGCCTAGATTGGCGCAGAAGGGCGATGACTTCCTCATCTTCAACTTGAGAAAATTCCTCATAGAATTGACCTACAGCTGCAAAAAATGGAGGGGTCTCCAAACAGACCGTTTCATCAACCTCCGCCCGAATTTCGTCTGCCGTGTCAGGAGGGGCGACAGGGACGGCGACAACTATTCTATCGGCGCCTTCCGCATGAACGGATTTTATTGCGGCCTTCATTGTGGCGCCTGTGGCAAGTCCGTCATCGACTAAAATAACTGTTTTGCCTTCTATTTCATATTTTGGACAGTGTTCTCGATATTGTTTCAATCGCTGTAAAATCACTCTTTTTTCATTTTCCACTGTGCGGGCGATATAGTCTTTGGAGACGCCAAGGCTTTCAATAAGATGTTCATCAAAATAACCCTCTCCTTTTTCAGCGATCGCTCCAATGGCCAATTCTCTATTAAAGGGCGCTCCGATTTTACGAACGCCAATAAGGTCCAGAGGCAAATGCAGTTCTTTGGCAATTGCATATGCGGTGACGATGCCTCCTCTAGGCAGCCCCAGCACGACCGCATTGACGTCTCCACGGTAATGGCTCAGACGGCGCGCCAGCTGTTTTCCGGCGCTAAGGCGATCATTAAACATACAATCTCGCATTTCAAAAACGGTTAGCTTCCAGCTTAACTTTTTTATGCCGTCCTTACAGGGACAATTGCATAATTTATTGTCAATTATGCAATTGTCCCTGTAAGGACGACATAAAAAACGTTGCTCGTTTTCATCCATTTTCGAGCCATGCTTCAATATACATGAAACGCATTTATTTTCTTACTTTGAGGGCATGTAAACGATTTCCGTAAGGTCTGCTGGAATTGTAAAGACACCTTGTGTATTTTCTCCCATTATATCTAAGCTCTCCACGTATTCAAAAGGCGCCGCTGAACTATCTGATTTGAGGTCAAACGGATACGATTTTTTTTTGGTAATTTTGAAGGCCGCTTATCCGCATCATTCTCTGGAGATTTCTTAAAAGCCTCAATTTTACTCAAAAGTTCTTGACGCAATTCATTTTTTTTATGATCTGTTAAATGAAATGTTAATTCAGAGGACGCAAAAAAATGATTGGCAATGCGTTCAATTTCCTTAACAAGTTCATCTTTAGGAGTTTTTGTTTCTGATTTCGAGATCGAAACGTAGTGTCATTACTTGATCCAGTTTTCCCGTCTAATTTATTCATGTTCTCTCCTAA
>Ga0207104_1088_pt1 | contig 21656 bp, 19 predicted proteins | sample Alteio_BWMinHeat_79_FD_153538 | JGI IMG/M metagenome (GOLD analysis project Ga0207104, IMG submission 153538) | Enriched cells from forest soil in Barre Woods Harvard Forest LTER site, Petersham, Massachusetts, United States -... | ecosystem: Environmental > Terrestrial > Soil > Temperate forest >...
CGCTGCGCGACTAGCAAGTAAATCCATTAACCTACAAAGACTACATGACAAAAAAAGCTCTCCTGTGTTGAAATTTGAGTGCAAACTTAAATCTTCAATAACAGGAGAACTAAATGGAACTTGAAATCATTGCTATCTATTGCTGGTGCGAGCTGATCCTTAACCAATTAAATATCAAAGATGACTGGCGAGCTGAGATGAATAACGCAGAGGTTATCACCACAGCCATTATAGCTGTTAGATTTTTTCATGTTATTGACAGAGGCTGCTCTGGCTTGATTTTATTACTTGCTAGTCGCGCAGCGATTTAAAATGGGGTTCCTACCCATTTTAAATCGCTGCGCGACTAGCAACTTGCGTTAATAGGACGTCCGACTGCCATTATTGACAAATTAATATCTAAATAATACAACTGCCGCATGTTTTCTATTTAGAGCGTAAGCATCGTAAGAGAGTGCCTTGAGAGCTATTTTAGGCATGGTTTCCACGGCATTACGATTGGCAATGCCGTGGATAATAGGCGATCAACTTCGATCGATGACAACCGCTTTATGTCGCTTGCTTAAATTTACATTGATGCTTAAATTTTTTAAATTATCAAATGTTGGATCCATTACATTTTTAAGAAACCAGTCCGCTGTTGTATACTTAGGATGCTCGTCGACAATATAACGAGCGGTGAAAATTATTTTACCGTTTTTTTTCTTAAGTTCATTCGTTGCAATAAACTTCGAACCATAGGTTTGGAAAACAATTTTAATCCTATTTTTTCTTTTACATTCCCATATTCTTTGGATCACTTCATGATTTCCAATTTTAATGGTCCTTGTAAATCCCATCGACATATTAATTTCTTTTAATTGACAGCTGTCGATGGATGGAACAATTCCAGTAGCGTCTCTTGCTTTAATTTCCATAGCCTTTACGAAATTAGCGTAAGAACACTCCTTTAATGAAATTTCCCTCTCATATTTAATACTAAAACATTTTTCTTTTGCAAGTTTTGTAATATCAATAGCTGTTTTTTTAATGCATTTATGTGATTGTTTAAATGTTTCAGCATCTGAAATTTTTTCTAGACGCTCATATATTTCTTTGAATACAGCGTCTATATTAGTAGTTGTATTTATCATATAAATATCCTTTTTATTATTTTTTTAGTTATTTTGTTTATTATATTTTTTAATTTTTCCATCCCTCTAGTAACAGATTAAGTCCATTTTCCAAGATGCGTTTGCATCGAGCCTGCCCATTTACTGATTTCTGAGAAATGATTAGCTTCAAAAGTCCAGCTAAGAATGTTCGTAAAACATCCTGTGCGTCCTCGATTTCTTGTTGTGTTGAAAGTTTGCTATAACCAAGTCCTTTTAAACCTTTTCCAATTAATTGAATAACTTCCTGCATATGTGGAGGAAACTTTTTTGGAGAAGTTTCCATACTCACGATTGTAAAAAGTTCCACGCGATGAGACTCTTGCATCATAAATTCCACATCCTTAAAGATGAGTTGTTTAAAATAGTCTTCAGGATCTATGGAATTTATTGATTGCATCGCATATAACAACTCGCTGCATACTTTAGAAAAAAGTTCCACAACTAGAGCGTTTTTATTAGAAAAAGTTTCATACACCACGCATGGACTATATTCAATAAGTTCGGCTAGTTTTCGCATAGTTAAAGCCTGCACACCCGAAGATTTAATCAAATTCATGGCTGCATTCAAAATTAATTCTTTTCTTTCAATTTTTTCTTTTGCTTTTCGCTCTTTCAAGCCCATTTGCTCTGTCCTTTTTATAACATAGTTCTATGTTAGAACATTGTTATATTTTTGACAATTGAAATTTCTTTGTCCCTCCTTAAAAAATTATCGAAAAGAAAGCAAGTATACTGCCCGCGGCCATAAATTGAGGTTTTGACTTGCGCGAAAGCTCCCGCGGTTGGACGATCGGAAGGACCTCAATATTATCAATATGGGGGTCCTTCCGATCGATCCAACCCCGGGGCTTTGGCGCAGTCAAAACCTCAATTTGTGGCCGCGGGCAGTATAGATCAGGACAACCTGGTTGTTGACATTCAAGGCCGGGACGGCCTTGTTACCGCAGACTAAAGTAAAGCTTATGCTACAAGCCCAAATCTTTGGCAAAGAGAAAAGGGGACTTTAACTATAGACAGGAGGCGATCCTTGCTCACGCCCTACGCCATCCTGGCGCCAACTATACAATAGAAGCTCACCGAAATAGTCATCGCATTGCTTATGATACGGCGCGACATGATTTACAAGGCCTGCATGAAAAAGGGCTCTTGAAAATGGTAAAGAAGGGGAAAGCGTATGTCTTTATCTCTCCGTCGAATTTATCTGCCTTAATTCAACAAGATGACGTTATATGAAAAATTATAGAGGCTCTAGGCATCTCCAAAGCTGAGATGTTGATTCTTGTCAATCCCCTCACTCCTTCATCAGCAATTCCCGCTTTTAGCGGAAGTTGCTGCGTTAAAGCAACATTAGTGAACAGGGCCGAAGCGTACCCTTTGCGGGTTAAAACCCGCAAAAACAAGCGCAGGTTAAAACCTGCGCAAACAAGCGCAGACTGAAGTCTACGCTACAGTTGTCATCGCCATTGACAGAATTTGACATAAAAGCTATCATTGGTTATGAGGCATTTATGGATAAAGAGATCATCAAACAAGTCATTTTGGAACAAGAAAGCGCAAAAAAAATCAGCACTGCCGGCATTGAAAGAGAACAATTAACGCTCATTGATTCTCTTGTTCCTCTTCCCCACGCCATCATTATTTCTGGAGTGCGCCGCTGTGGAAAATCGACTCTCATGCGGCAAATTCTCAAAAAACACTATGAAGACGAAATCTATTTTGTTGACTTTGAAGATGAACGTTTTGTCAACTTTACAACTCAAGATTTCAATCCTTTATATGAAATACTGATCGAACTTTACGGGTTAAGACATGTATTTTTCTTCGATGAAATTCAAAATATTGAGGGTTGGGAACTTTTCGTACGCCGCATGCATCGCGAGAAAAATAAAGTCTTCATCACAGGATCCAATGCCTCTTTGCTAAGCTCGGAATTAAGCAGCCGCCTAACCGGACGGCATATTGTCGTTGAGCTTCTTCCATTCTCGTTTAAAGAATATCTTAAGCGCCACCAGATCGCCTATAACAAAAAAAGTTTTTTGATTACCCAAGAAAAGGCGATTTTAAAAAAATATTTTAATGAATTTTTAGAAAATGGCGGAATGCCGGAATATCTGGAACACAAAAACCCTTTAGTCCTTCAAAATGTCTATGAAAATATCCTTTACAAAGATGTCATCGTTCGCTACGAAGTGAAAGAGGTTAAAGCGATTCGTGAACTGACTCTCGAGCTGCTGAGCAATATTGGAACACCTCTATCGTATACAAAAATGAAAAATAACTTAAACCTTGGAAGCGTCAATACCGTCAAAAATTACATCCACTACTTGGAAAATGCTTATTTGATTTTCACCTTGGATCGATTTTCATTTTCAGTTTCACAACAGACTCTCCTACAAAAAAAAGTGTATGCCATTGACACTGGCCTGGTGAAACAAATCGCATTCCATTTTTCTAAAAAACAAGGGCGGTATCTTGAAAATATTGTTTATCTTGAGCTAAGAAGAAGATTTAAAGAGATTTTTTATTATAAAACAGAAGATAATTTAGAAGTTGATTTCCTTGTTCGAGAAGGTACGAAAATTGAGCTTCTAATTCAGGTAACGGAAAGTTTAAAGGATCCAAAGACGCGAGAACGGGAATATAAAGCATTAGCGAAGGCGATGAAGGAGCTGCATGTTGAAAAAGGACTTATTCTAACTCAAGACGAGGAACCAAACGACCTGAAGTTTCCCGAAATAGAGGTTGCAGCCATCTATCAATGGCTCTTAAAATTTTGAACTCTGATCGAGTGAGAGGCCCAGGAAGATAGCCAGTTGCCCTACGGCTCCGCGGTGTTTATCTGTAAATAACGCGAGTTTTGGATAAACGATTGTCCTGACATTTTGTTTTACATCTATTTTTCGAAATGATAAAGTGACCACTTTGTCAGGAAGGAAATGAAAATCATTGATGGCAAAGCGATCGCGGCGCAAATACAAGAGGAATTGAAAAGCTCTATCCACTTAACACAGGGGCGCAGGCCATGCCTGGCGGTTATTCTTGTTGGCGAGCACGCTCCTTCATTAATCTACGTCAATCGTAAGGCGCAGGCTTGTGAAAGCATTGGCATCCTCTCCATTCAAAAACGCTTACCTGCTGCAATCTCAGAAAAAGAATTACTGTCGGAATTAGAACAACTTAATAAAAATCCTAATGTCGATGGCATTCTCGTACAACTCCCTTTGCCAGAACATATTAACCCGATGACGGTCATCCATCGCATCGATCCCGAAAAGGATGTCGATGGCTTGCACCCTCTTAACGCCGGCAAACTGCTTATAGGCGATAATGATGGTTTTACGCCCTGTACGCCTTTGGGAATAAAAGTTTTAATGGAGCGTTCCGGAATAGAGGTTTCAAGCAAACACGTTGTAGTCCTTGGACGCAGCAACCTTGTTGGGAAGCCAGTGGCCGCACTGTTAATGCAAAACGCCCCAGGGGCAAACGCCACCGTTACAATAGGCCATAGCCGCTCGAACAACCTAAAAAATTTATGTCATTTAGCCGATATTCTTATCGTTGCGATTGGCCAGCCTCGCTTTGTAACTCCAGATATGATCAAGCAAGGCGCTGTCGTCATCGATGTCGGCATCAATAAAATTCAAGATCCAACCCTGCCGAATGGTTATAAACTTGTGGGAGACGTCGATTTTGACAAGGTCAAGGAAAAGTGTTCTTTTATCACTCCGGCGCCCGGCGGCGTTGGTCCGATGACTATCGCCATGTTGCTCAGCAATACCTGGAAAAGCTATATGCGGAAATTTTGACAGTGCGCTCAATTTGCATGCTCAAAACTGACAAATGTCGATTTTGAGCATATCGATTTAACATAAATCTCCTACTCATTTAACGATGAAAACAAAAATAGACTTCTTTCAAAACTGCATTGGGGTTGGGCCTGACCGCATCATCGACATTGGCGAACATTTGTAGCGTAGACTTCAGTCTGCGCTTGTTTGCGCAGGTTTTAACCTGCGCTTGTTTTTGCGGGTTTCAACCCGCAAGTCAATGGCCTTGGATTGCGTGAAAAGTGGGAATACGTAAAAGAGAATTCCGTTAAAGCAAAGTTAGCAGCGCTTATGCGCCATCCTGACTTTGCGGGTTAAAACCCGCAAAAACAAGCGCAGGTTAAAACCTGCGCAAACAAGCGCAGACTGAAGTCTACGCTACAAATCAATTTGTTTTACATCTATTTTTCGAAATGATAAAGTGGCCTCGATGGCATCGCTATTTTTATGCAAAATTACAATGTTTTTAATAAGTCTATGCATTGTCTTAACAGGGTGTCAAAATAAAGAAGAGCCTTCTCCTCCCGCCCAGACAACTCTTTTTTCCTCCAATGTCATGACGATCGACTACCGCATTATTATCGGCGAAGCTCTTTCCTTGGAGAAAAAAAAATCAATCGATGCCATCGTCCAAAGCACATTTGAATTTATCAATCTCATTTATAATAAATGGAATCCCGATTCAGAACTATCGCGGCTTAATCGACTTCAAGCTGGAGTGTTTGCGACAATTTCTCCTGATCTCGAACAATTTTTATGGGAGACTCAACAAATCGTTGAGCTTAGCGGAGGGCGTTTCGATCCGACAATCGAGCCGTTGCAGCGTCTTTGGAAAGAAAAATTGGCAAGCGGTCAGGCTCCAAGCAACGCTGAAATCAACGCCATCCTTCCAGCAATCGGATGGAATAAAATTCATTTTGGCGATGGACTGTTTTATAAAGAACATCATCTGACAATGCTCGACCTTAGCGGCATTGCAAAAGGATATTGCGTTGATTTGCTTGTTGAAAGATTAAATGCCGCGGGATATCCGAATGTTTATGTTGAGTGGGGAGGCGAAATTCGCGCATCCGGCCATCATCCTAATAATCGTCCTTGGCAGGTTTTCATCAGTCGGTTAGGCGATGCAAATCCAAACACGGCGGTATCGCATGTTGGTTTAATCAACCAGGCCATTGCGACAAGTGGAGATTATTTGCAAAATTGGAGTCTTGGCCAGGAAGATCCGAAATATTTTCATATTTTTGATCCTCAAACCGGTTATCCGCTGACAATAACTGATAAAAGCATTGCCAGTGCAAGCGTACTGGCCCCCACCTGTGCATTTGCCGATGGATTGGCGACCGCCTTGATGACATTTCCTTCAGTTGAAGCGGCGGAAAGTTGGGCGAGCGCCGTTCGCGAGACTTTCCCTGCAACCGAATTTTGGATTATCTCACGAAACATTAAATAGCAGCGGCTTAAGAATTAATGTCATGAGCAGGATAAGAAGGATAGGCTGGATTCATCTATCCTGCCTATCCTGAAATTATATTTTTTTTTATAAGTTTTCTTTTTCATGCTTGGTGGTGCGTAGCGAGATGAAACTGCGGAAGTCGGCTGTTTGACGCAGTCCCTCCAACCACTCATCATGCATGACCTCATCGATGGCAGGCAAAGCTTCAGACTGTTCAGCTCGCGCTAAATAATGCATCGCAGCTGGATAATTGTTTTGCAGCGAATATAGACAGGAAAGATTGTAAAAAGCCTCTACGCCGCCTAGAGCGATGGAATGCTTAAACTTATCTTCCGCTTGCAAATAATATTTCTGACTTAATTCCGGATGCATTTCGTCATGGACCAAGTCGGCCAAATTGAGTAAAGCTAGACCCCAATCATTCCACATGGCTTCATCTTCATTATCCTCGGCAACCAGTAGATGGAAGTGCTCTATCGCCTGATGAAAATGATCAATATCATCAGTTAAAGCTCCTAAATGAGCTAACGACAACGCTAGATTATAGCGCGCTTCCGCATAAGCTGGATCTTGCTGAATAGCCTCTAAAAGTATCTGAACGGCCCTCTCATAGTGGCTGGCATCTTGTGAAAACTCACCCAAAAAGGCAAAGGCGCATCCATAATTATAAAGCCATTCGAGATCCATCACCGCTTTTTCAGATTCAGATCCGTATGCATTGATTGCGCGTTCAAATTTCTCAATTGCAGATTCGATATTGCTGTGATCCCGAGTCAACTCAGCGAGCTTCATTTGAGCGACGCCCCAATCATTCCAAAATTGAGAAACCGCTTCTCCTCCGCAGTCCATTACTTTTGCGCAATAACGAACAGCTTTCTCAATCATCTGAACATCATTACGAAGCTCCCCTATTGCAAAATGCGCCAACGCCAATCCATGCCACAACATGCTATGGCGTTCATTAAGCGAGATGCCGTAAAGAAATTTTTCAATAGCTCGATGATAAAATGCATCATCCGTGAAGTAGCGTCCAAGTTCATTAAGGCAATTCCCGTAGACGCACCAGCCATCGACATTATCTGATTGAATCTCAAGACTATGCACAATATTTTTTTCAGCTTCCCGGAGCAGATCAATACGCTCTGCGAAGGCTCCGCATAGCGTCTGGGCCTCTCCCCATCGGCATAAAACAGTGGAATTATTTGGTTCGCACTCATTGGCGCGGCTAAATTTTTCAAAACTGACGTATAGGTGTTCAACTTCTCCTGAACTTTTGGCGGATTCCACAAAGAGGGACCCCCAATTCAACCAAAGTTCTACATTTTCCGAATTAAGTTCCGCAGCGCGGGCAAAACCGTCATTCGCATCGTCAAAATAAAAAGGTTCATGCTGAATCTCAAAAAGGCGTTCTAAACTGCAGGCCAAATTCAACCACCCCTGGAATTCATCAGGAGCGAGCTTAATGGCATTGCGATAAAATTCAGAAGCTTCCAAGAATAGATCTTTTCGTCCGACTAAAATTGATAATTCGGCGATTGCATCTCCATAGTTATTCCAAAAAAGGGAGTTATCCAACCCGAGGTTGGCCGCTTGGCGGTATTTTTCCAACGCCACATGGAAATCATGGGCTTCGCCATCTAATCTGCCCAAGAAAAACCAACATAAGCCCCACTGCCAATAGATGTCCGCCAGCGCAACAGTGGAATCGCTTTTATGAAGCGCAATGGCCCGTACAAATTTCTCATCCGCTTCTTGAAAGAATCTAGGTTCGCTATTGAAGATGCCTTGTCGCACCAGAACGCACGCCCAAACAAACCACGCCTCAAAAAAAGAGGGATCCAACACTGCAACCTTCTGCAGGGCATTGTTCGCCGCAGCCAAACAGCGCATATTTTGAACCTGTTTTGAATAAGCAAGGGCTTGCCAATAAAGAACAGTAGGATTATTTGGAGCGATTTCTATGGACAAAGCAAAACTATCCAACGCTGCGCTCTTGCCTTGTTGCAACTGACTTTCGCCCTGGGCGACAAACGCAAGCGCCAACTGTTGACGTTCGGCGACAGACATTGGCGTCCAGCATGCCGGGGTTTGAAATGACTCTAAACGAGAGAAATCCTGAGTAACTAAGATTTCATTTAATATCTTTTCTAGAGGGGGTTCTTTTTCCATAGATTCCAACTGCATTTTTATTTATTAATTAATTGTTCTAATTTCATGTTGTTTTCGATTTTATCCAGATAAATACCAACCATTTTGATCATATCCACTTTCTATTTTATACACAACCGCAAATCACATCATCCCCAACTTATGAATCGCCGCCGCCATTTCGGAGAACTCTGTAAGCGGTTTTTGGCAAACTCCCTGATGACAGATATATAAAGTTGTTTTTCCTTCAATGGGAGTTTGCTCTTTTAAAAATGGCAAAATATGAAATAATTCATTGTTTTCCCTTCGCCAGATAATGGCCTTATGCGGCAAAAAATCATTATATAGTAGATGCCGCAATGGTTCGTAGCGCTGCTGCTCCTCGCCAAGCGCCACAACGAATGTCGGCGCCCGCTTATCATAGTAACGGTTAATATTGATCATATGATAACAATACCCAGGCGCATAGGCGTTGATATACTTTCCAACCGCTTTAAGGATATCCACCGCCTGGTCAAGATAATTGGAATTTAACGTCAACTGGTGCAAACGCAACAAATTCTCGCAGTGGATCGCGTTGCCGGATGGCTCAGCTCCGTCGGAAAATTGACATTTCCTCAAAATAATATTTTGATCAATGCCGTCCGTCTGATAAAATGCGCCGTCCTCTACTTTGAATTTTTCTTTAAGAATATCGGTCATCTCCATCGCCCATGAGAGCCACTCGATTCCACAATCCGCTTCAAACAAACTCAGCAAACCGCGTATTAAAAAGGCGTATTCATCCAATCCGGCGGTAAAACTCGCTTCTCCTTCGCGCCATCGTCGTAAAAGTTGACCCTCCTGCCAGAGGTTCTCTTTGATAAACCGTGCGGCTTTTACCGCCGCCTCAACGTAACGTTGATCATCGAAAGCGCGACCGGCTTCTATCATGGAAAAAATCATTAAGCCATTCCAAGAGCAAAGAATTTTGTCATCTTTAAACGGGTGTTGTCGTTTTTCTCTAGCTTTCCACAGCGATTGCCGCAATTCAGCCAATTGAAACACAAGTTGTTGAGGATCAATTTTTTTACGCACTGCGAAATCGATCAAGCGATGGGGAATATGCAGCACGCTTCTGCCTTCAAAGTTGCCTGCTTCGGAGACGCCATAAAATTCGCAAAAAAGATCTCCGCCTTCCTGACCAAGAACCTCATGCACTTCAGACGGAGTCCATGTATAAAATAAGCCCTCATGTCCATCGGAATCGGCGTCTTGAGCGGAATAAAATCCTCCATCAGCATGCGTCATTTCCCGCAGAACATATTTAAGAGTTTCTTCACAAACTTCACGATATAGAGGGTTTTTGGTGACTTGCAGCGTCTCCAAATAACTATGCACGAGCAGGGCGTTGTCGTATAACATTTTTTCAAAATGGGGAATCAACCACTCTTCATCAACGCTATAACGCGAAAAACCGCCCCCTAAATGATCATAAATTCCTCCGCGATGCATCATATCCAAAGTGCGCTCCACTAAGAATAAAGCTCTGCTGTCATTTGTGGAGGCTCCATAGCGCAGCATAAAATTATATTGATAACCGATGGGAAACTTCGGAGAACCCCGCATTCCTCCATGAACGGGATCAGCCATTTTGAATAATAAGTCACTGACATCCTGCAGCTGATCTTTATCCGGAAGTTGATCTCCATGCGTGTGGACATTGCCCGCAAACACTTCCACAACTTGGGCCGCCTGCATGAGGACGGATTCACGTTCCTCGCCGGTCCAGACCTCTTTTATTCGCATAATTAATTCTTTTAATCCGATAAGTCCGTGTTGGCTTGAAGGCGGCAGATAAGTGGCGGCAAAAAACGGCTGCAGCTCGGGAGTCAAGACAACATTTAATGGCCACCCTGCGGCTCCTGCCATCATCCCTTGGGCAAATTCCATGTAAAGACTATCCACTTCGGGCAACTCTTCTCGATCCACTTTGATATTAATAAATGTTTCATTTAAAAATTGCGCCAATTCGGGATCTTCAAAGGACTCGTTTTCCATAACGTGGCACCAATGACAGGTGGCATAACCAATGGATAAAAAAATAGGTTTATCACTGGATTTGGCGGCGCTGAAGGCTTCGTCGCCCCATGGATACCAATCAACGGGATTGTGGGCATGCTGCAATAAGTACGGCGATTTCTGGTGGATAAGACGATTGGTATAAGGGTGTCGTTTTGCCATGTTAAAAATCTTTGGTTCGAATCTACTATGAGATACTCCTATTTTCCACACAAAGCAAGTCTTTTTTCGAGGTGCAATTAAAAGCAAGGGGTTAAAAGGTGAGCGCTTGCCCCTCTCTGTAAATTGAATCATTTTAAGGCTCTTTGGCTACCACAGAGCCCACAGAGAACACAGAGAGGAGTTAGGGCTCACCTTTGCAATTGTTTTTGCCAGGACGCAAGAAGACTCGTTTAACCTCGAGATCGGATAAAAAGTTTTTTGATACAAAAAAAGTTGTGTACATTCCTAAGTTTATTTAAACTCAAAATGGTTAAAAAAAGGAGTTGTCTATTATGTCATTCATGCTTCCATCGGTATCAGATAAATTCGCGGACTTATATCTTGTGCGTCACGGAGAAACAATGCGAAATGCATCAGGAAAAATTCAAGGGCGGGATGATCTACCAGACACCTACCTCAACGTGCAAGGAACAGAACAAGCTGAAGCTTTAGCCAAAAAAATATCAAAAAAACTCCCTGACCTTTCTCTAAATATCTTCACTTCTCCTTTAAAAAGAAGCACGGACACCGCTATCAAAACCCTTCGCAAATATGATCAGGCGCGGCTTGTTCAAAAAAAAGAGTTGAGAGGAATTAATCATGGCGAGCACGACGGAATGGATTATAAGTTAAGAAATACATTCTTTGAACAATACATCGAACGCTTATTGAATCGATACAAAAAAAACCATCCTGACAACACAGTCGATCCTTTCTTCAAATGGAAAAGAAATCCTCTATCTGGAGCGGAAACTTATTTCTCTGTCTGGGAAAGATCCTCCAAGGCCATTATCAACATTGCAACCGAAAACTCAAAAAAAGATCCCGGAAAACCAATCGCGGTTTTTACGCATGGCGCTGTGATCTCCTCTTTAATCGCCAGATCTGAATATGAACACGCCAAAGAAAAACCAGAAATGGTTCCGATGTGGTTTGAAACAAAATCAGTTTCCAACTGCTCTTTAGTCCATTTTCGCGTTTCTCTAGATGACCAACTCTCCGTTGAAAAGAGAATTCAATATATCGCTACTATTAACCTAGGTCAATAAAAAATAGGAGTCTACTCATGCCTCTCATTCCAATGCGTCCGCTTCTTGATTTTGCAGCAAAAAAAGGCTTCGGCGTATGCGCGCTGAATGTCAACAATATGGAACAAATCCAGGCGATCATGGAGGCTGCGCGTAAGACAAGAAGCCCCGTCATCATTCAAGCCAGTCGTGGAGCGCGAAAATACACCAACGACAACTTTTTGCGGCATCTCATGCTGGCGGCCGCTGAACTCTACCCCGAAATTCCCATTGTCATGCATCAAGACCATGGCAATGGACCGGAAACATGCATCAGCGCCATGAAGCAAGGGTTCACAAGCGTCATGATGGATGGATCCCTTTTGGAAGATGGCAAAACACCTTCCAGCTATGAATATAATGTCGCTGTAACGCGTTATGTTGTCGACATCGCGCACTCCATTGGAGTCTCTGTAGAAGGCGAACTTGGATGCCTGGGATCACTGGAGAACCTTGGCGGAGAACAAGAAGACGGACATGGAGCGGAGGGAAAGCTTTCGCTGGAGCAGTTGCTAACCGATCCGGATCAAGCGGTGGACTTCGTACAGCGCACAGGAGTCGACGCGCTGGCGGTCGCCATTGGGACAAGCCACGGCGCTTATAAGTTTTCGAAAAAACCAACAGGCGATGTGCTTTCCATTCAGCGCATCATTGAGATTCATCAAAAGCTGCCCAACTGTCATTTGGTCATGCATGGAAGCAGCTCCGTTCCAAAAGCCCTCATCGACCTGATCAATAAATATGGCGGACAGATGCGTGAAACGTATGGAGTCCCTGTTGAAGAGATTCAGCGCGGCATTAAAGCGGGAGTGCGCAAGATTAATGTCGATACGGACAATCGATTGGCGATGACCGGCGCCGTTCGAAAATGTTTGATGGAAAACCCCTCTGAATTTGATCTTCGAGCCTATATGAAAGAAGCTCGCGCGGCGATGGAAAAAGTTTGCGAGGAGCGCATGATCCAATTCGGTCAAGCCGGACACGCCTATGAGACGCCGATCATCAGTTTGGAGCAGATGGCTAAAGACTATATTAGCGGCAAATATGGAGAAAGCGCAAAGCCGACAAAAATTACGCCCGCGCATGGCATGGCGTCAGCGTCAGCTGCATAAATGCAAAAAAAAAAAATAATGTCAGGATAGGCAGGATAGGCTGATCCTTATACACAAGTACAAGAAAGGACTCTATAAACTATCCAAGGGCAATTCAACACAAAAACACAAAGAGACGGAGACACAAAGAAGTTCAGCAACCATCCTGTCTTCCTTCGTGCCTCAGCGCCTTTGTGTCTTTGTGTTGAATTGCTACTATGACTTGTGTGTAAGGATCAGCCCATCCAACCTATCCTGCCTATCCTGACATTAATTTTCTTTGCGTTGAATTGACTTGAAAATTCTTCAGTCGCTTGATATGCTGCCGGTTCTATCATGTGAGCTCTCTTATGACTATCGAATCGACGACTTCTTCCTTTGACTTGATGAAAGTATTTCAGGGATGTCCGATTATTTATATTTTGCTCCTTCTCATGTCTATCGCCTCGTTTATTATTTGGCTATATAGCATGATGACCTTGCGTCTGTCCTCCATGATGCCGACATTTTTCATCCTCGAGATGCGCAAACTCTTGCAAGATAAACACTTTGACGCCGCTTTAGCCAAGTGCCGGCAGGCGAATAATTTCACCGCAGGAATCATCGCAGCGGGAGTCGTTGCACGAAAACATGGCCCTCAAGTCATGATGCAGCTTATGCAATCCGAGGGGCGGCGTTGCGCCAATAGGATATGGCAGCGCATCTCGTTTTTGAATGAGATCGCGGTTATCGCGCCCATGTTGGGACTGCTGGGCACCGTATTGGGACTGTTCTTTGCCTTCTATGACAATAATCGATCTGAAGCAAGCATTAATGCATTGTTTGACGGCCTGGGCATTGCTGTAGGAACCACCGTTGCAGGACTGATTGTCGCCATCGTCGCGATGATTTTCTACACAATTCTTAAATTCAAAGTCGTACGCTTATTAAGCGCGATTGAAAGCGCTTCCCTCTCGTTAGTGAGCGTAATCGAATGAGCTTTATTCCGGAAGAAGCGCTCAAAGGCAAAGAGGGCATTCAACTCGCCCCTATGGTCGACTTTCTTTTTCTTATCTTAATGTTTTGCGCCTGCATGGCAATGGCCCGCACAACAAGCAAGGATACAAATATCGATTTAGTTGCTGTCAGAGAAGAAATATCCACTTCAATGCCCTCTGATGCAGACGTAAAAATCATCAACATCAGCATTAATGCCGCCGGAGAATACAAGTGGATCACAGAAATTAAAGATAATCCGATGCAATCTCCTGAAGAAATAGCGGAAGAACTTAAGTCGCAATATGAAAAAGGTTTACTGTCCAAAGATAAAGCGAAAACGCAAGTCCTTTTAAAAATTGATCGCGAATCAAAGTGGGAACCTATCCTTAAAGTTATTTTTGCAATTCGCGACGCCGGCTTCGAGGTCCGCCCCGTTTATGAACCAGCTTGACGATTCTAAATAACCTGGACTCAGCACATTCAGAAAAAACAATTTCAATTAATTTTTTTTTGAATGTTTGCTGCGGGGCGTTGCTTTTTTTCGTTTCTCGCTATTAAAAATTTATTTTCTCTTGTATAAGGTCAATAAAAATCAATTTAAGTACATCTCACAAATGCGTATTCCACTCAAACCGATCAGCCCATTCCACTCAAAGCACACAAATAGCCAAACCTTCTTCCAATGTCCCTTTTTCAGATCCGTTACTCATAAAACATGGCTGATAGCAGCCATCTTTTTGAGGACTTATGTTCTATTTTACTAGATTTATAACGTTAAATAGTGTATCGTTAAGTTATATTTATTAATCAATTAACGTTTGAGTTATATGTCTAGTATTAAAAATGAAGCTATTAATTGTATTGATGTTGTTATAACTAAACAAACAAATACATTTCATATTGTCGATGCTGCTTTCAATTGTGACACCGCAAGGAAAACTGTAGAAAACATCGCCTTTATTATGGAAAACCAATTAAAATATAGCTCCGCAGATCCTAAGCATGATGTCTATCTCCAGCACAACTTCACACACGAGAAATTCATGACGGTTTTGAAAAGAACCGCACATTATATCACTCAAAAGTACAACAACGAAATTACAAAAACAATTAAAACACACGGAAAGATAATAAATTTTTTTTTATAGTCCTATAGTCAATCGGAAGCAAAAAGAGATTAAAGCTGCTTGTAGAAGAGTTAATTTAGCAGCTATTGGTTTAATTTCGTCCAGCACAGCGAAATCTTTTGCCATTTCTTCTGGGCAGGAATCCCAAGTAGGGAAAAAAGTGGACGATCTTAAACCAATACCCAGTTTAGCTGCATCTCTTCCTTTTCCAAAGGAGATAATCCACAAAGTGTTAGGTTATCTTGATGTCCATAGCTTGGCGCAATATGGACAGGTAAACGTTCAGGCAAAAAAAAATAATGAAGATATAAAATATTTACGCGCTAGGGCGCTTGGTTATGAAAGCAGCAATAGGAATGGAGCGGGAGTATATTTGAAAGAACTATTCAATGAAGTTCGTCTCTTATGCGGAGGTCTGGATGACTCTTACTGTGAGGATCATTCCTTAAATATACCACTAATTCCAAAAAAATATATTTCTTATAAAAAAAATAAAAAAAACGATGTAAATTACGAACAAACATTAGGAAATCTTGTATCTTTAACTGATCTTGAACTTTTTCATATATTTGGCGATAATTTCAAAATGCACTGTTTCTCTGGCGGTTACGACAACGCCGACGAGTCCTCCACTAGTTCAGATAAGATAAAATTCTACAACTGCCTCTCTAAAATTAAAAATAAATCTAATAATCGACATGATGAAAAAACGAAAGCCATAGGAAGCGAAGCTTTGCGTCTTGCAGTTAAATTTAATGAGACGAATATTGTTAAGTTGTTGCTGGAACACAATGCTGATGCTAATTGTCCCTGCAGTACAAACAATCCATATGATCGTTCAATACCAAAAACAAATTTTCCTATACATCTCGCATCCACCGGTTATTACAATGAGTCTACGCCGAAAGTTAAAATAGTTAAGCTTTTATTAGATCATGGGGTGAATATAAACGTTCGGGATGCAGATGGAAAAACTGCGTTGACCTTAGCGAAAGAGAGCGGCATGCAGGAAGTTGCTGAACTGTTATCACAAAGGGGAGCGATGGAATAAAGGCTTGTGTTAAAAGCTATATGGGTGCAATTAAGAGCAACTGACGAAGTGATTTTGATGGCAACAAACCGAAATATAAATGAATCATTTGCAGCACAACAATTGTTTTTTTTGAATATACAAGTCCATGTTAACTATTTTTATCTGGAATTGCTGAATAAACATCAATATAGTTTACAATTTAATATGAAATCTGTTAGATTATTGACTAATAATAATCATATTAATGGATGATGAAATCATGTGTGCATTTTTAGGAGGCGCGCTTGCCGTAGGAGTCGCTATAGGAGGCAGCTTAGAATTAGGGGCTATGTCGGCGGAAGCGACAGGATTAATCAGCGCAGGGAGCGGAGCTCTAAGCGGGTTGACTTTTCTTGGCGCAACAGTCGTAACGGGGGTTCCAACTTATTTGCTTGTACGCTATTCAATCTATCATCTTTGCCGCATGTGTAATTTATCAGAAAGAACCGCTAAAACATTAGCGAGTGTCTTCGCCTTTGCTGCAGCTTTTTTTGTCGCCGCTGCAGTCACTTGGGCTATTCTGGGGACCTTTAGCGTAAGCCTTCCATTCACCGCCCTTCTTGCCATCACCGCTATTCAAGCGGGTATGTGGTTATGTTGGTCAACAGTTATATATGCAATAGCCAGTGCAATCATGACACGACAATGCGGCGTTCATAATTGTCTGCCTTACCACTTGGCTAATTCCGATTCTTTTCTTTAAAGGCGCGCAGCGTTTGGAGTGCGTGCGACTTGTCGCCGCTTTGGAAGACCTCGACTTGTCGAGGTCGAAGCGTAAATCTAAAATACCTAAAAGCTGGCATTTTGAACGTTGAACAAGTCATATTGTCGATAGCAAAACGCTTTCCAGGTTAACGTTAAGCTAGCTTTTAGGTATTCTAGATTCACGCTTCGACCTCGACAAGTCGAGGTCTTCCAAAGCGGCGACAAGTCGCACGCACTCCACACGCTGCGCGAAAGAAAGGTTAAAAAAAGCCTATAAGCCAAAAGGGTAGAGATAGCTCAACAGGAAAAGATTGGCGTGAGCGGGAAAATTGACGGCGTAAACGCGATGCGCATATTCGAAGCTAAGGATTCCTAAATCAAAGTTATAGGTATAGCGGGCGCCAATATCGATTGATCGATGCGCAATAGGACCGTAACCCCGAAAATGGCTGTGAGCATGCAGATTGCGATCGCCCAATCCCCAGAGGGAGTGCAGGAACAATCGAAGTTGGGATTGATCGCACCAATTTTTTTCCCAATAAGCGTCCCCACGGATCCAGGGGTAACCCTGATCCGCCATTCCTATTCCAAACACCCCCCACCAATGCGACAGCCAGGAACTTAAATGGGAAGTTTCTTTGCCCACAGCTATGTGCGCTTCAGCCGCAATTTGTCCGTGATGAAAGGAGCTGATGTCATTAACGCTATGTCGAAACGCTTGGATGATAGTGATTCCGGTTGTCAAAGAGACAGGATCGTCGACAATGTCATTCAGCCAACGATAACGACCTGTCAAGCGTACGCAATCGCACGTTCCACGCTGGCGAGGCGTATCGGCAAAAACCGTTTCGATTTCGCCGCTCCAATCAAATGCCGACATCCCTACGCTAAGGGTATAAAAACGGTCGTAGCTAGGCTTGTGAATGTAGCCGTGAGATTTTGCGATTGAACGATAAGTCTGGTATAATCCTGTCAGTCGAGGTTGGAACTCAAAATCTTCATCCGGCCATGGCATTAGCTCTGTAGCGTTGATTATTATGGGGATAAGACATAAGAGGACCAACCAACGCTTCAGCATTACTCGATTCCTCGGGCGCTAAGGGCGCGTTCCGCTTCGATCGCCGCCATGCAACCGCTTCCCGCAGCCGTCACAGCTTGTCGATAAACGTGATCCTGTACGTCTCCGGCTGCGAATACCAGTTCAACGCTGGTTTCCGTTGTGCCTGGCTTTACTTTTATGTAGCCGGTTTCATGCATTTCCAGCTGTCCCTGTAAAAAAGCGGTGTTGGGAACGTGGCCGACTGCAAAAAACACGCCGCCAGCCTCGCGCTTGGTGGTTTTTTGCGTTTTATGGTTTAGAATGTCAACATGTTGCACGGAATCCTTCCCACCGACTGAAACGATTTCACTGTCCCAGAGGATTTCAATTTTAGGATGGTTCATCGCCCGCTCCTGCATGATTCGCGAGGCGCGCAATTTATCGCGGCGGTGCACAAGATACACCTTGCTGCCGTATTTCGTTAAAAAGGTCGATTCCTCAACGGCGGAGTCTCCTCCGCCAATCACGTAGAGGTCTTTATTTCTAAAAATCGGCATCGCTCCATCGCAGACGGCGCACGCCGTCACGCCTTTTTGCCAAAGTTCTCCATCCCGCGTTCCCGGAATATCGAGTCGTTTTGCATTGGCGCCGGTTGCGATGATCACAGCGTCAGCCAAGTATGAGTGGGTTTTTCCTTTAATCATGTAAGGGTGTTTTGTGAAATCCACTTCATCCACATCTTCCGTTAAGATGTTGGTTCCAAATCGCAAAGCTTGCTTGCGAAAGCTTTCCATCATTTCAGGGCCGGTGACGCCTTCAGGAAAACCGGGATAATTTTCCACTTCCGTCGTCGTCATCAGCTGGCCTCCGGCAGGACCTGAAAAATACCCTTCAAACATAACTGGAGACAGCATTGCGCGCGCGGCATAGATTGCCGCCGTATAGCCTGCCGGTCCGGATCCAATGATTATCAGTTTCGCTTTTTTCATGATGCGCCTTCCTTAAAATCTAATAAAAGTGATGTCACGATGATAACCGATTTCTTCAAATAAAAAAAGGTCTTGTTTGGAGGGGGGTGCAATTAAAAGTGAGGGGCAAGGAGGGTAGCCAGGGCGTCCCGCCCTGCTTTGTTAGGCAGAAAAACATTGAAGATAATACACGCGACCGGGCGGGACGCCCTGGCTACCCTCCTTAGCCTCTCATTCCTGAGTGCACCTCTCTTATGGAGGCGCTTATCGATATTAGCGGCTTGCCGCTCGGAGCTTTTAATTGCACTCTTTGGGAAGGCGCGCCAATTCCTGTTAATGCGGGAATTGCTGAGAGCGCACAGTTTAAGGCCTTAAAGCCGACAGTATCGCACAGCTATATACGGAATTAGCGGCTATGCCAAGAGCTGCGCAATGTTTAATGATGAGTTCAATAGACTGTTTATATTCCGTTTTATTTATTCGTCCTTTGTCAAAATCATTATTAAGTGCGCTAACCAATGCATTTATTACAGTCTTTTGAAACAAATCTGTAACCAACTCTGCACATTCGCTACCATCAGCGCCAAAGTTCAATAACTCGATTGTTGTATCCATTATAGAGCTGATGTTTTGTGGAGGCTCTGCAATCCAACCATCAAGAATTGCGTGCAATTCTGAGCTATTTTTCTTTTCACGTGCATGAGCGCAAGCCACACAAAATTTCATTTGTTCTTTGCGGTTCTTGAAATCAACTTTAGTTTCCTCAGGAAACTTAAATTGAAAACGCCGTGACAAGGCGTTTTTCAATTCTTCTTGTCCTTCTTTGTCTGTACATTGTACTAATTTTGACAATAAGTATTTGTAATCACCTGATGAATCCGTCTTAATTGTTTTCCATCTCTTGGAAACATCTGAGAGACCTACCTCATGTCTGTATTTGTCCATCGCAGAGGTCGTACTATCTTTATCAAACAGCTTATTAACGACAACTTGTAATATTTTTTCCTGACCTGTGCTATCGAATATGTATGTTCCATTTTCTCTTTTTGCCGCACACATTATCAAAGCGCATTCTAAAGAATTCCAAATAGAATTATCATAATCAAAAATTAATTTATTATATATGTAATTATGCATAATAACTTCCTTTATTTTTATATATTTAACACACAGATAACACTGTAATGTAACAATAAAAGAAAAACAAGGCAAAAACATTCCGCTAGGAAAAAAGTAGGCAATGCCACATAATCGCGGGGATGTCGTTTCAACAGATGGAGGTCGTCAACATACAGAGATGAAAGAGTGTTTTCGCAGGTTATTTCACATCTATTCAGGAGAAGAGCAAAACGCTTTTATGTTTGCTTGCCTAGGCTTTTTGTGGGCCTTGGCGGTGACTTCCGGTCAAAAATTCGCCGATGCGCTGTTTTTGCTGCATATCGGAGCGGATTCTCTCCCAACAGCTTATATGCTGACAGCTTGCGTTATGATCATTTTGGCGGCTTTTTTATTGAAGGCGTTCCATGTGATCAGCATTCATCGCATCTTCATTGGAACATTGCTGGGCGGCATCTGTTTTTACGGCATTGCGCATCTATGCTTGATATTCCAACTCGGCATTGTCAGCGGCTGGCTTTGGTTTGCGCTAAAAATTTTTGGTTCCGTGCTCTTTTGTTTGGTGGTGACCTGTTTTTGGACATTCATCGATCAATACTACCACATGCAAGACGCCAAGCGGCTGTTTAGCTTATTCTCTTCCGCTATTTTCCTCGGCGTCGCTTCAACGGGCGCCATTATGCGCTCGGGATTGATCGCCTTTGAACAACTCACCCTATGCATCATCGCCCTCCTTTCTTTAACGATTTACTGGATCATGCGCATTGTCAACCAGGTAAAACCTGTGTACGATGAAGAATTATTGGAAAGCAGCGGCAGTGAAGAAGACAATACGCTCAAGTTTTTAGTTCAATCGATTTTAAGTTCAAAATTCACGCTGCTCTTGATGACGGCAAATTTCTTGATCTTTCTATTTATGGTTGTAACCGAATACAGCTATTTGTCGGCCTTTGACCATTATTTTGCTCCGGAGACGACCGTGGTCTCTGGCGGCGAACAGAGCGCCCGACTGACGATATTTTTGGGACAATGCATTGCAGGGGTAAGCATCCTGAATCTTATTTTTGGCTTATTCGTTTATAGCCGGCTTGTGCGTCGTTTTGGCGTGAATGGCATGCTGCTCTTCACTCCGATATTTTTGCTGCTCACCTATAGCGGCTGGCTATTCAACAATAGTTTGATTTTTCCAATTATGGGATTTTTTGTTGTGGAGGGGATGCTCTATACTGTAGAGGACAATAACTTCACTCTCCTTTTGAACGCCGTCCCGCACAAGGTGAAGTATAAAATTCGCCTAATTATTGAATCTTTTTTTGAACCCATCGGCATGTTGATCAGCTCACTGCTTCTTACGTTTGCGCCTATCGACAGCCGTTTGTTGGGCCTTATTTTAGCGGCGTGCGCATTGTTTGTGGCGCTTATTCTTCGCAAACAATATGTGAAGGCCATCTACCTCAATCTCGCAGACAATGCGGTGCATTTTCAAAGGTCTATCCGCGATTGGTTTACAGGCATGCCTCCGAAGCAAAAAAAAACAACGGAAAGACGGTTATTGGCTCTTGTCCATGTTGGCGATGAACCTTCGCAACTGCTCGCCATCGAAGCCTTGTTGAGCTTTAGCGATGGAAAAGATCTGACAAAATTTT
>Ga0207104_1090_pt1 | contig 21261 bp, 23 predicted proteins | sample Alteio_BWMinHeat_79_FD_153538 | JGI IMG/M metagenome (GOLD analysis project Ga0207104, IMG submission 153538) | Enriched cells from forest soil in Barre Woods Harvard Forest LTER site, Petersham, Massachusetts, United States -... | ecosystem: Environmental > Terrestrial > Soil > Temperate forest >...
CTCCATCAATGGTTTTGATTTTTTCTGCCGTAATTCGTAGCGTTCTTTTGGTATCAAATTATTATTTTTTGCTTCACGTTCAATTTTATAAAGCTCTTTAAAAAAACGCATTGCTTCTTTGGCGAGGCCTTTACCTTTTGCGCCTTGTGCAATCGGTTCAAATTTTCTTCTCGCGTGGGAGTTGCAATTCACAATCTTTGCAATCGTCGCGCCGACTAGATCAAAAAAATTATCGCCATCTGCATGCAAGTACCCTTCAAAACCTGCAAACCAGTCATAGACAAATTTTTTATGTTCTTTTTCATTGTATTCATACAAAATAACGGATTTTTCAGGAGGTCCCCCGCGTATACAATAAACATAAGATTTGGTTTCAGCCGCATGTCCCGGTTCATTCAGCTTGCAGGGTTGTTGCATCGCATGAAGCAATATCGTTCTCAATCGCTGAATCTTTCAGTAAATTCCAAAGAGGCTGCATTGGATATCTTAAATCAATCTGCCAGCGAGCCATGCTCTGACGTGAGCAATCGACGCCGTAACGTTCATTCAATTGTTTTTCTAAATGATAAAGGGGTTGGCGGTCTTCGAGCTTACTGACGACAAGGAAAGATAAAAATTCTTCTGTCGCTTTCACTTTAGGGAGTATATGTAAAGGCGCAGGCGCTGTAATGATCTCTCCATCACATCCTTTTGGGCAAGCGACAACTTCTCGGCGTTGTTCAATGATTTCATGAATAGGAGGTTGATAATGTATGAGTTTTTTTATTTCATAACGTATGACCGATTTGCATGTACCACAATCACATAGCTTATCGTTTTCTGAAACAGGAATAATATCAATACGTACGGGTAAATCTTTGTTATTTTTATGTTTCTTCTTTCTAACATGAGACGCTATTTTTATTTCATCTTCTTGTTTGTTTCCTTTTGCGTCCGCAATAGCAAATTTGGCATCTTCCTCAAAAAAGTTTTTTTGTGGATTTTCTGGGTCAATGTAACGTTCAGATTTTTTACCAAAACGATGGCGTAACAATTCTTTTAATTGTGCATGCATCTGATCGTAAGCTTGCGCGTACTGTTCGCAGCGTTTTTCGGAGGCATTCAAAGCATCTTTTAAAGTTTGGATCTCATCGTTTAGATTTTTTATGGTGACTTCAAAATTCATGGTTAAATCGCTATTTATTATGCGCAAATAATACTATAAAAATAGCGATTTTTCAGCATTTTTATTGGTTTTTTTAATAAAAATTCTTCGGTGTTATTTCAGGTAATGCGGATTGTTTCATATAATCCAAGCCTGATAATAACCAGCTTAATTGATCACGCGATAATTCTAATGTCTGATCGTTAATGCTTGGAAATTTTAATTTTCCTTTTTCGATTCGCTTATAAAACAAACAAAAGCCATTCCTATCCCACCATAACATTTTTATCTTATTCGCATGGCAATTTCTGAATAAAAATAACTGGCCTGAAACAGGATTTAATTGTAGGTGGTCTGCAATGAGAATCACAATTCCGTCGATTTGTTTACGGAAATCAATAGGTTTTGGGTATAACCAAATGGGCGTGGTATAAGATAGCAGCATTCTTACATCATCCTATCTAAAATCAATATCAATGCCTCTTTATCATGGATATGTAAATCATTACCATTTTTAAAAGTTATCGAACATATTGGTTTGTTGTTCGGTGAATGCATTACTGATTTTATTTTAATAGGAATAAGCGGATGGCAAGATTTTTTTAATCTTTTTTCCCAATAATTAAATCGAAAGTAACTGATCTGATTAGCACGGCAATAAGCGGATTTACTGAGTTGACTTTTCTTTTGGGATTCAATTTGACTTTCCCAATAGACTTTATCTTCTTTGATTACCTCAGGTATAGAAGTGTTTAATTCATTTGCTTTCATTTTATATTTCCAAATGGTGAAAGCAGTACTATTGCAAAATAATAATCTTAAAAAAAGATGGGTTTTATGGTGCGCTTACACATTAGAAGATAAAAAATAACATATAACTACAATTAATCACATTACTGAGATCTCTATACTCCATTGATTCCATTATTGTATTTCGTGATAAAAAGTTGTGGACAATAGTTTTCGTATATCTCATAATCCCTTGGTCCTAGGTTCGAGTCCTAGTGGGCCCAGCAGAAATAACAAATTAATCAATAAGTTATCTCTTTGTAAAGTGCGGGGCGTAAAATTTGTTAGATTTAGTAGGACTATAGTAGGACAAATAAAAATATCTTCTATAGCCCAACAGCATGAAAAATAGGTTATAATTTAGTTGTGGTTCTTTGCCTATGGCTTGGAACGTACAGAGGCTTCGGCCGCTGAGCCAGCGTAGCAAATCAGCGACCGTTTATTACTTCATACATTTCCTCTTATCCCACTTTGGCGACTTTCTTATAGAATTAATACTATTGTCCGCAACATAAGCAGTAATAAACTCGGCTTTAATCGGCCTGTCTTGCTCATCAAATTTCACATCAATCACTACAACAAATTCTTCATAAACAACGCTTACACGTCTATTAGGTTCAATCACTTTATCTTTTTTATTCCAGCCTTGATAAAGTTCGGCATGCGGATTTTCAAGCGTTGCTTTTATCCAATCGATCCTTTTTGCTCTATGGATTGAGAAAGCATCTTTTTTTCCATCACGATTGGTTGACTCATAAAAAACATGACCAAATTTTGATGGGCTAAAATATACTCTGATATTATCAAATGTAATGATTTTAGCGCGACAATAATGTTTTTCAAAATATTGCTTATACTCTGCTGGGGTTGCATAACATATAAATGGAGGCTTTGACACTTACCAACCTCCTTCTAGCCTGATCTTAAAAATATTAAATTTTTTTTCACTTACAGCCGTCGGTAGCAATTCATGCTTTAGTCCATCTTCAAGTCGCTGAATAATGCTTAATTTTGCCTGACTAGTAATGCTGTTATTAATTTTAGCACTCACTGCACCAAGCAAAACATCGACAAACTGTATCAAAACAACCTCATGTGAAGGTAGCGCTTGTACGAAATTAACATCAGAGCTTAGATTAGATGCACGCAAACAATAAGTTAATTCTTTTAATCGAGAAGGATCACGATTTGTTTTGGTATCACAAAATACTGTATAAGAATTAAAATCCGAGATCCAATTATGTAGTAATTGATAATAAAATTTATAAAAGCCAAGCTCTTTATCATCATTGTGCCATTTTAAATCCACATTACCTGAATCAATCACTATGCAACGAAACCGTAATTTATCTTCGTGAGATAAAAATAAATCCACAAGAGAGCAATAAAACCTAATCTTAGATGGTGAAACTTTATTCCACTTGACTTCACCTTTAACAGAGTATTTATCACGCAGGTTTTTGATATCTTTTTTGATCTGATCCTTTAGAGTAGCCGGCAACCATAAGCCACCGATTAAGAAAAATTTATTACTTTGCTTTTGTGCAATCAAATCTTGGCGACTTTCGTCGCAGTAGACTTCGAAATCCATGCCATATACTCATTGTATTAATATTTAGTAGATTATAATGAATGCAGTAAAGCTAATAAATATACGCTACAAAATATAAACGATTTCATTACACATCCTCCAAAATCATGAGATTTCCAACAAACAACCTTGAAGATTGTTAAAAATACCTTAGCATCTTTTATAATTGAAAAATTTTTTTCAGTTTTTGATTACTATGAGTATGAATAGATTTATTCTTAGTATCAAAAAAGCTACCTTGCTCAGGAAGAAGAATTGGATAATTTTTACATAAACTAATCTCATAAATATGGCTATTAAATAGTGATATTAATGCAACAATATTTCGCATTTTATCTTGTTGAATAACAATAATATGACCTACTCCAGAATTTCCAGTCAATTGATCTCTATAATAGATATTTCGATGTATAGGCTTCACCATCTGATATCCTACATAAGTTCCATGTCTAATATAATTTCTTATATCGTCAAAACCAACGCTCAAAGCAACGTTTGCACCATACTGCTTAATAAAATAATTAAAAGCAACTTTCGAGATAGCCCTCAATATTTTTTGATCCACTATAGAGCGGAAATGTAGATCTTGCGGTTCTTTACCAAGAAATACTTGTGCAAGATTATTCTTATTTATACCCATACTTATGTTTTCACTTTGCAAAATTTTGATAGCCTTGTGATATTCAGCTATTGCTGTTTGATAAGGAAAAAAAATATCGATGTACCCCACTTTAGGGCATAAGCCTATACTCTTAATAAATGATCCACTTAACTTATGATCAATCCTAAAATTAACCCTGACTCCTTTTGTCGAATTCATTACAATTATTTGACTTGTAATATTCACATAAAACACAGGATGAGTAGATTGCACAAAATCAGCTAGATCAACCAATAAGAAGCCATGTTCTTTATGCTTTATATAAGCATCGCTTAGAATTTTTTTATGCTTTTTCTTCTGTATAAATTCAGCAATATCTGTAACACCAGCTCTGCAACGATGCATAACACCATATACACTATCCCTACCCAAATCATTTTCTAAATTTTTTGAGAAATAACTATTGCAATCCGAACAAACAATTTCAATTAGTGTCATTGATTGTTTAAAACGCCCAAATGATTCAGGAATTACATGTTCTTTATTGAATTCAGAGGATTTTTTTCTGTACAGACAATATACACACTTTATTTGTAATTCTTTTTGCCTTTTTTTAATCAATCAATGTCCTTAATTATGGTTTATTTAATTTAAATCATATGGGCTAAATTTATGTATGCAATTAATTATCCAATAAATGACAATTAAAATTTTTGCATTCTAACTCGCAAAGTTCCTGAAAATACCCTACTTTAGGTATCCTTTGTGGAAAACAAATATCATTATCGAGTAGAGCTAAATTTTGCAAAATTTCGGAAAAAAATGCAGAATTGTTAGTGGCATTTTTATAATGTTTTCCTATATAACCATAACTAATATTTGGATAATGATACATAGACGTAATTCTCTATAACCGACTGCGCATTATGCAGCGAGTAGCTGTAATAGCTTGTCTTCTGGTATCGGTCTTATTGGTTGAGATATTACTAAAGCCAGAGGTAAATAATAATTGCTTATATTCAGAAAAAGTTCTTTCTCGACCTTCTGTTTGCAATAGCATTGCCATATCAGAGAAACAAACATCACTGATTTTATTTTCAGGTAATATGGCTTCCAGAATAACAATTTTCTTGCTTGGTTTAAGATGATAAAAAACGCGTTTTAAAATCTCGATATTTGTCTTGTCTGTCCAATCATGTAATATCCATCCTAGAATGATTAAATCATATTGTTGGCTTGAAGGTATTCCTGAGAGATTTCCATCTTTTGTCGGCTCCAAGAATGATCCTGGTACGAAACGTACTCGTGATTCTTTAGGAGAATATTTGTAAAATGTTTTTTTCATTAATGGGATCGCGTCTGGTAATTCATAGATATCCACATACTCTATAGGCTCGCATTTTTTTAAAATTTGCAATACAAATGCACCGCTGCCACCGCCTACATCAAGTATTGATTTTATGCCATCAATCTTTAACTTGCTGACAATGGCTTTGTCATCATCAGTATTTAATTGATGCAATCCATTGGTAAATATTTCAAGCAAAACAGGGTTATCTTTATATAATGCGAATGGATGGGTTACTTCATTATTAAAAAATGCTGACCATTGGCTTTTCCCTGTTTTTAAAGCCCCCACTAATCCTTTTACACTAAACATGGGAAACATGATTTTTTCAAAATGCTTAATTCGATGGCCAATATAATCAAGTGAATCAGATAATAAATATTTTCTAGTGGCCACTGGAATAGAATATTTTTTATGCTCATCTTGAATTATCAAATTATTTTTAACAACAGCTTCTAACATCTCGCGACCATAGTCAGACAATTCATTAAATGATTTCGGTCGAAATTTTAATGCATCTGCTAATTTGCTATTAAATAACCAAAATAAAACGATAGAACTATCTTTTGAATAAGAAGGGCCATTTATAATGGCCATGAATTTTTTATCAGTTTTTTTGACAAGTCCTAAATGCGCAGCTGCATGTAAAAATCGAGATAGTGCATCACTATTTAGTTCAAGCTGCTTCGCAACGTCCTCAGCAAATCGAGGTACATTTAAAATTGTTTTTAGATTAAGCTCTAAAAAAGCATCATATACAGCAGCTTTTCGATAGGCTTGCTGACATTCCAACAAAACATACTGATAATTAATCATTTCGTATTTTTTTACTGCTTAGCCTGATAGTTAAACTAGATAGCTGAAACCAACAGATTTAGTCTTGGTACGATACTTTAACATGTTAATACTCCTATAAATTAAATAATAAAAATGTAATAGCTTGTCTTAATCATTTTCATGATAACTCTATTTTAATTTCATTTTTTCTTCATGTTCCCGCAAAATATTTTCGCTACCACAAACATACCCAACACAATGAGCGTCTTCAGGACTTATGTTTGATATTATAGATCGATTAGCTGATATTTCTTCTGCAGTTTTTTGTGAAATCTCATCAACGCCAAATTCTTTAATGCCGAAAAGCATCTTTTTCAAATTTTCACAAAGTGTTGTGGTGACAATCTTATATTTTGGCTTGCTAAGATCGTTGCATGCATAATAAGTAATGGTTCTTACATCTTTTCTTGAAAAACCTTCCAGCATTTTATCATCGCAAACTAACTCTTCAGGAGTAAAAGTAATCTCTTTCCCTGTGCCGACAATATGGATTTTTATTTTCGCCCTACCAGACGAATCGTATTCAATGTTAGTAATGCGATAAGACTGACGTGTTTCCAGCTCTTTTTTTACTTCCTGATATTTTTTAAGGAGCCAACTGATATATTCAGTTAACTGCAACTGCACTGGTTTCTTCCTCATATGTTCTTTCTGCACTTATCATATTTCCTATTTTATCTTTAGGCCATAATTAAATTTTTCTATCGTTATTTTAGTTTTTTTTCATCAAAACTTCCTTAAACGGTTGGATACCGCTACCATAAATTTAACGAAGTTTTGTTTGATAGCGTTAAGTTTTAGGTGGAGTTCATTCTCCACCTAAAACTTAAATTTTGTACCGAAGGTACTCATTATTGACCAACACTTAAAACTTCATCACCATCGTTCAAGCGCGTCATTCTATATCGTTCAAAGTCGGGACTCAATGCTTTTAAGTAACGATCTTCTACATCAATCAGTAATTGCCGAAAAATAGCTATATTGATATTGGCAAGCTTTGCAATGACATAACTTCGATCTTTAGGCGACTTATCTGGATCAGCAATCAAAATTGTATTTTTAGGAAAAACAGGATCCATCGCCGCATCATGGATTTTTACAGCAAATCCATTTTTACCAACACTAGCATCTGTGAAAATTAATGGCCTCAGCTTTGATATCTGAATTTAAAAGACAGAAAAAATCATAATAATGTCTTGATATTCTCAGCGGTAATTTTTTATCATGCGGAAGATGCGCATATTGATGAAGAATTGTCGCCTTTTCCCAAAAGGTGCGTTTTGCATCGAGAACCTTAACCCACACGTCAGGTTCTGTGACTTTCTCTTTAAGCGTAGTCTTCGCGGGTAAATTAAGTACCTTTGCTATGCGTTTTAACATCGAGTAATCAGGCGTATGCCGCCCCTTTTCATAATGATTCATACGAGCACTAGCTGAAAATTCATCCGTACCAGCAGCAATACCTAATTGCTTCTGGGAAAGCTTAGCAGCTTTCCGAGCTTCTTTAAGTCTTTTGCATAATGGAGAATCAGTCACTGACAGCTCATAAGATTAACTTACAAGCTTAGAGAATCTAAGTTTTTTGCTTTCTTAGATACTCAGGGCTGTCCCATTAAAAATGTTGAAAATTAACCAAAAATCATAGCATTCATTGAATATTTTTAGTAGTCTCTAGCACTTTTATTTTTCACAGGAAATTAGGACTATGCAAAATGATCTTTCAATATCATTTAAGGAACATTTCTCAAAATTAAAAGATCCCCGAATTAATCGAAAAAAACTTTATCCTTTAATGGAAGTTTTATTTGTGATTTTATGTGGCACGATCTGTGGTGCTGAAAGTTGGCGTGATTTTGTTACTTTCGGAAAAGAGAAACTGGATTTTCTAACAAGATACTTTCTTTTTGAAAACGGAATCCCATCAAAAAATACTTTTGCACGCGTGATGGCAAGTATGAACACAGAAGCGTTTAAGACATGTTTTATTCAATGGATTCAATCATTGCATATTATTTTGAGAGAAGTTATTGCAATTGATGGAAAAACATTACGTCATAGTTTTGATACAGCAAAAGAAAAATCAGCTATCCACATGGTAAGCGCTTTTGCTACAGAAGCACGCTTGGTCTTGGGACAAATTAAAGTATCGGACAAAACAAATGAAATTACAGCCATACCCATGCTGCTAGACTTGTTAGAATTAGCTGGGGCTATTATTACGATTGATGCTATGGGCTGTCAAAAAGATATCGCTCAAAAAATTATAGAAAAAAAAGCAGATTACATCCTTTCTTTAAAAGGGAATCATAGTACCTTACATGAAGACGTTAAGTTATTTTTAGAAACTGAGGCTTTAAAAAAGCAATCAAATAATGCTGTGAGTGATATATGTGAATCGATAGATGCTGGCCATGGAAGAATCGAGACACGTAGGTGCTGGGTAAGTGATAAAATAGATTGGCTGGAACAAAAAGTAGAATGGTCTGGCTTAAATGCTATTGTAATGATTGAAGAGATTCGAGAATTTGGTGAGAAAATAACAAAAGACCGTCGTTTCTTTCTAACAAGTTTGCCAGCGGATGCAAAACTTATATCTTCTTCTATTCGAGCACACTGGGGCATTGAAAGTACGCTACATTGGACATTAGATATGACCTTCCGAGAAGATGAGTCGCGAGTTCGCACTGGGAATGCAGCAGAAAACATGGCAGTAGTCAGGCACATTTCGCTTAATATGCTTCAAAACGCCAGAAAAACTGAAAAAGACATTAGCATACGTGGCTTACGGAAAAAAGCTGGATGGGGTAATTCTACGCTGGATAACATAATAAGGCAGAATTTTTAATGGGACAGCCCTGTTATTTTTGCAGGAATTTATTGCTTCTAATTCTTCAGGTGCATTCTGTTCCAATAAAAATCCGAGTCGTTTAAATACCGCACCATTAGCAAGCTTTTTAGCATAGTCAATTAACAGAGGTGTATTTTTATATTCTGATTTAAGATAATTTTTAAACATGTCTAACACACTGCGAACACCACCGGCAAATGCAGGGTTAACAAGAAAATCCAGAATAGTACGGGATGGATCAGAAATAAAAATTTTAACTTGTCCTCGCCATAAAACCTTAAAACCAAACATTGTAGCCTCGGATATTGTATGTATCAAAAATTCCGATTTTCTTATCACTGGACGATGATTTTTTAATTTTCTAGTAGTAAAAACAGAAACAGTGCGAAATATTTGCTCTGTTAACCCCCAATGCTCCGCAGCACTCCAGCCACCGTCTTCGAGCTACTGAATATACAATCTCTGTTGCAACTGGCAAATGAAACGCTTTTACATTGTATAATCAGGAGACAATCCCTTTTGTTTAGAGAAGACACCATTGATTACTCCATTACAATTAGGCAATAAAATTTTTCCTACGAATTTAATTCAAGGGCCTTTGGCTGGCGTGAGCTCCGCGCCCTTTCGGTATTTAACTTGGATTTATGGGTCCCCTGCTTTTTCATGTACGGAAATGATTTCTTGTAAAACTTTAATTCACCAATCGAAAAAAGTTTATCAACGCTATATTGCAAAATCGCCTGAAGAAGGGCCCACTTGCTTTCAGTTATCAACCAATGACCCGAAAGAACTAGCGCTTGCAACGAAAATCGTAACAGACTCTGGTGCTGATTTGGTTGACCTAAACTGTGGTTGTCCCGTCAAAAAAATTCGTAACAAACATGCCGGTTCATTTTTGTTATCTGATCCAAAAAAGTTATACGCACTTATCATCGCGATGAAAATGAATACGCATTTACCGGTTTCCATAAAAATTCGAGTGGAAGGCGATTCTACAGATAAATCAAATCTTGCAATTGCTGAAGTTATTAGAGATACCGGCGCAGATTTTTTAATAGTACATGGTCGTCATTGGTCTGAAAATTATGAAACTTCTTGCAGATATGATCAAATAAAATTTTTTGTGAATGAATTAAAAATTCCTGTTATTGGAAATGGCGATATAAAATGCGTGGAATCCTTAAAAAAAATGTTTTTAACCGGATGTGCAGGTGTCATGATTGGACGCGCAGGGGTTGGACAGCCATGGTTAATAAAAAAATTAAACGCAGAAATGAGAGGTCAGAAATTTGTTGAACCCTCACTAAAAGAAATTGGTGAGATTTTTTTAAAACATGCTACTAGTTTAATTACACTACTAGACAGCGAATTATTAGGAATTTTGCAAGCACGAAAATTCGCAAAATATTATGCAAGAACTTTAAAAACGAAAAATGCATTTGTTGAAGAAATAAATATTTGTAAAAATTATAATGCTTTACAAACGATAGTTAATAATTTTTTTGAAGTATAGATGTAATGATTACTGTTTTTAGTAATAAATTGGTGGATTACGTCGTAAAAAAACAGGACTTTTTCACCCTACAAATGGTATGATATTCCGATCTAGCAAGGAGCTACTGTGTTAAATATCTTATTAATTTTTATTGGTTCAGGATGCGGCGGGATTCTGCGTTATTGGATATTCTCATTTGCAGAAGACTCCTTAGGACGTCATTTTCCGTATGGCACCCTTTTTATTAATGTGAGCGGATGTTTTTTAATGGGATTTCTATTTATTCTCTTACTAAAAAGAATGGATAATACGGGATCATTACTCAGTGCTTTTTTACTCATCGGTTTTTTAGGCGGATATACGACTTTTTCTACCTTTTCTATTGAGACTTTCAAACTTTTTGAAAATGGGGATTTTTTAACTGGATTTATCAATATTTTATTGAGTATTACGCTTTGTATTTTTGGGACCTGGTTTGGAATCATTGCCGCAAAACACTTATAAAATAGAACTATTATCCCTTTCCTACATTCATCCTAACCGGTATATCTGATTTCTTTTCTTCTTCTTTAATAAACGCATCCAATCTTTCCGAATCACTTTTATGTTTTGTAAAAAAAGCCCAGCGGGAAGGTTTTTTCTGAACTTTCTTTTTCGTTTCTAAAAATCTTTCTAAGCCATTACGCATGATTTTATAAAATTGAATAGTTTCATCGATCGAAGGTCGAGAGCGCGGATCAGTGTGTACCATTAAATTAAGAAAATTAGTCATTTTCTTTAAATATAAATCCTTGGCTTTACTATCCATATCAATCCCTTTCAACATATTTTCAAGACCACTCCTATTAAATTCAGCTTTTACTTCCGCTTTATTTTGTTCGTCAATATTCGTCTCGCTTTGTCTTGCAGCAATTTTATTTTGATAAACATTTTCGGCACCCAACATTGCCATCAAATCTGGGCCGATAGAAAATATATCCGTTGTCTCACTGAAACGATTTTCTAAAACTTCAGGAGCAATATGCCCAGGCGTTCCGGCTGAAGTTAATGTCGCAATTGATTTACTTCTTACATTTCCAAAATCCGTTAAGTAAGGTTTAATTGGATCGGAATATACATCGATAAGAATATTATTTGCTGTTAAATCTCCGTGAGATATACCTATCGAATTTAAAGATTTGACACTATCCAATATATCTAAAATAAAATCTAATTTTTTTAATAACGGTAATTCTTTAATGGCAGGAGATATTCTCTGATTATACATTAAAGGTTCATCCGGTAATCGTTTCGTAATAAGAAAAATTTTATGAAGATTTTCATCATAAACAATTGGCTGCGTTTCCATAGGCGAAAAAATTCGATTTATATTTTCCTCTAATTTCATTTGATCCACAGATACTTTTTTATCATCTACTATTTTTACTGCAACCGGAAGAAATTTAAGATTTTTGATTTTATCTATTTCTTCCATTTCTATTTTCCACCCTTTAACCACAACACCAGACGTTCCTCTTCCTAATAATTCTTTTCGTCTCACTTCATTATAATTTTCATCTTCGAGAGTATTTTCTTTAGGATAACTAAAAATATAGTAACTTGTTATTTCATCTATATCATCGTCGAAATCTGCCGCTGTTTTTAGATCTTTTTCCGAATCTTTTTCAAACTCTACACTCACTTTTAAAATAACGTAATTATCATCGCACCGAATAAAACGACTCATCGGAGATTCAACTATTTTCCGAAGAACATTCTCCCTCAAAATTTTCGGCGCATCATTTTTAAATTCAGAAAAGCTCATTTCATACACCCCTCTCTTATATATTATATAACTTATACAGTTAGTTATTTTTTTAATACAATCAATGAAATAACTGATAATTATAGAAAAGACGCCAGAAAAACCTCGTATTTTGAAACAGATAGTTTAAAATTTTAGACAGTTACCGCATAATAAAACACTTCATATTGCCAAGGATGGGTTAATCATGTTTCGACTAGGAATATTCAAACAACTCACTTCATACAGCGATAATACTATTGACTGGACTCGCACGGGGGAATTGTTACTGTCCTATAAACATAAATATTCTTCACGTGAAATTTTAATACGTGGATCGATTATATGTACCACTGCCGCATTTTCATTTTTAGGTTATTCGCTGAATGATCCAGACGAAACACATTGTTCCAATATAACCTTGGGACTCATGTCAGGATTTTTAGGATTTGTCATTTCACATGGGATAGCCATTATTCCGATCGTTAAAAAACGCGAAAACATGCGAGCAGAATGTGAAATTTTAAAAGAAAAAATTATTGAGAAATCTCAAGAATTGTCTTTACCACAAAATAATATCAACGCTTTATTGAAAATCATTTCGGAAATAACGTTAGAGGATGATCACCGTGCGAATGCCTCACAAACATGGGGACATCGAAAAAAATTGTTGAATAACTTATACGAATGTTTACAAGAAAATAACTTTTTGTTTTTAAATCCAGAAGATTTTAATTTAATGTTAGAGTATTTAGAAATACACACGCTTCGGAAAAGAATGCCGTAACACTGTTGCAGATTTCTTCATAACCCGTCGGACCTAGGCTCGTCCTGCTAAGATCCAGAGCAACATCGTAGGACTTTCTGGATCCCGCGAATAAATCGCGGGACGACGAGTTCTTTGACTTGTGTAGAGACCTTTGTTTTTCCAAGGGGGCGTTAAATTTATCTGACACTGGTGAGCAAATGCCAGCATAACAGCACTTAAGATTCACTGTTTTAATTTTTTTTCAGCAGCCTCTTTAATTCCTAAATTAATTTCGGTAAATGCCTCATTAATCCATTTTTTTAAAGTAAGATTTGTAAAAAAACCAACAGCCCCAGGAATTTTTAACGCAATGTAAGAATTGGTTTTACCATCCTTTAATTCTTCCAGTACTTGATAACGTTCGGTAATAGCACCGCCGGATAAAATTCTTTCCCAACCAATAATTTTATTTTTTTCATCAACAATACTAATTCTTTCATGCGATACCGGAAAAAAATTTCCAATCATTTTATTTTGGTAAAGCGCTAAAGAAATTGTTTTATTCACTTCTGGAATTCCATCCACATGCGCGGTAATTTTTCCTTTGGAGTAAATAGTGTAATTTTCAATATCTTTTACAATTTCCCAAACGGTATCAAGCGAGGCGTGAATCAGAACCGGGTTCCCAAAAAAATATTTGGCATGATTGGTGCGTGATGACACCCAAGGCATGTGATCCATTGAGACTTGAAAAGATTTCATATCATTTCCTTAAGATGCTTCCTAGGAAGGCATATTATATCGATAAGATTTTTATCTTTCTATTTCTATTTAGTATTGCCGAAAGAGAGTTGAATGCGTATGATCTTTCTAAATTATAGTGCAAAGGATTTACTATTTTGCGTTTATCTCAATCGATTTTTTTTATTTTTATTTTTGGTTTTATGCTGAATACCTATGCCGCTTTCAGTACACTCGGCATTCAAAACAGCCAAAATGATAAGAGTTTTTACTTTTTGAGTCATCAAAGTGCGAATCGCGCTGCCTGTCAAAATACGTGTAAAAATATTCTCAAGCCAAATGAACAACAATTTATTACGATCGATGCGTCCGAGGGATGGATTGATCTCGAATATAATATTTGCGCCAATATCAAAAATAATAATTGTGATGATTATCGGGGACATGTTGGTATTTTATTAACGCCTGAAAAAACTTCGATTTCAAACACGCAAGACGGCTCTGCATTTTTAAATACGATCGAACCCGGTAAAATATTTGGGGTGATATTTCACTCTGCGATTTCTTCGAGAATATTGTCCCCTACTTTTCCCACTCCCGCTGTTTATACCGGTGTGAAATATCATGGTTTTAACTTGAGTGGCGGCGAATTTGATTCCGCATTTAATCTGCCCTATGCCACGGACGCATTATATTTTATAAGGAAGGGGGCGAATATTTTACGTATTCCATTCAAGTGGGAATACATTCAGCCGGATCTTTCAAAGCCTATTGATTTTAGTACAGGTAACGCAAAAAAATTAAATGATCTCGTGACTACTTTTACGAAAGCACATCTCTTTGTCATTCTCGATATGCATAATTTTCTACGATATCCATCGAATAATTTTCAAGGACCGGTCATTGGTAATGATGCCAATGCAACAACAGAGAAATTTGCACTCGCGTGGGGAAGTTTTGCAAAACAATTTAAAAATAATAATTATGTATTTTTTGATTTAATGAATGAACCACTCGCCGACCCTGAATTAATTCTCAAAAATTATAATGCTGCGCTCGATGTTATTCGCAAAGAAGGTTTTGATAATCTCGTGCTACTTGAGGGAAGTGATTGGAGCAAAATGTCCACTTGGACGAATAAAAACGCGAAATATTTTATCGCGTCCAACATTCATGATCCCCAAAATAATTATGCGTTGAGTATTCATCAATATTTTGATGATGAGGGTGGCAGCACGAATAACTGTTTTTCTTCACTTGAGGTATTAACCAAAATTCATTTTGATTCATTCGTGACTTGGATAAAAACTCAAAAAGTACCTATATTTTTAACTGAATTAGGCGGTGCTAATAATCAAAATTGTGCTGACACCATTCAGACTGTACTCACAGCAGTTGAAAATCATCCTGATGAAAATCATGCGGGTGGATTTATTGGATGGGCTGGATGGATGGGCGGACATGCGACTTCCGGTTTTTTATTAAATCTTATGCCTGATGCAAATGGTATTGAAAAAATTCAGATGACAAAGGGATTTTCGTTACATCTTAAAAAGGGGGCAAATTATCATTGATTGTGTTATTATAATAAAAAAAGAGCCGAAATTATGGGTAAATCAAAAGATCATTTTTTCATTCACGCAGGCCCTCTCCTATTAGTTTTATTTATCGACGGTATGGGACTTGGCCTCGTTATTCCTGTATTAAATGGATTGATTTTTGATCCTGACAGTCATTTTTTGCCAAATGTTTCCTATTCTCCTTTTATGTACAATGTTATTTATGGGAGTGTCATCGGCATTTTCATGTTATGTTGGTTTTTTGGCGCGGCCATTCTGGGGGATCTTTCAGATCAAATTGGTCGAAAAAAATCGCTAATTATTTGCCTCGTGGGCGCTTTTTTAAGTTATCTATTATCTGCAGTTTCCGTCACCTATCATAGCTTAATACTTTTTATTATTGGACGTATGGTTGCAGGCTTTACATCAGGAAGCCAACCTATCGCGCAAGCTGCCATTATTGATTTAAGTACCAAAGAAACTAAATCGCGCAATATCGGATATATTTTATTAGCGTTATCTTTAGGTTTTATTTTTGGGCCTTTGATCGGCGGGGTGCTGGCTGATCATCGAATTGTATCGTGGTTTGATTTTGCCACCCCATTTTATTTCGCCTCTCTGATTTCTTTTTTAAATATTCTTTTACTTATGTGGCTATTTAAAGAAACTTATGTTTCCGAAGTCACTACTTTTAAAATTAAAATTTACGAAGCCGTCAATATTTTTATTTCTGCATTTCAACATAAAAAAGTTCGCGTTTTATCCATTTTATTTTTTATTTTTATTTTCGGATGGAGCAGTTTTTATTCTTTTATTTCAGTATATTTATACAAAACATATGAATTTAATTCCTCATACATTAGTTTTTATTTAACCTTGATGGGTGTGGGATTTGGTATCGGAAATGGTTTTATTGCCAATTATCTTGCGAAAAAATTTGATCTCATGGCAATTTTTATTGGTTCTTCCCTTTTGACCGGTATCATCATTTTTTTAATGATGGTATTTCCTTCCCTGTGGTTTGTCTGGTTGATGGTCGCACCGATTGCTTGCTTTGTATCAACTGCCTATGTATCTATCCTTACACTTTTTTCAAATCAAGTGGATGATGCCAGTCAAGGATGGGTCATGGGTATTACGGGATCTATTTTGGCTTTTGTATGGGGTTTAAATGGTGTAACGGTAGGCCTACTCGCGGGATTCAATGTCGCGTATCCAATTTATATTTCTGCGCTGTGCTTGGGTGTGACGGCGGTATTGAGTGTTTTTTTGAGGATATAAACTGGATCATCATCATTCCGGGTAAACGTCGTCCCGCGAACAAGTCGCGGGACGACGGGGTGGGACTTTACATCTTCAATCTTTCCTTAATTTGAATGGCCAAATCATCAATCTCTACATCCTTTTTAGCATGAAAAGAATTGGGATTATTGGCAAGCGCCAACTTTGGTTTTTGAAATTCAGATAAAACATCACTTTGTAATTCTTGAGATATATTTTTATCATACACTTTCATCGTATCTAATAATTCAGAAAGTTCTTTTTCAGTCGTAATTTTAAAAAGTGCGGTATTGGTAAACCTAAAATCCTCATCTAAATTCGTGAGAAATCTAATCACATCTTTCGAAGCGCCCTCTTTTGCATGAATTGAAAATTTAAAATTACCGCTGATATAACCAAATAAGTGTAATTCTTTGAAAGCAGCATTTGCATCGCAACTATCGTAACTTACCTCCCGGATCAATGGTGTACCGAAATTAGAAATCTCTCCAAATTCGCCGTTCTTAATCCAACCACTGATGCCCACATGTTTATTAATATGCATCATGAGATCTTGATTAATATTAATCGCAATTTCATTGATACTTTCATCCAATATTGCTAAATCCTCCAATAATATTTTTAGCATCCACCCATTTTGAATAGTTAAATAGTATCTATTCAAATCTTTATCGCAAAAATCAGGTTTTGGGTAACCACTTTTCATTAATAAGTTTTGCAGTTCAGTAAATGAAGATTTCTTCGGACTGATAGTGATACGAATATTTCCATCTCGATAACCGAAAAAACATAATTTTTTAATTTTCGAAGCGGGATTTTTATTTTCATATTCAACTTGTCGAATGAGAGGAATGGTGATGCCCATGTCGCGTTTGTGGGAAAAATTGCCTTGTTGTATCCAACTTTTAAAATCTTGCTGACGATCTTGCATTTTATTCTCCTTATTATTATTTTTATTTATAAAATTCCAATGCGGAATAATGTATCATTTTAAAAAAATCTGCAATGCATTTATCGATAAAATGCATTCCACTTATTGGGAATGCATTTTGTAGGTGATGAAGAATTCACACTTTGGTGATAACTGGCGGATTCCAACGACCACTTAAAACGGATTCTTTCGGCCAATATAAACGTAACATTAAAACAAAATCACCAAGTGGCGCCGGTAGCCAATTGGATGCAAGCGCCGCCGGCGGTGCTTCGCTTTGCACATATAAATCAAGAGAACCATCTGGATTAAATTTTAATTTATCTCGCTTACTTAATGCGTAACGATTCAAGGGATTCGGGACAAAAAAGTATTGATCGTTATACATCGTCACTGACCACAATCCGCGAACTGGTGGAATTTGATTTTTTTCAAAATGGAGAACGTAGCGATTTAATCCATTGAGCGTTTGATTAGTCGTATCATGAAATTTCACAGGATATATCGCATCTTCAGGAGGGTTAGCACCTAAACCTACCGCTGCGACCAACGCGCGTTGTAAATAATCCGTGCCATAAGATCCTGTTTTCATCGAGAAAAGCCAACCATTCTTATTACTTATTCCCGTTGATTCATACGCTTTGATTTTTTCTTGAGAAATTTTGACAGCATTGTCTAACGCCTTCGAAATCATGGGATCTAATTTGGTGACATCTAAACTTTGGCCGGGAGTGATGCCAATTGCCGCCAATTTGGCAATCATAGGTTGATCCATTTGATCGGGAGTATTCGATTTTAAAATTTCCGCGAAACGCGTGAAATACACAATAGAATTCATATTATCCACTTGATCTCGCGCGATGGTTTGCATATCAATCGACGGATCTACTGTGCCAGAAGGTGGCGTATAGGATTTTCCATAGGCACTCAGTGGGGTTAAGGTATATTGATCCTGAATCGAATGCACGATCTCAAGATCTTGTGGACTCCCGTCACAAAAGGTTTTACCCACAATCCATACGATATCGGTTTCAGATTTTAATGGTTTAACGCCTCTCGGCAATTTGCCTTTAAAATGCGGACCAACAAGTGCAAAGTCATGCGCACCCGTACCTGTCGTTCTCGTACCTGGAGACGCCAACACTTCAGTCCACCCATCTAACATTGTCATAGAATAATAGCGCCCTTTTTCATTAGGCACGTGCAAAATATAAGGCTCTTTGGCGAGATCCACCCACGCAACAGAAGATAAGGTGTCCATATTCGGTGTGGTCATATCATGCGCATCAGAGCTCGCAAATTCACGGGTATGCACGAATTGATTGAGCGGTGCGCGCATATTTCCGGGTGTTTGCACATTCGTCATGACACGTTTTGTCATATCCATCATCATCAAAGGATAGGCATAAATATACACATCTTGTGCGATTTGATTTGCATCAGCTTCACTTAACGGTTTCGCAAAAGATGTCATCATCCAAAAAAGCAGCAACATCAAAAGAGAAATTTTTCTTTTCATTTCGTTTCAGTCCTTACGTAAAATTACGATTTTAACATTCTACATTCACACTTGCTTGTAATACATTGGCATAATTTTTTGAATAAGATCCCGCCAGCACACCATTTTGAGAGACATTATGAATATCTGCATCCCCAAAATTAATATATTCATAAGAAAATCCGATTTGAATCATTCTCATGACAGAATAAATCATACCGATACCTGCACGAATTTGCCGGTCCACTGGTAAATCAGGCGTGCGTTTGGAAGTCGTTGTAGGTGAAGAATCATAAGAAACCCCCGTCTGCAAAAGCAAGGTCGGCGTCATGTGATATTGACCGCCCAATCCAACGCGATAAGTATTTTTCCAATCTAATTCTGTCTCTACAGTAAAACCTTCATTATCGACGGTTTTCATGCGTTCCGGAGGTAGTGGACCTGCATCTTCAATGCGTTGTTTGCCGACTTGCCCCCAACGTTGATCGACCGTGGTATCTGCTGTCGCTGTCGCATAACAGTGCAACATGTTGCGTGGTCCGACGGTATTTTTGGCCGATTCTGGATAAGAATGCCAGAATGGATCTTCCATTGCGTCCAAATGATACAAGTATCCAAAGTATTCATCAAAACCATGCACGCAAGGAAGATATTTATTAAGATCACCTAAATGATTTTTACCGAATTGTCCCGTCGCATAACCCATTTCTTTTAGAGCGGTTGCGATAGTGGGTGCTTCTGCTGGCATGCCGACATCTGCACCGGCTTGGCCTACGGTCGTTAAACCAGTACGAATCGGTAATTCGCCGGTAATAAAATTGGCACGACCTGCGGTGCAACTGGGTTCCGCATAATAATCCGTGTAACGCGCCCCTTCTCTCGCGAGTTGGTCGAGATGCGGTGTGCGACCGCTCATGATTCCTTGGTGATACGCGCCAATATTAAACCAACCAATGTCATCTCCCATGATGACAATGATATTAGGTTTTCCCGTTGGGGCAGATTGAGGTGTCGTAACCTGCGCTTTCGCAGTTGGCGTTACGGGTGTCGCGGTAGACGTATTCGTTGAGGAGGTATTCACCGCGGGTGTGGGTTGCAAATTTTGAGCAAAAACAACGGAAATAGCGATACTAATAACAATGACAACAGGGATAAAAATTTTCCATGAAATCCATTTCATAAATGCCCCGAAGTGAGGGAGAGGTTCTATAATTCTATCCTTTTTTTCTGAAACTTGGTATATTTCGAGCTTTCCCGCGAACGGCAGGAATTTTTCAAAGTCAAAGGATTGTCAGCATGAAGTTTTTAAGGATTCCGGTTGTCATTTCATCTCTCATTTTAACCAATCATATTTACGCTGCAGCATTTCAGTACTACGAATTAGGAACGCCTATTATTGGCACCGCAGCGGTTGGACAAGCTGCATTAAGTAGTGATGCTTCTACCGCATATTTTAATCCTGCAGGGATGGCATCTCTCATGAAGACGCAGTTGATGTTGGGATCGGAAATATTGATTCCTTTTACCGAATTTAATCCCAATAATGAAAATACAGTTCACGGTGATGATGGTGGTGAAGCGGCAAGTTTGCTTCCCGGCATGGGGCTTTATTATGTCTATAGTTATTCACCGCAATTGAAATTTGGTGTGAGCTTGACATCGCCTTATGGTGGTATGTTAAATTACGATGATGGTTGGGTGGGGCGTTATTATGTGCAACAGTCAGAATTTTACACATTGAATTTAAATCCTTCCGTCGCTTATCAATTTAACCAAAAGTTTGCGGGTGGTCTCGGTTTTTCTGTGGAATATGCCAATCTTTATCAAACCACCGCTTTCCCACTTCCGCTTGATTTACCACCGCCATTAGAAGGGCCGGTCGAAGGACAAGCAACGGTGAAGACGCATAATACAGCGTTTGGTTTTAATGCCGGATTGTTGTTCACGCCAACTGCCAATACTAAAGTTGGCATGGCTTATCGCTCGCAAATAAAGCATCACCTCACAGGTAATACGGAATTTTTGCGGACGCTCGAGTCAGCATCCACTAAAACGCAAATGGTCATG
>Ga0207104_1091_pt1 | contig 21261 bp, 18 predicted proteins | sample Alteio_BWMinHeat_79_FD_153538 | JGI IMG/M metagenome (GOLD analysis project Ga0207104, IMG submission 153538) | Enriched cells from forest soil in Barre Woods Harvard Forest LTER site, Petersham, Massachusetts, United States -... | ecosystem: Environmental > Terrestrial > Soil > Temperate forest >...
TCCGGGATCTGTTTTTTTGACAATTCAACAGGATTGGAATTACCAAATAACTCTGTAAATTTCTGTTTAATTGGTGTCCAGGCATCGACTTCATCTTCAAATATTTGAGAAAATTCTTCTGTGTACTCTATGACTGAATGACATTTTTCAGAGAGTTGTCCGATATAGCCAATTAAAGAAAAGTAATGCAGACTTTCTTTTAAATCATCTCGATTTTCGGATTTAAGTTTTTCGATTTCTGATTTTAATCTATTGATGTCATCCATCGCTGAAGGATCGTTAGCAAAGCGTAATATGCAATTATGTAAATTTCCACGCAACTCATTAATTTTTTTAATAAATTCGACCCTGCTTATTTTTAAAGCTTCAAAAACATGATACGCATAATCCTTTTTATTTATAAATTCCAGCAAATCTTCGTAACCTAATCCTGGAAATTTTAGTTTGAGATTGTTGATAATGTCTTTATCCTCACTGGACAACTCGCCTGTAACAGCAAGAGAAGTTAAAACAATCAATGCTGCTGAGTGCATGGATTTTAATGCATGAATATCTTTATCACTCAAATCCGCCTGACTATTGAGCCTCTTAAAAAATTCAGATGAAACGATGGTAAGAACATCATGCTTTAAACTTGTGTAAAGTGGATCATTAAGGTTTTTTCCTGCCCGCGCCAGTTTTCCACAAATTCCTTCCAATATTCGAAAAGCTTCCCCATCTCCTTGCTCAGCCAATTTTCCAATTCCTTCGATAGCTCTTAGCCATTCAAAAGAATTTCTTTCGTATGTATCAGAAAAAATAATTTCACGCATTTCCTCAGAAATGATTGTTTTTGGGGGATGAATTTGAGATAAATTGAATAATTCCAAAAACTTTAACTGAATCGAAATATGATTTTTTTGATCTGTTATTAGCTTAACATTTTTTAGGATACCCTGTCTTTCTTGTGTATTGATCTCATTATTTGACTCTTCATTTATTTTTTTTATTAAATTGACAACATCTTCAACATTGAATAGTAATAAGTTACTATCTATTGTTTCACCTGTTTTTATAATTAATTTACTCAAATCCTTAAGATTAACAACAAATGCGTGCAATTCTTCGCTGCTCGTAATGCTTGAAAATTTACCAAAAACAACCTCTCTAATTTTTTTTAAATTCTCTGGACGCGTAAAAGTGACAGAATGGCAACTTATATCCTTACCTAGTTCAGAAAAAAAATTCTCCATTGATCTCAAATTTTTTATTATTTCTGTAGCCTTTTTATTCGTTTTATTTACTACAGGAGAATGCAAGGAGGCCTGTGAGGCCTGTGATTCCGATGAGCTCGATTTAAAGGAATCTATTTGACTCTGACTAACGTCACCTTCCGAACTCCAATTAGTTGGACTCGACATATTTGAACCTTTTTAATAATTTTTAAATTAAACAAACCTAATACCACGTACACATTATAACATAAAATACATATAAAACAAACAAAATCAACATAAAATCACAGTAATTTACCCCGTGTATGATCCTATAAAACAATAGTAAACGGACTTGTTCACCTTTACTAAGAAAGAACTCTGTATTTTTCGTTGCCTGACGACTTCGTTGCCAGGTAATATCAAGACTCGATGCCTTAATCATTTTTGCTCATTTTTTCTCTCTTTCTGTAGCCCACACTGAGGTGTAGCGAGCCTAGCGAGCGGAACCGCAGGTGTGGGAACACAATGAACACATGACCTAACCAGGGTACTGGTTCTTCATTTTTATCTTTTTTCCCTCTTTTTAAATCGAGCGCTTAAATATTTTTCTGTAAAAAAGGCAAAAAGATAAAAAAAGAAGAACCAGTACCCTGGTTGGGCCTTATGTTCTTGGTTCCCACACCTGCGGTTCCCGCTCGCTAGGCTCGCTACACCTCAGTGTGGGCTACAGAAAGAGAGAAAAAATGAGCAAAAATGATTAAGACATCGGGCTTTTGTTCTTATCTAGGAACGAAATTGTCGCTCAGCAAAAACACAGTGACTGATCATGCTAATCCGGCGCTTTTAATTGCACCTTTTTTTAACAACGGCGTTGCATCATTATTATGAGTCTGATAGACTCCCCGCATGATTACATTAAACCGCATCTCTAAAAGCTTTGGCAGCCGCATTCTCTTTGACGATGTGACCATCACATTCAACCCTGGCAACCGCTATGGCCTTACAGGCCCTAACGGATCGGGAAAATCGACCCTGCTCAAAATCATCATGGGCCTCGAAGAAGCCACGTCAGGCAGCGTCACCCTTCCGGACCGAGTGGGCATTCTCCGGCAAAATATCGAAGATTTCCGCGAAATGGCGGTCCTCGACGCCGTCATCATGGGAAATAAACGCCTCTGGAACGCGTTGCAGGAGCGGGAGACTCTCTATACCGTGGAGATGTCGGACGATGTTGGAATGCGCCTTGGCGATTTAGAAGGCATTATCGCTGAAGAAAACGGCTATTCCGCTGAAACCGACGCCGAAATTCTATTATCCGGCATGGGCATTCCCCATGAGCGCTTCACGCAGAAAATGAACGCTCTTCCAACCGACATGCAGTTTAGGGTCCTTCTTTGCCAAGCTCTCTTTGGAGACCCCCAAGCCCTTCTGCTCGATGAGCCAACAAACCACCTGGACATGGAGTCGATTGGATGGCTGGAAACGTTCCTTCATAGCTACAAGGGCGTGCTGGTTGTCATCAGCCATGACCGCCATTTTCTTAATGCCGTCACGACGCATATCGCCGATATCGACTACGAAACGATCATCCTCTATCCAGGCAACTACGATGCAATGGTGGTCGCCAAAACCGCCGTCAGAGAGCGTTCCGAATTAGAGGCGAAGTCCAAAGAGAAAAAAATCAGCCAACTGCGCGAGTTTGTCGCCCGTTTTGGAGCCGGCACCCGCGCCAGCCAAGTGCAGTCCCGTGTTCGTGAAATGCAGCGCTTGCAGCCGCAAGAATTGAAAAAATCCAATATTCAGCGCCCTTATATCCGTTTCATCCCCACAGAAAAAGCTCCGGGAAAAATCGTCTTAAAGGCTCATGAGCTCAACAAAGCCTTCGATGATTTGAAAATCATCAAAAAATTCTCATTAGAGGTTGTTCGCGGAGACAAAATCGCCATCATCGGCAACAATGGCCGCGGAAAAACAACCCTTGTTAAAATGCTGGCAGGAGTTTTGACGCCCGATAAAGGGAGCGTCGAACTTGGACACCAAGCCGTTATCAGCTATTTTCCACAGGATCACTCCTCCCTTATCGATAAAAAAAATAAGAATAACGCCTTCGAATGGCTGAAGGAACGCCGTCAAGGGGTGTATGATCAGGAAGCGCGGAGTGTTTTAGGTAAAATGCTCTTCGGCGGAGATGACGCCTTTAAGCCTGTTGGCACTCTGTCCGGAGGCGAAACGGCCCGATTAATCATCGCCGGCATGATGTTGACCGAACACAATGTACTCGTATTGGACGAACCTAATAGCCACCTTGACTTGGAAGCTGTATCGGCTTTGGCGTGGGGTCTTTCGGAATATAAGGGAACTGTCATTTTAGTCAGCCATGACCGCGATCTTCTAGATACTGTCGCCACCAAAATCATCGCTTTTGAAGATGACGGCGTCCATTTCTTCGATGGCCCTCTGGAAGAATATCTAGCCAAAAAGGGGTAAAGATGTCAATTCCAGAAAAATTAAAACCTCCTCTAACAAATGGCCTCCGCCTCGTTGAAAAAATTGTGGAAGGGCCTTGTTCTCCCGCAATCACGAATTTTCCTTCTCCGACATCTGATAATCCGCCTGAAATGTCCAATGAGATGAAAATCAAATACATTGCAGAGCGTTTTCATGAGATCATGGTTGCGCTTGGGCTCGATCTAAATGACGATTCATTGATGAATACGCCGGAACGGGTGGCCCGCATGTATGTGAACGAGGTTTTCTCGGGGTTGGATCCAGCGCAATTTCCCTCTATTAGTTTTTTTGACGATCACGTTCCACATGGCCGTAAACCAAGCATTGTCTTTACAAAGGTGAGTTTTACAAGTTTCTGTGAACATCATTTTGTGCCTATGCATGGAACGGCTTACGTCGCTTATATTCCCAATGGCAAATTGATTGGGCTTTCTAAAATTCCTCGCATCGTCCGTTATTTCGCGCGCCGACCGCAAGTTCAAGAGCGCTTATCAGCGCAAATTGCAGACTCGCTTTCCATTCTACTGAATACGGAGCATGTTGCGGTTTCGCTTACTGCGGAGCATTTCTGCATTCTAGCCCGCGGCATTGAAGACACCGAAAGCCATACGATCACCAATATTCTGCGCGGCGACTTTGACTCCAACGATGGTCGTCAGCGTGAATTCTTTGAAGCCATTCAACGTAAATAGGCAGTTGTAGCGTAGACTTCAGTCTGCGCTTGTTTGCGCAGGTTTTAACCTGCGCTTGTTTTTGCGGGTTTTAACCCGCACGCGCTACTGTAAGGCCACGTTAAGTATGACTTGCGGGTTAAAACCCGCAAAAACAAGCGCAGGTTAAAACCTGCGCAAACAAGCGCAGACTGAAGTCTACGCTACGAAAGCGTCATAGTGGCGGCAAAACCCTCTTCACGTAATCGACAGGCGTCGCATTGGCTGCATGGACGCCCCTCCGCCGTGGGATCGTAACAGCTGAAAGTCATGTCCAAGGGAGCGTGTAAGGCAAGTCCCCGGCGAACAATTTCCGGCTTGCTCCACTGGATGATAGGCGCGACTAATTGCAACGTTTTTCCCTCCGCTGCGGTCAACACGGAAACTAGGCGTTGAAAGGCTTGCACATAATCGGGGCTGCAATCCGGATAAGGCAGCCGATCCGTCGCATTGAATCCGACATGTATTTCTTGAGCTTGCAGCATTTCCGCTTGTCCAAGGGCATAAGCTAAAAACAGCGTATTTCGAGCTGGAACGTAGGTGTTTGGAAGTCCCTCAGCAGCCATCTGTTCGGAGGAGCGTCCTTTGGGAACAGCTTCATGCGCTGAAAGCAACGCTGAACGTCCAAAATTCGCAGGATCGATTTTGACAATCCGATGCGCGACTCCATACCGCTGAGCAATCGCCTTAGCCGCTTCGAGCTCTATGCGGTGACGCTGTCCATAATCAAAGCTGAGAGCGTAGCAATCCAAGCCGGCATGCATCGCCATCGCAAGAATGACTGTAGAGTCTAGTCCGCCGCTAAATAAAATGATGGCTTTCATTGACGCTACACTCCTTTAGTGTCCGGCGACCAGATAAATTTGTGAATCTGCAAATTAAGGCGGGCCGGCAATTTATCGCGTAGGATCCATCCAACGAGCTCCTTAGGATCCAGCGTTCCAAATACGGGCGATAATAAAATGGGCGTTTCACGTTTCAATAAATCATAATCGCCGCTGATTTGCTTGGCATAGTTGTAGTCGTTGATTCCCGCCACAACAAATTTGACCTCATCGTGCGCGCGCAATAGGCCCAAATTAGGCCAATGATTTTTGTCGCTCATCCCGCTGTCTGGGCACTTGACATCCAGGATCACGCGGACCCTTGGATCCACTTCCGCCGTGCTTAAGGATCCGCCTGTTTCCAAGCTGACGACATACTTTTTGTCGCAAAGTTGTTTCATCAAAGAGATCACATTAGCCTGCAGGAGGGGTTCTCCGCCAGTGATGCAAACGTGCCGGCAGCCGAAATCATCCACCTGCGCGATAATCGCATCGATCGCATGAGGTTCGCCTCTTCCAAAGGAATAAGTTGTGTCGCACCATGTGCAGCGTAAATTGCAAGCCGCCAGCCGTACAAACGCGGTCGGCAAGCCTGTCAAGCTGGTTTCACCCTGAACGCTTGCAAAGAGCTCAATCAGATTTAATGTTGCTTCTTTATTTTGTAAAAGCATGTATACCATTCAATAGCGCCCACATTCCGCGAGGTTTTTTTATACCACCTTGCGGAACCAAAAGCTTGATGTCTTATTCATTTTTGCATCATTCTTTCTCTCATTATGTAGCCCACACTAAGGTGCAGCGAGCCCTAGCGAGCGGAACCGCAGGTGTGGGAACACAATGAATATACGACCTAACCAGGGACTGGTTCTTCATTTTTATCCTTTTTCCCTCTTTTTAAATCGAAATATTAAATATTTTTCTGTAAAAAAAGCAAAAAAGACAAAAATGAAGAACCAGTCCCTGGTTAGGTCGTGTATTTATTGTATTCCCACACCTGCGGTTCCGCTCGCTAGGGCTCGCTACACCTTAGTGTGGGCTACATAATGAGAGAAAGAATGATGCAAAAATGAATAAGACATCAAGTTTTTGGTCTAGGGCGGCATTAAAAAATACTATCCGATTTTGCTGCCATTGTATCCCATAAGCGTTTTATATGCAACAACACATTAGTACAGACTTTTCATTCAAAAGGTTTGATAGGGATCAAGCTGAGCCAGATTGTAAGCGTGGACGGCGTCTCTTGCTCCAGACATGCCCAAAAATATATTTTCAAGAAACTTTCGAGTGGACATTTCTGTGCGAACAGGAGCCATTGCCGCTTCCAGCGCGCAATACATGCCCGCCTCTCCCGGGAATTCTTCCCCTTTTTCATTACGTTTTTTTACCGCTTCCAAACTTTCTCCAACAGCTGTTCCAAATTGCTGCAAAGCCTTTGCATCGCTCGCAAAGCGCATGGTGACGCAAAAATGCAGTTTATCGTTGCTTAAGACGCTTAAAGAAAAATTACGTGCAGCCATCTCATGGGCAAAGGCATAGGTTGCGCCTTTTCTCAAGCCAAGAGCTTTGTCAATTTGAAATGCAACGACATTAACTTCAGGTTCAGCCAATAGCTTCAGCGAACTATTATACGCGCGAATGACGCCGGCAAGATCATAGGCCGTTTGATGAATGGCGCGCGCAATGCGTTCATAACCGGTTTTTCCGACTATCAGCATTGTCGCAAAGGCGTTAAATGCAGGAACGCAAGATTCACTGCCATTCTGCTTTGGCGTTCCATAAACTCCTCCGCTCCAGTCCGGAACCGCATAGGACAAATAATACGCCAGACTTACCCCATCTAGTGTCTTGGCAGCCAAGACAGACGAACCTTTATCTGCAAACCCATTTTTATGCGTATCCACGGACAAACTTGTCACTCCGGGATATGTCAGAAAATCCGTATTATGATTTAAATTATTAATGACAAATCCCCCTAGACAGCAATCCACATGTAAGCCACAGCCATTTTGTTGAGCGATTTCAGCCATTTCTTTGATTGGATCGATCACTCCTGTAGGATATGATGGCGCCGAGGCGATGATGGCGATCACTTTATTTCCATGCTTCTCAACTGTTTTTTCCAACTGCTCCAAATTGATTTTTCCGCTCTCATCCGTTTCAAGTAAAGCAACGTTGTAAAAGTAAGTTGGCCGCATCTTTAAAATTGCGGCATGGACTGATTTGCTCGCAATTACAACGCCTTCTCCAGGTTGATGACCGCGATTTTTTATTCCCCAATTTCGATAGGCGAGAACAGCGCTCGCCAAACTTTCCGATCCACCCGACGTTACAAATCCTGTAACCTCATTCGAAGCCCCTCCAAACATATCGGCCACCATGCGTACAGCTTGATAGTTAATGAACGCCCCTATGCCAAACTCACTGGAATGTAAAGAGTTCCATAAGCGCGAACGCTTATGAGTGAGAACGCTTGCCTCTTCGAGTCTATCAGATAAACTTTCAAAATATTGCAAATCATCAGCAATGTATTCAATATAATCATCTTGCGACTCCTTCTCAAACTCTTCGCCTTCGATTTTTTTCTCGGATTCCTCCTGTTCGATTAGGATTTCTTTCTGAGACCCTTCGACTCCTGTTTCAAGCTCTTCGTCTTCGTTTTTTTTTCTCGGGTTTCTTGATGAAGCTTCTGAGATAAACCCCTCCAGAGATGTGTTTATTTTTTAAAGGATCGTTGGTTATCGTCACATAATATTCAACGAGATTCGTCAATTGTTTCATGGTCCACCCTTCACTAGGAATCGATGTGTAGGGAGTTCCAAAAACTTTCCATTTTTTCTGAACGGATTCTTGAAAATGAATAAGTTGCTTATTGATCTTTTCTTTATATGTTTTTCGCACACAAGAAAAGCGAAGAGCAAAGCGTCCTATTTGTTCATACCTTGTTTCGCCCCATCTTTTTTGACAACACTTTGCAAAAACATTAAGGGCGATGAGAGATGTGGCGGTACCCACAATCAATAATGTTGGAGAACTTTTTGTAAGTTTATCATCTACATACTCGGGTACCAGATTTAAAGCCATAAACCCTAGCTTAGGAACGATACTGACTAAACCCAACGCCATATCACCAAGCGACATATCAACCTCGTTGTGAAAATTAATGCATAATGTAAAAGAGAGCGATTTTGCTGTAAAGAAACTTTAAAAAAAGGAAGGTAGCCAGGGCGTCCCGCCCTGCTCTGTAGGCAAAAAAACATTGAAGATAATACACGTGACAGGGCGGGACGCCCTGGCTACCTTCCTTTAGGTCCCTTATCCGCTTGATCTAAGCGATCATCTATGCTATGTATAATCTTTTCGTGAACATTCAAAGGAACAGCGCCTATGCCTAAACCTCTGCAACGAATCGCCGTCACCGGCGGCGCCGGACAGATCGCTTATAGCCTCCTATTCCGCATCGCACATGGCGATATGCTGGGGTGCGACCAACCAATAGCTCTCCATATCCTTGAACTGCCCATCGCCATGGCGGCTCTGGAAGGGGTCAAAATGGAACTGGAGGATTGCGCTTTTCCCTTGCTGAAAGAGATCCATATCGGCAGCGATCCACGTGAAATATTCCGTGGAGTGCATTACGCTTTACTTGTCGGCGCCAAGCCGCGCGGTCCAGGCATGGAACGCAAGGACTTGCTCCATGAGAACGGCAAGATCTTCATTGAACAGGGGCAAGCCCTCAATGAAGCCGCAGACCCAAACGCCATCGTGCTTGTCGTAGGCAACCCTTGCAACACCAACTGCCTTATCGCCATGTCGCACGCGCCCCGCCTGAATCGCAGAAATTTTCATGCGATGACTCGATTGGATCAAAATCGCGCTGCGGCTCAACTTGCTTTAAGGGCCAATGCGCCCGTTTCCGATATTTCCAATCTGACGATATGGGGCAACCACTCCTCTACGCAAGTTCCTGATTTCCAAAACGCCAAGATCTCCGGTAAGCCGGCGTCTGAAGTGATCAAGGAGCGTCATTGGCTGGAAAATGAGTTCATTCCCCTTGTGCAGAAGCGCGGCGCCGCCATCATCAACGCGCGCGGCAAATCATCCGCCGCCTCGGCGGCCTCAGCGGCGATCGACGCCATCAAAGATTTGATCGCTCCAACGCCTCCAGGACAATGGTTTTCAACTGCAGTCTATAGCGAAGGCAATCCTTATGGCATTCAAGACGACCTGGTTTTCTCATATCCTTGTCGTTCAAAAGGAAATGGTCAATATGAGATCGTTAAGGGGCTTCCTTGGGATGACTTTCTTAAAAAGAAAATCCGCGCGTCGGAACAAGAGCTTCTTGAAGAAAAAGATCTAGTGAGCGGCATATTAAAAGGAGCGGCGGCATGAGCGATATTCTTCTTGAAATCACAAAAGAACATTTAGAAACAGGTCTGCGCGGATACCCTGTGGGGTACTGCGTCACCTCGACTGTCGATCCCTTTAAGGGACTCTCATATGCGGGAAAATCAGTGGCCGAATTGGCCTTTTGGCGACCTGAGGATGTGATCTATTTGCTGTACTTTGGGAAACCGGGTTCTCCCGAACAGGTTCGCCACTTCTCACAGGACCTGCAGCGCCGTTCCAAGGTGTCGCCGGAAACGATTAAACATATTCGCATGCTTCCGCGTCAGGGGCATCCGATGAAATTGTTTTGCGCCGCCCTGCTGATCTGCGGCATGCTGGAAGGAAAAAATGATTATCGCGAAGATTGCCTCAATCTGATTGCAAAAATCCCTGAAATTGCAGCGACTGTAATCAATCACCACGCCGGATGGGGCCCTACTAATGCATCTCGCCCTGAGATCGGCTACATGGAAAATTTCACTCAAATGCTTAATGTTCCCAATGCAAATAAAGAAGCGCTTGCCGAAGCTTTTAAGGTGTTCAATGTGCTGCACTATGATCACGGCGGAGGCAACTTATCGACCTTTGTTGGAAAAGCTGTCGCATCCAGTTTGGAAGACATCTATGGCTCCATGAGCGCCGCTATGGCGGCCCTTGCAGGCCCCCGCCATGGAAAAGCCAATCAGGATTGCCTGGAATTCGTTCAGGAGGTTTTAGATAAGTTGGGAGAAAACGCCACGCCGCAACAGGTGGAGGCATTGATTCGCCAGCGCCTCGACAACAAAGAGCTTGTTTTTGGTTTTGGTCACGCTGTACTGCGCGTCGAGGATCCACGGGCGACTATTTTCTACCAAATATGCGCGCAAAAGCATTCCAGCCATCCGCTAGTCAAAATAGCGTCTCTCCTTCGTTCTGAAGGGCCAAAAGTTCTAAAGGAAAACCCTAAAATATCCGACCCTTTTCCCAATGTGGATGCGGTTTCCGGCGTGGCGTTGACGGTTGCAGGGTTCCCTTATCCGGAATATTTTACCGTTTTATTTGGTTTATCCCGCAGCGTCGGCATTGGAATTCAGATTGTTTATGAGCGCTGCGAAGCGCGGGGTGGAAAAGGCACTCCAATTGTCCGTCCAAAGTATTTGTATGCTCCACGGTCAAGTTGAGGTTCGATAAGCCAAAATATAACCTCATCCGATTTAGAGTCTTCGTGAACGTGCCCGTGCCCGTGCCCGTGCCCGAAATTCGGGGGCTCGGGGGTTGAACCAACGATAGGCGAAATTTGAAGCTCGGGATTTGAACCGGCGATAGGCAAAATTCGGGCACGGGCACGGGCACGTTCACGAAGAGTCTAAATCGGACGAGTGTTATATTTTGGCTTATCGTGAACGTGCCCCCGATTTTTGTTATGTGGAAATTAGGGAAAGAGTATAATCCGCAATATGGAACTAAGCGATATTCAATTTACCTTTAATCGCGCCTTGTCGCGTACTTTCTGCAAGAAGAAATTAATTGCGGTTTCGTTAATCCTCCTCTTATGTGGATTGCTAATCGTATTTTTTCGCGGCATTGCATTGCATACGGGACAATGGATTGCGCTTAGCCTTACCTTTCTTCCCGTTTTTCTATGCGCCGGCATGCTGCTTGCCACCGGCGTGATTCTAGTGCGCATCTATCATGATGAAATTAAAAAACGCACGGTGAGCTATCGCGCAATTGTCAAACACTCATGGGATGTTGTCATTGGAACAGCGTATTTGTGCATCCCCATCATCCTAGGCTATTTATTGCTATGGATGATGCTTGGAGTCTTCTTTTTGTTGAATGACATTCCCGTCATCGGACATTTCTTTGGCGTGATTTTAGCCTTTGCTCCTTTTTTATTAAATGTAGGAGCATTGGCGCTATGCCTGGCCAGCCTTTCCATGTTGTTTTTTATCGTGCCCGCCATAGCGCTCAAAGGGCTCACGCACTCTCAACTTTCACAGATGGTCGCTAAACGCTTCCAAAGCGATACGTTTTTTAACTGCGTATTGGCCGGCATCGCTGTCCTGCCGCTGTTGTGCTTATTTGGTCTGTTGACTCTTGCAGCCATAATCACAGGTTCTATATGCTATACATGTGAAAATCCTCTTTACATTACCTTACAGTCTTTTTTCATGATGATTCCTTTCATGGTTCTCCTATCACCCGCTGTTGTTTTTTTCTTTAACTTTGCAGCTGAAGCCCACGTTCTCCTTCAAAAACAAACGATCGCAAGCAGGCGTTAATAAAAAAACAATTAACAAAAACGTTTATTTTTATTTTATTATCTGATATAAATAAAACTCACCATAATCACCACAGATGATATGACTTTAGTTAGTTTAACTTATCCAGTCGGTGAGCACGCTGATTTCAAATGCGGATGGCTCCGGCATTGCAAAACATTTTTATCACCGAACTTCCACGGGCGGCAAGCGCGCGTCCTCAATAAAGACGCAAATGGCGTATTCATTTGCACTCCTCCAGTCAACAACTTGGAAAAAGTCTCCTGGTGTATTGGCGCTCTCAAAATCATCGGTTGGTTGACTGTTTTTCTGCCTCTTCTAGCTTTGATTGGAGCGCTTATTTTTCATGCATGCAATCCCCTTCAATGGGAGCAACAGCAAAAAATTTCTCCAAATCCATCTCCGCGCTCGATTATCCAACCGGTGATCATTCAGCCTGTGATCAGCCCAATGGAACATAAACTCAAGACGTGGTCCGAAAAAGCCTCAAAGACAGCCGCTTCGCCTCTTGAGTCGGAAAAAATCATTAAACAATCCGAACAAATTATGCTTTGGATAAATGAGGCAAAGGACAAAAATAAAGCGATTTTTGTAAAAAATTATGAATTATTTTCCAGGCGTATGGTTGTGACTCCGGACGAGCAGGTGTTTAAAGTCCTAAATAAAAGCAATCATGGCCTTGGCTTTACAGATCAGTGTATAGGGAAAGGGAGCTTTAAAAACGTCAAGCTAGCTGAGGATTTTTTTACAGGTGAACGATACGCCACGGCGACGATGACGCTAAATGAAGACGACGATGACAGAATGATGGGGGACCGTGAACTCTCTAATTTAGAACTACTGAAAGACGCGCCAGGATTTATACATCTAAAATATCATGTAGATTATGAAAGTAAAAAGAAACTAAAAGATGGCAGCGCTAAACAAAAACGTCGGCTTATCCTTGAGTTGGGCGATGTCGGCAATTTGAGCGAGGTTTTTAATGATCAATCTAAAAATCAAAAATTCTTGTCAGATGCAGACCGTCATCAATACGCACTGCAACTCCTGCAATCTCTTGCTTTCCTGCATGGCAAGCAGCTCATACACCGAGATCTCAAAGCTCGTAATGTCGTTTTAAAGACAAATGCAAATAAATCCAGCAACACAGCCCTAACAAAAATTATCGATCTCGCATCAGTATGTCATATGACCGATACAACATCAAGAAGCAATCATCGCACCACACACTGGTATGCGTCTCCAGAATATGCCGCGGCCTATCTGCCTGTGAGCAGAATACAAAAAAAAATAGATGTAGTGAAGAAGAAAATCGAAAACTGCACTGTTAAAAATTCCTATAAAAGAAAAAAAGAAAGTGAAAAAAAAGATTTATATCTTGAATTAGAGACTGTATTAGCGCAAAATAAACAACAAATCATTGATGCAACGACCCCTGCCCATGAGGTTTGGGCTTTAGGCTGCCTTTTCTATGAGATGTATCGCAACGGCCACACGTTGCCCTGGATTGGCGCTGAAGTGGAAGCTTTTGAAAAATTAGCAAAATTTGACAATACAAAAATAATGATTCCCGAAGATCCCATCATGGAAGAATTACTTAGTCAAATTTTCAATAAAGATCCAGCAATGAGGCCAACGGCCTCTCAATTATTAGTTTTTTTAGAAGCAAAAATCGCCACTAACTAAAAAATATTGACATCATATTCAATCATTGTTAGAAAAACAAATAGATCTCGCTATTTAAAAATGTACATAAAATCACAAAATTGAGCAGGGTAACACATGACATTAGTACCCGTTCATAAACTTATAACCTATCCAACAATCTTCCCTTCTATAGGCCAACAGCCAAAAACCAAATGGCCAAAACATGCATCTGAAGCGCAATGTAAAAAAATTGTGGAATGGCAAGAACAAGCAAAAAAAGAGAACAAAGCAATTTACGTTAGAGATGACTTGTTTAAAAGACGAATGATTGTCACTCCAGAAAGAGATGTTTATATAGTATTCAATAAACGTAGCCAGAACGATGAAATACTTGGTAAAGATTACTCATATAAAGCGGTTAGATATGCTGAAGATTTTTTTACCGGACAAAAATACGCCACAGCAACCATGGACTTAGATAATGATCTAGAGGAAAGTGAAAATGAATTAAGAAATTTGTTGGCTGTTCAAGGGCTTGAAAACTTCGTTCAGTTAAAATGTTATGTGGATTACACCAGCAAAAAAGTGCATACAAAAAAAGACACACCCACAACAGGCCTCCCCAAAAAAAAGCGTCGTTTGATTCTTGAACTGGGTGATGCAGGCGATCTGGACCAAGCCATAGAGCAACACTCTTTAACACGCCTACAGCTGCGACAAATCATTTTACAAATATTGAGAGCGCTGGCTGTCTTACATGAAGATAAAAAAACGATCCATCGCGATCTCAGAGGACCCAATATTTTTCTTAAAAAAATAAAAGAGGGATATAAACCACTCATTGGCGATATGAGCACCGCATGCCACCTTGAAAATGATTATGAAAGACGACAGATTCGCACATCGTGCTGGTATTTATCGCCTGAATGTGTAAAAAGCAGTCTTGCACATGGTGAACAACTGCATAAATTAAGGGAAGCCAAAAAACTTCAAAAAAGTGAGATGCGGGACGCCAAAATTGCGGAGATAAAAAAAGAAATTCGAAAATTTGCAAATCAGTTTCTTGAGAATACCAATCCAAAACTGGATATTTGGTCGGTAGGTTGCATTATCCATCAGATAAATCGGGGAATATTCTCTCTTCCTTGGTGTCATAGTCATGAAGAAAAGCCTGTTTTTTCCCGTATAAAAAGTTTCAAACATATTGCACCTCGAGATCCAATGGATGATCCTATCTTATATTCTCTTACCGAACAGATTTTGCAAGTGGATCCACAGAAGAGACCGACCGCTGCGGCGCTTTTGTCTCTGATGGAAACATCTCTACAGCAAGAAAAAGAAAAACTAGAAAAAGAACGTTTGGCATCTTACCGTTCTCTCAGCTCCAAGCGTTTACCAAAAATTCCACCAAAATATCCATCGATAAAAGACATTGTTCACCATTAACGCTTCCTTTGCATCGCGATTGTTTGTAGCGTAGACTTCAGTCTGCGCTTGTTTGCGCAGGTTTTAACCTGCGCTTGTTTTTGCGGGTTTTAACCCGCAAGTCACACTGCGGGAACTTCAATGACTGGCATTTAATCTCTCTCCTGACTTTGCGGGTTAAAACCCGCAAAAACAAGCGCAGGTTAAAACCTGCGCAAACAAGCGCAGACTGAAGTCTACGCTACAAACCCAATTACCATAAATTGACGAAATTTCATGGAGTTATAGTCGCGTAATGCATAAGATTTTGAAGAGATGAACAATTTTTTTTCAGATTATTTTTGGCGCGATGGCGTTCCGTACGGCGTAGGAGTTGCCGAAGAAGATTCCCCTACCTCCTATAAAATCGTGATGGACCCATACCGCAAACGGATCTCCATCGAGAAATACGCCACAGGGGAATTCACTTCAATCATCTATGATTCCATCTTATTGGATTTTAGGCAGCTCAAATCCCTTGAACACGCTGCATGGCAAAAAACAACCTTAAGAGCCACGCCTCAACAAGCAACCTGCTTGATCCGCAACCCTGATGATCGCGTTCTATTTATCGAAACTCATCTATTTAAAAATGGAAGATGCTGCGAATGCCGCGTACACTCCCCGCATGGTCACCTTTTATCCACCCATAAAATGTTCTATACATCGTTCAATGATGCATTTAATGGAGTGAAGCTCTTTGATCAAAATGAACATCTCATCATGTACAAACATTATGAAGTTGATTCAGACGGCGCTGAATTCACTCAACTCATCAAAGAAGAATGGCGTCCCGAGCCTATGCCAAGGTGAGCGCTTACCCCTCTCTGTGCGCTCTGTGGGCTCTGTGGTAGCCAAAAAGCCTTAAATTGAATCATTTTAAGGTTTTATATCCACCACAGAGCCCACAGAGAGCACAGAGAGGGGTAAGCGCTCACCTTTGCAATTGTCTCGACCGGGGTCAGGCTGACCCCAATCGAGTAAAATTATTTTTTCTCGCTGGAGTTTTCCAGCAGATGCGCTGGCATCTCCTCCACGCCAAAGTAGCTATAGGAATGCCCTTTTTGAACACGTTCAGACGTTAACTTCTCCGGTTTTTCAGCCTTCCGCTGAGTCTCCGATAGCTTTAAATCCGCTAGCCGAGCAGTATTATCCTCCACCGAATTTGACCCTGCATTATCAGCAGATGGAACTCTTAAATAGGAAAAAGGATCGACCGAGCAATCCGATAAACTATCACAGTTCATACTCTAAACTTCCTTCGCATCATTTATTTAGGGGCCGTCAATCTATCATAATTTTGTTTTGAAACCGGTTTTCCTTGGTAATACCAAGTCACTTGCTCGGTGTCTCCAATATATGTCGCATGCGAACCATGCTTTTTATCATCTTTCCAGTTGATCTCCTCCACGACATCTTGCCCATCGTCACGGTAACGGCTTTCTATGCCGCGTTTAGCGCCATTAACATAAGGGATCTCCGCATGCTTCTCTCCATGCTTAAACACCGTCGTTGTCCCCTGCTGCTTGCCATCCTGCCATTGTTGAATAGTGTTGGGTTCTCCTCCGGGAAGAAAAGTTTTAAGATCCCCCTCGACAATGCCGTTGCGATAGGGGGTGATTTGACTTGGCGTTCCATTGGGATGAAAAGTGATGCGGGAAGTCATAACGCTGCCTTCAATCGTGTCTTTATAAAGCAGCTGACCGTAGCGATCACGCGTAGTGCGAATGCCTTCGCGGTTATCCACCTGACTATCGAGATTGTTATGATTGTCGTAGTATTGACCTTGCACAAGCAGACCTGCGCCGTCAAAAGATTCCATGTTTTTTGTAGTTCCATTTTCATACCAAAGCGTAACGCCTTTGCCGCCCGTGGGATCGTAATGCGTTTCTTGCATTTGCGCTCCTCCGACATAATAAGTCGTGTCCCGCACTAATTTTCCGTTAGTGTAAAACTCCACTTTCTCGATCGATTCGCTGTGCGGAAACGTGTACGTGGTTTCCCCATCCAGGGTCCCTCCCGTGTAACCTTTCGCAACGGTTACGCCGTTGCTCAATGTAGAAACGACCTGTCCGTGCTCGCCGCGTGCAGACCATTCTTCAGCCGGCACCTCCACGCCATACTTATGGATATACGATTCCTGGACAACGCAAACGGAATTGTGGTACTCCGTTTTGCAAGGACGCCTGCAAGCGGTGAACGTGCAGCAAGCGACAGTCATGACGCTTAAAATAAGAATTGGTCGCATTTTAGACCTCCATCGTTTGATTAATTTTTTTCTCAAGAATCCGTTTCGCTTCGTTAATGACGCGCGCATGCTCAGCGTCAACAGCTTCTTGTTCAATGGTTTTGCGGCTGTCCCGGTAGGTAAAGTGAAGCGTAACGTTTTTAACCTCTTTTCCAAGCTTATCGCTGCGATAAATATCCAATAGCGATGCTTTTTCCAAAAGCGGAGCGCGCACTTTATTGACAGCGTCGAGCAGTTCTTGAACGGGAACGTTTTCATTTACAGTCAGCGTCCAATCGCGTTCCGAACATGGATAGACCGACAGCGGCTGCATTTTTTGCACGGCTTTGCGAACTTGCATAAGGTCCTGCAGACTAATTTCAGCGAATAAAATCCGTTGTTGAACGTCTAAGCGGCGTAAAATGGCTGGATGGACTTCTCCTAACGCGCCAACTTCCAGCTCCCCAACACATATAGAAGCTTGCCGCCCCGTATGAAAAGTTGAAAAATCGCTAATTTTAAATAAGGGTTTCTCAATATTGAGCTCTGTAAAAAGCGTTTCAACCACCCCTTTTAATTCAAAGAAATCCACGTCCTGCGGTTTATCGTTCCAGTGATGTGGAGCGCTCTTACCTGTAAGCGCCACTCCAATCACAGTGGGTTCTTTGTAAATATCGCCCTCTTTAAAGTGAACGCGCCCAATCTCAAAACCGCTGACATCGTGGTTTTGGCGGTCGATATTGTATTTGATTAAATTGAGCATCCCCGGGAGCAGCGAAGTGCGCAGCGCCGATTGCTCAATGGAGGTGGGGTTTAGAACCCTTACCGTAGCGTCTGCTGGAAGGCTGTCATCCTGAACAATTCCTTCAAGAGTTGGTCCAATGAGATCGCATGTTAAAAACTCTTGAAGTCCAGCCCCGATTAATCGAGCGCGCACCTCGCTTTCAAAGAGGTATATGGGCGCATGCGGAAGCGTTGAAAAAGTGTAGCGCATGTCGGAGTCGCCAATATTGTCATAACCATAAATGCGAGCCACCTCCTCGATCAGGTCGATCTCGCCTGCAATATCGACTCGATAGGTTGGCGCAGTGACTGTAAAGACGTCCTGCCCATCGCAATGGCATGCAAAACCCAAACGATGAAAAATGGTCTCCACTTCATTAAGGCTTAAATGCGTTCCCAAAACATGGTTGATGCGGCTCAAACGGCATGTCGTCTTCAGTTCAGGAAAACTCTTCGCTTGAACATCAACCACCCCTGAAACAACTTCTCCGTCGGCGATCTGTCGAATAAGCATCGCGGCGCGATCAAGCGCTTTAACTACGATGTTGGGATCGCAACCGCGTTCAAACCGTTTAGAAGCGTCTGTGAGCAGTCCCAAGCGCTTGCTGGTCTTACGGATAACGCCAGGCTCGAAATAAGCGGCTTCCAATAGGATATTCGTTGCATCGTCGCCCACTTCGGAATTGAGTCCGCCCATGACGCCGGCTAAAGCCACCGGCTTGCGCTGGTCGCAGATCAGCAGGTCGCTGGAGCTCAGCGTGCGTTCTTTTCCATCCAAAGTAACAAAAAGTTCGCCCTCGATTGCCCTGCGAACAATAATTTCATGCCCATCCAAGCGATCGTAATCGAAAGCATGCAGCGGATGTCCCATTTCCAGCACAACATAGTTGACGATATCCACAATGTTGTTGATGGGGCGCAAGCCACAAGCGATGAGACGGCGTTGCAGCCACTCCGGAGAAGGAGCGATTTTGACGTTTTTGATGATGCGGGAAGCATAACGGGGGCAAGCGATTTTGTCTTCGATTTTGACATGCAGCATGCCGGCGATCTGTTCATTGGGGGATTCTTGCACAGTGACAATAGGCGGGCATAGGGATTTGCCCGTTGTCGCCGACAGTTCGCGCGCTATGCCGATCATACTGGCGCAATGACCTAAATTCGGTGTGAGCGACACATCAAAAACAGCGTCCCCATCGACAGTTTGAATATCATCGACCTCAAGACCCGCCAGCGTCAAAGTTGCGCCAATCCGCTCAGGAGTCAGCTCAGGCTCAATATAGTCACGAAGCCAACTTAAAGAAAATTTCATAAAACCTAAATGGTTGCAAATGATTACATGATTGCAGGCGTGATATGCTTCTAGGATACATAATCCCGATTAGAAAACAAGCCTTGTTTTTTAAAATGGCGCTCGTTATACTACGCCTTTCAAACCTTACAATGAAGGAGTCCCATGCCTGAGCGCACATTATCCATTATTAAACCGGACGCTGTCAGCAAAAATCAGATTGGAAATATTATCGAACGCTTCGAAAAGGCCGGCCTGCTCATCGTAGCCGCTAGAATGTTGCACTTAAGCAAGCAACAGGCTGAACAATTTTACGCCGTTCATAAAGAACGTCCTTTCTATAAAGACCTTGTCAATTTTATGATCACGGGACCTGTTCTCGTCATGGTCTTGGAAGGCGATAACGCCATTGTTAAAAATCGCGACATCATGGGAGCCACAGATCCTAAAAAAGCAGCTCCAGGCACAATTCGAGCTGACCTTGCCTCCAGCATTGATGAAAACGCCGTTCACGGTTCCGACTCTCCTGAGACGGCTAAAAACGAAATCGGCTTCTTTTTCAAGTCACAGGAGATTTCTCCACGAACTCGCAGGAAGTGAAAATAATGTTTAATAAAGCCGCATTATTCGCCTTGTTTTTTTGTCTATGGACCATCGCGGCGTACAGTGATACGCCTGCGCAACAAGCCCAGCAAACGCTGTCTATTATTAAACCAGACGCGGTCGCCTCCAACCACATCGGGGAGATCATAGCGCGCTTCGAAAAAGCGGGACTGTGCGTTGGCGCCATCAAAATGGTAAAGCTCAGCAAACAACAGGCGGAAGATTTCTATTCCGTGCATAAAGATCGTCCTTTTTATGCGGGTTTAGTCGCCTTCATGACTTCGGGTCCTATAGTGGCAATGGTATTAGCGGGCCCGGGAGCGATCGAAAAAAACCGCAATTTAATGGGCGCCACCGATCCTGCAAAAGCCGCTCCCGGAACGATTCGCAGGGACTTCGCCGAGTCCCTGCAACGCAATGCCGTGCATGGTTCCGACTCCGTCGCAACCGCTGAATTCGAGATCGCTTTCTTTTTCCTTCCCTCTGAAATTCTTCGTTAAGTAGACTTAATTGAGTGTTATTATGTTTTTATATCGTCTTTTTGTTTTTTTTGTATCTCTTTCTCGAACCAAAAAAGATTAAATTTCTCAACATAAAATTTATGTTTTTCCTCTGACAAAATTTTATTTTCAATTGCTTTCATTACAGTAAACAGCCCTGCAGCATCTACATTTTCCGTGTCGAAAAGTTTTTTCTCAATTTTATTATTTAAAATACTTTCGACCTCAACTTTTTTCTCTTTAAAAACATCCTCTAATTTTTTAACCTCACTATATAAAGGATAAATATTTTTAATTTTATGATTTAAATAATTTTTATGTCGTTTCGGAAAATGCAATGTGTCTCCTTGGAGAAACGATCCGAAGTGATAATAACATTCCAGGATTCCGTCAGCGACTTGCTCTAATTTTGCATTTCGAACCATCTCAGTAAATATTTCAGTTAAAGCCTTTATACAATCGTGATATTCTTCATTAAGATTGTAATCTGCTTCAGTATCTATATTATTACGAAGCATCTTAATCAAAGACCAAGCACTGAAAAATTTTGAATCGTCATTAGTATTTTTTAACACAACCTTTTTACAAAAATCTAACAAACCTTTAAAATCTTTTTTATCAAGAAAACAAATATGATCACTTTCAAATATCATATTAGAAAGTACGGAATAAAATAATTCGTCTCCTCCTAATTCACGCAGTACATTAATGTAAAATTTTAAACGCCCCTGCAAATAAAATTCTCTTAATTGTAGAATAGATGATATGCATTGTTCATCATTAAGATCTTTTAAAAAACGAAAAATTATTGGGATAGCAATTTTATCATAGTGCTGACAGCGAATAATATCTTCAAAA
>Ga0207104_1092_pt1 | contig 21253 bp, 5 predicted proteins | sample Alteio_BWMinHeat_79_FD_153538 | JGI IMG/M metagenome (GOLD analysis project Ga0207104, IMG submission 153538) | Enriched cells from forest soil in Barre Woods Harvard Forest LTER site, Petersham, Massachusetts, United States -... | ecosystem: Environmental > Terrestrial > Soil > Temperate forest >...
CGCTTGGTCGAAGGAGAGGCCGCCGGCATCGGTGACGCGTACGACAATTGGATAGCTGGTTTGAGCTTCAAAGTTGAAGGAAGCGTTTGTAATTAACTGATTGCCGCTAATGCTGAAGTTAGCGCCGCCGCTGACTAAGCTGTAGGTCGCCGTGTCGCCTGCATCAGGATCGACAGAGCTTAACGTTCCAACAACGCTGCCGGCAGGTTGATTTTCAGGTATAGAGCTATGGTCGATGCTCAATGCGGTAGGAGCTTCGTTGACATTTGTTACGTTAATTGTAAGAGCTTGATCAAAGAAAAGGCCGCCGGCATCGGTGACGCGTACGACAATTGGATAGCTGGCCTGAGTTTCAAAGTCGAAGGAAGCGCCGGCGATTAATTGATTGCCGCTAATGCTGAAGTTAGCGCCGCCGCTGACTAAGCTATAAGTGGCCGTATCGCCTGCATTAGGATCGACAGAGCTTAACGTTCCAACAACGCTGCCGGCAGGTTGATTTTCAGGTATAGAGCTATGGTCGATGCTCAATGCGGTAGGAGCTTCATTGACGTTTGTTACGTTGATTGTAAGAGCTTGATCGAAGGAGAGGCCGCCGGAATCGGTGACGCGTACGACGATTGGATAGCTGGTTTGAGCTTCAAAGTTGAAGGAAGCGTTTGTAATTAACTGATTGCCGCTAATGCTGAAGTTAGCGCCGCCGCTGACTAAGCTGTAGGTCGCCGTGTCGCCTGCATCAGGATCGACAGAGCTTAACGTTCCAACAACGCTGCCGGCAGGTTGATTTTCAGGTATAGAGCTATGGTCGATGCTCAATGCGGTAGGAGCTTCGTTGACATTTGTTACGTTAATTGTAAGAGCTTGATCAAAGAAAAGGCCGCCGGCATCGGTGACGCGTACGACAATTGGATAGCTGGCCTGAGTTTCAAAGTCGAAGGAAGCGTTGGCGATTAATTGATTGCCGCTAATGCTGAAGTTATTGCCGCCGCTGACTAAGCTATAAGTGGCCGTATCGCCTGCATCAGGATCGACAGAGCTTAAAGTTCCAACGACGCTGCCGGCAGGTTGATTTTCAGGTATAGAGCTATGGTCGATGCTTAATGCGGTAGGAGCTTCGTTGACATTAGTCACGTTAATTGTAAGAGCTTGATCAAAGAAAAGGCCGCCGGCATCGGTGACACGTACGACGATTGGATAGCTTGCTTGGGCTTCAAAGTCGAAGGAAGCGCCGGCGATTAATTGATTGCCGCTAATGCTGAAGTCATTGCCGCCGCTGACTAAGCTATAAGTGGCCGTATCGCCTACATCAGGATCGACAGAGCTCAAAGTTCCAACGACGCTGCCGGCAGGTTGATTTTCAGGTATCGAGTTATGATCGATGCTCAGTGCGGTAGGAGCTTCGTTAACATTGGTTACATTAATTGTAAGAGCTTGATCAAAGAAGAGGCCGCCGGCATCGGTGACACGTACGACGATTGGATAGCTGGCTTGAGCCTCAAAGTCGAAGGAAGCATTGGTGATTAACTGATTGCCGCTAATGCTAAAGTTGTTGCCGCCGCTGACTAAGCTATAAGTGGCCGTATCGCCTACATCAGGGTCGACAGAGCTTAAAGTTCCAACGACGCTGCCGGCAGGTTGATTTTCAGGTATCGAGTTATGATCGATGCTCAATGCAGTAGGAGCTTCGTTAACATTGGTTACATTAATTGTAAGAGCTTGATCAAAGAAGAGGCCGCCGGCATCGGTGACGCGTACAAGAATGGGGTAGCTGGCTTGAGCTTCGAAGTCGAAGGAAGCGTTTGCGATTAACTGATTGCCGCTAATGCTGAAAGCATTGCCACCGATGAGTAGGCTATAAGTAGCCGTGTCGCCTGCATCAGGATCGACAGAGCTTAAAGTTCCAACAACGCTGCCGGCAGGTTGATTTTCAGGTATCGAGTTATGGTCTATGCTTAATGCAGTAGGAGCTTCATTGACGTTTGTTACATTAATTGTAAGAGCTTGATCAAAGAAGAGGCCGCCGGCATCGGTGACGCGTACGACAATTGGATAGCTTGCTTGAGTTTCAAAGTCGAAGGAAGCGTTGGCGATTAATTGATTGCCGCTAATGCTGAAATTGTTGCCGCCGCTGACTAAGCTATAGGTTGCCGTGTCGCCTGCATCAGGATCGACGGAGCTTAAAGTTCCAACGACGCTGCCGGCAGGTTGATTTTCAGGTATAGAATTATGGTCTATGCTTAATGCAGTGGGAGCTTCATTGACGTTTGTTACATTAATTGTAAGAGCTTGATCAAAGAAGAGACCGCCGGAATCAGTGACGCGTACGATAATTGGATAGCTGGCCTGAGTCTCAAAGTCGAAGGAAGCGTCGGCGATTAATTGATTGCCGCTAATGCTGAAGTTATTGCCGCCGCTGACAATACTGTAAGTCGCTGTATCGCCTGCATTAGGATCAACAGAACTTAAAGTCCCAACGATACTGCCGGCAGGTTGATTTTCTGCAATGGAATTATGGTCGATGCTTAATGCAGTAGGAGCCTCATTAGCGCCGGTGTGAACTGCAAGATAAACTGTGCCTACACTGGTATTGAATCCATCAGTGACTTGATAACTAAACGTATCTGTGCCGGAGAAGCCCTGAGATGGAGTGTAATCGAAGGAACCATCTGCATTAATGCTAAAAGATCCACCGCCTTGACTTAACTGAGCCTGAACCGGCACAACGCTGATGGGAAGAGGCGTGCCGGAGATAGAAAGATTAGTGTCGGAATCGTTGGCAAGAAGACCAGGGGCATTGATGTGGAGACTGCCGGAGTTGACTGAATAGAAATCCGTCGAAGCGACAGGTCCGGCATCAACAACAATTGTTTCAAGACCCACCACCGTTTGGCTGCCGCCCTCTAAACTTTGGAGCAACATCGCAACTTGATATGTTCCCGGGACGTTGTAAACATGGGAAGAATCACTAAGGACTTCTGTCCCGTTGAGGGGAGTCAGCGTTCCGCTGGTGATGTCTGTAGGAGGCTGATTGGGATTGTTGGGGTCACTGGGAATATTCCAGGCAATGAGAGCGTTATAATCGGAAGGGTTGTTGTTTTCGGGATGAGCGTCAGTGAAAATCGCTAATGGCTGCTCGATCTGTTGACCAACGCCGATATGAAAAGGGACGCTGTATTGCATTCCCGGATCCATAAAAATGGCTCCGGCGACTCCTGTGATCGGCGCATCTTGAATAACGATTGAACCCCCGGCGGCAGCATACAAGTCCCCATTGGGATGACCAGGGGAAACATTATTATAAATCATGACTTGAATAGTATCTCCCGAAGGCCCTGAAGCCTCATCATATAGATGAGAACCGGTGACGTAGTAAAGGCTCCCTCCACCGGGAACAATCGTTCCGGCGCTTGAATTAGGATTGGTTGGATCTCCCCAAGAAATAACGGCTGACAAGTTAGCGCTGCTGTCGCCGGGCGTCGCATCCGTGAAACTTGCTATGATGGCGTTATTGAGGGAAGAACCTTCTACAATGGGAGACTGCGAAACAAATTGAGCTCCGAAGGGCAACACGCTAATTTGTCCCTGCAATGATGTACTGCTTAGCGTTTGTCCGGAGGACAACATCTGATGATCTCCTACATCCTGAATGGAAACGGAATAATTAAAGGTATTTGCGCTAGCGTAAGTGTGAGAAGCGTTAATGGTGAATGCACCGCCGCCTTGAGAAGAAAAATCGCTGGAATCCAAAGTGGAAAATTGACCGTCTCCCCAATTTACAGTGGCTGTGTATTGGGAGGAAACGGCGTTAGCAAATTCATCTACAAAGCTTCCAAGAGGGCCCGAATAGGCGGCTGTATTGTTTCCCGATAAGTGCAAAGGGGTAATAGTGGCGGGAGTTCCTGCATCAAGGGGTTTATCGAACACAGTAACAGGTGAACTAATGGAAAAAAAACCTCCATCAGGGTTAACTCCGGAAATGGAAATGATATCTGCACCTGGATTCAAATATTCATGAGAACCGGTGATTAAGTAGATGGGATGCCCGTTTACATCATGAATATGCGCTCCTGAAGAATCCGTGGCATAGACAACAATGCCCAGGCTGCTTGTTAGATCACCCCAATGAATATTCACAGCAATGTTTGAAGGCGGAACATCAACGGCATCGACAAGGGAGCCTAATGCAACATTATTCAGGTGATCTCCCTCATAGACAGACGGCTTGCCGAAGCCCTCCAGCGGAGTGGCGCTTGCGCTAACAAAAAGTGGAAGAATATGGATGGTTGATCGAATGTCCGATGTTGTTGCAGCTCCTCCCTTATCTTGAATAGTAATTGTTAGAGAATCCACTCCGGAATGTTGAGAATAGGTGTGTTCGCCATAAACTTCATAATATCCAAGCGGGTTATATTTAACGTAGCCGGAAGTCGAATCTATAGGAGAACCATCTCCCCAGTTGATGGTGACCGGGGTGAAGCCGGGTGCAGCGGAAAAATCACTCAATGTGTTGTCTCCTGGAGTTGGATCGATAAACGTGCCGAGAATTGCAGGCGTATTTTGAAGCGTTTGTGGATTAATATTGATAGAAACGCCGCCAAATGCATTTAAACTGGTTCCGACCGGAGATAAAGGATTGTCTTTAACGTTTAGGCTTGTATCAGCGTTTGCCACAACATCGCCGCTGAATGTATCTTGCAATTGAACGTGGACAATGTGGCTGCCTTCTTCTGAATAAAGGTTGGAAGCATAGATGGAGACGGCGCTGTCATTGGCGTTATTTACAACGTTGATTGAGCTGGGATCTAATGGAACGGCTGTTGAGCCGGTCTCTTCTGAATACCAGTTGATAGAGCCTGTATAGTCGCTGGAAACCGCATAAGGATTGCCATCAGTGAACTGAGCGATAAGAACCGGAGAAAATCCAATTCCCTCGGAAGTCTGAATAGCGCTCACAAAATTGGACGTTACTGTGGCGTCAGAAACGCTAGCGTTGCCTGAAGCCTGAGCGCTCTGCCCGCCATCATCGAGCACGGAAACTGCGACCGTGTAAGAACCTGGATGCTGATAAGGGTGAGAACCATCGACTGTATACGTCTGAGAAACTGGATCATATGTAATAGAGCCTAGATTGTCAGGACTGTTGACTGTTCCATCGCCCCAATCAATAGTTGCAGTGAAGTTAGCTGAGTTGCCCGTATTTGGATCCAACAATACCGAATTGCTGTCTTTAAAGGTCATGAGAGGGTGTGAGGCCGCAGAGCCTTCCGATTCTGCAAAATTTTGCGTAAACTGGGCGTCAGTAAGGGGAGCGTCTTGAACCGCTATCGGACTTATGACTGAAACGAGGCGCGCTGGATCTGGATCATCCTGAATAGTTGTGGTTACAGAGTATACGGTTCCGTTGGGTGCATCCCCATAGGTATGGGTTCCTGTTACGATATATTGAGAGCCGTCAAAAGAAAGCGTTCCATCAGCTGTTGAGGCTACTGAGGTCGCCCCATCGCCCCACTGAATTTGAACATTGAATTCGTTGATATTGGACAAGGGATTTTGATCTACAAAGGTGGAAACCGTTCCACTGAAAGAGCTGTTCTCATTAATTGCTCCCAGGTCATGTCCAGTGGGAGTAATCGATTGATCGAAAACATTGACTGACAGGGAAACTGTCGAAGGAGAACTTGGATCGTCTGCGACTGATATCGTTACAGGATACTCGCCTTCATTGGCAAAAGTATGGCTTGCTGAAATAGTATAAATATTAGAGTTGCTGAAAAGTAAAGCAATAGTCCCTAGCGACTGTGTGTTGTCGCCCCAATTAATCGTGGCAGTGATATCCGCGCTATTATCTCCTGGAGTCGCATCAGTGAAGGTGGCGATTGGGAGGCCTGATGAGAAAACCAAGGGCAGGCCTTCCAGAGCGTTTATGCTGCTGATGCTGCTGGAAGCCGTGATCAATCCATCGGCAACATGAAGAGTCGCACCACTGACATTGGGGGAAGCGGGATCGTCTATCACTGTCACTTGAACCTGATGATCTCCTTCATCAGCATAGGTGTGCGTTCCGCTGACCGTGTATGTGGAGGTCGCGCTGTCGAAGGAAAGCGTGCCGTCTGATACTTGTGCAGTGGAAAATGAATTATCCCCCCAGCCGATTGTCACAAGGAGCGTTTGACTGTTGTCGCCTGGATTAGCATCGGTGAAAGTGGCGACAGGGCCGCTAAAAGGAACTGTTTCTGTAGTGGAGAGATTGGCTGTCGGAGTAATTGTAATTTGGGCGTCTGAAACGCTCATGGAGCTGTCTGCGGTGTAACTACTGGAATTATTCGGCGCAAATGGATTTGCATTGTCAGTGAGAGTGGCTCCTATCGTATAATTCCCGAAATTAGAATAGGCGTGGTCGCCGCTTATTGTGTAAGTCCCTGTACTGTTGTCGAAAGAGATCGTTCCGGTGGATTGAGCGCCGTCTCCCCAATTGATGAGAGCTGAGTAGTCATTTTCAGGATAAGCGGTTGTAAAAGTCGCTACAGGCCCACTGAAGGAAGTCCCTTCAATGGCGGATTGAGCGGAAACCGGGGAGATGAGGATTGGCGCATCTTGAATAGTGATGTTGCCGGTTCGAGTGATTTGGGTCGCGCCAAATTGACCTCCTATGCCATCAATATTAACAAAAACGCCATAATTGCCCTGATCGGCATAGGTATGCGAACCATTGACATTAAAAGAACCGTCAGCATTTTGCGTGATTGTTGCATTGTAGTCCAATGCGCCGGAATCCCCCCAATAGATTGAAGCCGAAAAATCGCTAGGAGTTGCATTTGAAATAGGATAAGTGAAGGTGGCTATTGGGACCGGGTTGCTCGCTGTTCCTATGGGATTGCCCTCAACGGCGCTGATGCTATTAATGCTTCCATCAAATGGGGTCGAATAGACGACAATGTTGTTAGTTGTCGATTGGCTGGTCGCCCCTCCTGCATCGTTGACTGTCATGGCGGCGCTATAAACGCCTGCTTGGGCATATGTGTGGGCTATAGAAAAGAAAAAGGAAACATCCGATTGCCCCGCTTCTTCAGAAGTTATGTCCGCAGCGGAAACAACGCCGGTTGTATTATCTCCCCAATTAATGACTACGCTGCCATTGCCTGCAGTAAAATCAGAAATCGGAGGAAGAACGCTGTAAAGAGGAGGCTGTAAATTGGAATCGGTAAACGAGCCATTATAAACAGCGCTTTGACCCGCAATATCAAAGGGGGCGTTTAAACCGAGCGCCCCTGCGCTGACTGGGGCGTCGCCAACTGTAACTGACTTCAACTGAGAAATTACATTGAAACCGTTTTTATCCGTTACGGTGATCATTGCATTATAAGTTCCCTCTTCCACATATGCATGGGTAATGCCGGAACTGCCCGAACCCCCATCGCCTAAAGTAAATTGGCCATTGCCATTAGAAATAATATTAAATTGATTAAGCGTTGTAGTTGCACCGCCATCGCCCCAATCGATGACGACGCTGCCATTTCCCGTGGTGAAATCAGTCGCTACGGCATTAGGATTGCTATCCTGGAAAGAACCGATATAGCTGATTACATGATTTTCAGTGGGGGCGCTCACTGGAGTGAATGGCCCAACCGCATCTGAAACAGTTAAAGTGAAACTCTGAGGAGCGCTCGTGTCGACGCCTCCATTGGCCGTGCCCCCGTCGTCATGCAATTGAACAGTGATATTTGCCGAACCGATAGCGTTGCTTGCGGGTGTATAAGTTAACACACCGGTTGGACTAATCGCAGGAGCGACGGCAAATAAATTTGAATTGTCATTGGAAACGATGAAGTTCAAATTTTGCGTCGATTCGTTGGGGGGGCCTGCCAAAATATGCGTCGCCCAACCTGTCACAGTTTGAGCCCCGGCGCTGTCAAAAGTGGCTTGATTGCCGCCTGCCGTGAAGGACGGAACGTCATTGACCAGCGCCACATTGATGTTAAAAGTTTGCGGAGAGCTTGTATCCACACCGCCGTTGGCGACGCCGCCGTCGTCATGGGCTCGAACGGTGACGACAGACGATCCATTGGCGTCCGGGTTTAACGTATAGGTTAGGTCGCCATTAGCGGCAATTGCAGGCGCAACAGAAAATAGAGAGCCGTTCGTGGCGGAAACAATGAAATTGACAAGTTGGCTTGATTCATTAGCCGGTCCGGGCGAGACGCTTGCGGCAAACCCGGCGACAGTATGTGCGCCGGAGCCTTCGAGAATTGTTTGATCTGCACCTACAGTAAAGGAGGGAGCGTCATTGACCAGATTAACAGTGAGGGCGACCGTCGCAGGACTCGCACTGCCGCTGCTGAGGCCGCTGGTGTCCGTCACATAGTAAGTGAACTGATCAGGACCATTATAATCGCTTGCAGGAGTATAAATAAAGGATCCATCAAGCCCTAAATTCAAAATGCCATGGTTTGGCGTAGAAACAATGTGCGGCGTCAGAGTTTGGCTGCTTGGATCGGCGTCGTTGGCGAGGATGCCTGCGGCTGCATTGACGTTCAACACTGCTTCTTCATTGACAGAATAGGCGTCATTAACAGCTGCCGGAGGGCTCTGAGTTACAGTGATTGCATCAACTCTGGCGGAGCTTCGCACACCCGAAGGGGTGTCCACGGCTTGATAAGTGAATTGATCAGAGCCGAAGTAACCTGTGGCGGGCGTGTAGTCAAATGAACCATCGGAATTAAAATTCAAGACGCCATGTGTTGGACCGGAAACTAGAGCGGCGCTCATATTGGCGCTGTTTGGATCCGAGTCATTTGCCAAGACGCCGGGAGCTGCAACATGTAGAAGGGTGTTTTCAGCAGTCGTGTAATTGTCCACGTTTGTTCCAAGTGGGATATAAACAGTAAGACCCGCAGCTGCGGAAGCCGGCGCAGCTCCATCTGTGTCTGTAACCGTCACAGTAGGGCTATAAGTTCCTGATGTAGAGTAAACGTGTGTGATATTGGAAAAAGAAAAATTACCGTTGCTCACGCTCAAACTTGAAGCCGCAAGCGTAGTCGTAGCGCCGCCATCCTTCCAATCGATAACCACATGGCCTGACCCGGAAGTGAAATCCGCTATAGTCGCGTTTGCATTGGCATCGGTGAAGGTTCCGTGAAAACTGACGGAGTCTCCCAGAAAAACAGTGGTGGAAGCGTCTCGTGAAAGAGTGGGATTTGTGATCGCTGCATCGGCAATAGAGATGTTAAAGGTTTGCAGAGCGCTCGTATCAACACCGTTATTGGCGACGCCTCCATTGTCATGGGCTCGAACGGTGACGACAGACGATCCGCTGGCGTCTGGATTTAACGTATAGGTTAGGTCGCCATTAGCGGCAATTGCAGGCGCAACAGCAAAAATTGAGCTATTTGTGTTGGAAACAAGGAAATTGACAACTTGGCTTGATTCATTAGCCGGTCCAGGTGAGATCCCTGTGGCAAAGCCGGCGACAGTGTGGGCTCCGGAACCTTCGATAGGCGTTTGATCTGCACCTACAGTAAAGGAGGGAGCGTCATTGACCAGATTAACGGTGAGGGCGACAGTCGCAGGAGTGGAGCTGCCGCTGCTGAGGCCGCTGGCATCCGTCACGTAGTAAGTGAACTGATCAGGACCATTATAATCGCTTGCAGGAGTATAAGTAAAGGATCCATCAAGCGCTAAATTCAAAATGCCATGGCTTGGCGTAGAAACAACATGCGGCGTCAGGGTTTGGTTGCTTATATCGGTGTCATTGGCGAGGATGCCTGCGGCTGCATTGACGTTCAACACTGCTTCTTCATTGACAGAATAGGCGTCATTAACAGCTGTCGGAGGGCTCTGAGTTACAGTGATTGTATCGACTGTGGCGGAGCTTTGCAGACCCAAAGGGGTATCCACGGCTTGATACGTGAATTGATCAGAACCGAAGTAACCTGTGGTGGGCGTGTAGTCAAATGAGCCATCGGAATTAAAACTCAAGACGCCATGCGTTGGACCGGAAACTAGAGCGGCGCTCATATTGGCGCTGTTTGGATCCGAGTCATTTGCGAGGACGCCTGGAGCTGCAACATGTAGAAGGGTGTTTTCAGCAGCCGTGTAACTGTCCGTGCCTGCGGTGATGGGATAATAGACGGAGATAGAAGTTGCTGTGGCGGACACTGCAGGGGCGCCCCCTTTATCTGTAACTGTCAGAGTAGGAGCGTAAGTCCCTGCTGTTGAGTAAGTATGGGAAATATTAGAAAAGGAGAAACTGCCGCTGTTTACGCTCAGACTCGAAACTGTCGTGGTCGTATTATCTTTCCAGTTGATCACCACACTGCCTGCTCCGGTTGTGAAATCTGTGACCGGGGCGCTTGTATTAGCGTCTGTAAACGTTCCGCTGTAACTGATGGAATTTCCTGTAAAGACAGGCGATACACTGCCGGAACTCAGGGTAGGACTGCTAATTGCCGCATCTGTGACCACCACAGATATGGGTACATTGAGGCTTCCTCCACCCGGATCAGTGATGTGTAATGTGGCGGTGTAGGAGCCTGCTTCAGAATAAGTTGCCGTAAAAATGCCGGAAAGCAACGAATAGTGATTCGCGCTGGGCCTTGATACGCCGACCCCAGGAATAGTTTGTCCATCTCCCGTAGTTATTGAAATGTTTCCAGCATTAAGTTGGCTTGTCATATAATTAAACGAATCTATAAAAGACCCGCTAAAGGTAACCTGGTGTCCCTCTACTAGAGTGTTGGGAGTTGCTGCGAACACGCCGGAACTTATGGTTCCCAGATCCCCAACCCAGTCCTTAAGCGCATAGGCGTTGAAATATGTGCTGCCGGCATCGATATTTCCCGTCTCCAGGATCCAGTTGCCTCCGGATGCCGCATTGCCCGTAGCGTCTATCGAGGCGTCAACGTTGATATGTTTGCCTGAAGCATCCACCATCGCATCTAGTTCATTGACTAAATCCAATCCCGATTGATTGGCGGTAAGGTCACAAGCCAGCAAATCAACTCGTCCGCCATCTTTAATCATATTTCCAAGGTCTTTCCAGAAAGTTTGCAATTCAGGACTAGAATTCAAAGTGTCAAGCGAGACGACTAAGCCTTGAGTTAGATTAAATGACCCGGCGGTCCCTTCACTTGCGAATGCGATGGAATCAGCCTGCCTTCCCTGTAAAAGCGTGGCGATTCTATCAGAAAGATTTTGCAATGATGTTGTATTTGGGTCGTAAAGTATAACGAGAGATTGGTCTTTGGCTGCGTTGGCAAGAACTTGCGGATCTGTAATCTGATTGGAAACGAGAAGCACATGAACTCCGGCGTTGCCCGCTGGACCTGCAGTCCCCGGATCATGAGCTACCACCGAATCTTGCACGGGAGCGACCGCTGCAGAACTCTCATGCGTCGCCCCCGTTTGATCGGGGGTATGGCGCTCTAAAGCGTAAGAATCGACAATACTAGCGATCCCTGCGGCGTCTAAGACTATCCTCTCTTCCAGAGGAATGATTCTAAACCGCATATTATGCCTCACTTTATTATGATAAATTAGCTAGAAATCTACATATGGAATCCTCTTTTTTAGGTACATATCTATACACTGTCCACCATTATAATAGCATAAAATTATTAATTTTTCAATTATTAGTTATAATTGTTTTTTTATGAAAATTAACAATTATTATGCTTTGTAATTGTTTATTTTTTGAGAAACTGTTAGATTGAAAGGAGATCGATACAAAGTATTGTGCGCATTGGGATCAGACTGATCCCAATGCAGCGCGTCACCGCGTCAAACTTTAAGCCGCTGTTGTCTAGCCGTGGTCGCTTCATTGAACATTTTCTCGACACTCAGAAATGACTTCAATTTAGGACTTTGACGCGGTGACGCGTTGCATTGGGGTCAGGCCTGACCTGGGTTGAAACGAATGGCTGATTTTCGAAAAAAATTAGCCATATTTTATCCCCCTAATTTTGGCGCCAACAGTAGCCGGGCTTTTTTATGTCGTCCTTACAGGACTCAACCTTTTTTTGTTTTACCCAGGCCTTCGCTTCGCTGCGACCTGGGCTGTAACATTCCGGTCCTTCGGACCTTTAGGAATGGTTTAGAGAGGTCCGAAGGACCGGAATGTTACAGCCCAGGTCGCAGCGAAGCGAAGGCCTGGGTTATGTGCCAGCGAGGGTTGAGTCCTGTAAGGACGACATAAAAAAGCCCGGCTACTGTTGACGCCAAAATTAGGGGGTAAACCCCAAGCTGATTTTTTTCGAAAATCGACTATTCGTTTCAGCCCAGGCCTGACCCCAATGCAACGCGTCACCGCGTCAAATTTTAACTCGCTGTTGTCCGGCCATGGTCACTTCAAGGTAAGTGATTAAAAAGTTCCTTCACTCCAAATGAGCGCTTGAATGCGACGTAAAAGATAAATGAATTTTGATCTCCAAGGGCCCCTCGCATCAATATACCCGAGTTCTCCAATGCGCAGAGGGGATTTTAGCTTGTCTAATTCAACGGTGATGATGTAATAACTTTCAATGATTATCAATTTTCCCGATGGATCTTGCATAGTGGGGAGTTCTCCGCCATGGACAGATGCAAGTTGCTTATAATTCAAGGCGCGATTGCGAATTGGATTTATATCTCGAATATAACCTGAAAATTTTTCTTGACTGCTTTTTAGGCGAAATACCACTTTTTGATTTATTTCCAAATCCTTTATAAGTATTTCCGGAACAAAGGCGATAACCTGTAGATTTTGAAGATTGGCTACTTTGCCTATAAGCTGATCCTTTTGTACGAATTGACCTACGTTTAATGTGTCGTCCCAAAAATAGAGTTCCCCCGCCGCTTTTGCCTTTATTTTTAATTGATCTTCAACTTTTAAAAGAGCTCTAATTTTTGCTTCCTCTGCAATTTCCTGCGCAATTTTTTCAGCGAACGCCACACGCCCCTCTTCAGTCTCGGAGGCGATCTGCGCCTCCCTGCCGGCCACTTCTCTGTCGACATCGCTTTCCACCACTTCTATTAAAAGCGGAGGCAATGATAAAGTCACAATAGGTTGACCAATATTAATGGATTCTCCGCGTTTTACGAAAATCGCTTCTACTTTAGAACTGATGGGGACGTAAATCAGTTGTTGAGTGACGGGATCTGTAATGGCGAAAAAAGATTCTCGATGAGGCCAAGGGATAATCAGCCATAGAAAAAACAATGCGACAAAAGACGTGGTGATTGCCGATCGTCGATTAATTGTTATAAATTTGCGCAGCCTATACAGCTGAGAAATTTCCGATGCAAATGGCCACAAAATAAAGACGATGATTTCAACAAGAAATAGAAATATCCCCAGAACTTTTGTAAATTGTTTATAGACGAAGACGGCAATCGCAGTATAAAGCACAAGGCGATAAATCCAAGTATACAGGCTGTAAACCATCATGCCAATGGCGCGTCGGGAACTAATATTTGTTTCCGGAGGTTCTACATTAATTCCCAATAACCATTTACGTAGTTGCCAACGGGTCATTGCAAACGCCCGAGGCTGGAGGTTATCGATTCCCCATAAGTCGCTCATCAAATAATAGCCATCAAAACGCATGGCTGGATTAAGGTTTACAACTAAAGTTGAAATCCATGTCACTGAAGAGATCACAAAAAAAATGCTTTGCAGCGCTCCTGCGTTAGAAAAGGACCATGCCAGCGTCGCTATTCCAGCCAGAATGAGTTCCGCTAAAATGCCTGCAAAAGAAATAGCAAGCCGTTGAGATCGTTTAGCAAGCTTCCAACCATCTGTGACGTCCGTATATAAAACAGGCCAAAATACAATTAACGCCACTCCCATGGTGGGAACGCGAATATTGTAATATTTAGCTGTATATGCATGTGAGAATTCATGGATGATTTTAACGACGGAAATTCCGATTCCGTAGATGAGCAACCCTTCTGCACTAAAGAAATAAGTGAATGTATGCAGAAATTCGTCAAAGCGATTAATCAAATTAAAGAGGCCTGACAAGATCAAAATCGCATAAATGACAAAAGCCGGCTTTGAAAATAAAGGTTTGACATAAGGCAGGGTGCGAGCGAGAAATGCATCAGGCTTGATAAGAGGAATGCGGATGTAAAGATAGTGATAAAGCAGCCATTTAATGATTCCAACTTTCTGTTTTTCAGCTGCAGTCGACATCTGTTCGGATGTCGGAGAGCCTGCCAAAAGACCGTTCACAGCAGCGTCTTGAAACATCATTTCAAGGTCATCCGCTGTCACTTTTAAAGTGGAATGACTTTCAATAGCCTTGATCAGCTCCCGCATTGTCATTCCGGGAGTGAGCAATTTAAAAACAAGAGATTCCGCCCAATTTATTTTGAAATATTGGGCTCGGACAGGGTCATATAAGCTGTAGGTGGGGGAACCGTCTGGTTCTAAAGGACCTGTGAAAAAACTTAAATCCGCTCGAAACAGCGGCAAGGGTCGTTCCGGTTGAATTTCAATTTTTTTTTCCATATTTACTGCTAAGTTTTACAATAATCGTGTATATATCTATATATATTATTTGATGTTTATGTACACCAAACACTAAATTCGAGAATGATGAATCGACATTTGATTTTAAAGAGCATTCTAGAGTTGAGCGCGCTCGTTTGTTTGACGGCATGTCAAGTAACAGATACGCCTCTGGCCATTTCTCGAAATGAAAATCTTCAGTTTGATTTTAAAAAAATAGCTGAAAATGTTCTTTTACCAGAAGGTCCTTTGACATTTGAGGATGCCGCGCAAATCGCCCTTACCCGTAATCTAGACCTTCAGGTCAAGGAATTAGAATGGGAAATCCAACAAGAGGTGGCGACGCAAGAAAAATTAAAAATGCTTCCTAGCCTTTTTGTAAATGCAGAAAGAAGCCATAGAACTAAAAATTTAGCTACAACGGCGAATTCTCAGTTATTTGGTTTTATCGCCACTCCAAGCACTTCGGTGCAGAAAAAAGTAAGGAGATGGGATACAACGCTTACACTCAGTCTGCTTGATTTCGGAATCTCATATTATCGTTCACAAGCAGAACAAGATCGCGCTTTAGTCGCTTATTTTCAATATGCGCGCTTGCAAAACAATCTTGTTCTAGATGTTGCTAAAGCATATTGGAAAGCCATCGCCACTCGCAAGGCCGCCGAAGGCGCTAAAGACATTTTGGTTCGATCAAGACAACTTCAGGAAACTCTTGAAAAAGAATATGTGAATCGCATTATCTCGGCTATTCAAAGTCTTAAGGGGCAGGATCAAATGCTTTCCTTTCAACTGCGTCTTGTCAGTTATGAGGATCAATACTATAGCGCCATGGCCGAATTAGCCGCTCTCATGGGAATGCCTGCAAATATTTCATTTGAACTAGCCGACGTGCAGATGGAAGAACCTGATGTTAAACTATGCATAGATGAGCTGGAACAAACAGCTCTTGAAAACCGTCCTGAATTGTATGGCGCCGATTTAGATGAGTTAGTAACTTTAAATGAAGTGCGAGCCGCTATTGTTCAATTATTTCCGCGAGCGGACTATTTTCAAGGTTTTCATACAAATCTTGACAAATTTTTGATCCATCATCACTGGTTCATTGCCGGCATTACAGTCGCTTGGAATTTATTAGGAATTCCCCAACAAGCTGTTGCAGTAAAAGGAGCGACCGTAAAAAATGAAATGTCGCGAAGAGCGCGTTTAGCTTTGTCGGTGGGCATTATTTCGCAAGTGCGTTTAGCTCAGCTAAAGTACGAAGAAACTCTGGAATTATATCGCTTGAACAGAGAAGCGAATTCTGTTAAACAGAATTTGCTATATGCCGCTGAAAAAGAATTTTTATATGGAGAATTTCCCGCTAGCGAGGTGCTTATCTATGCTGAAGACGCTCTTGTCGGACAAATCAATGAAATACAAACCTATGGAGACATGCTAATTAGTCTTGAACAAGTGAACAATGCAATAGGCATGCCATTCTTTTTCAATATTTCCAATCATGATGATCAAGAGGTGGATGATGCAGACGAATTAAAATGTTCCAAGGATAATACATGAAATATTTTTTAGGGTTATTGCTTTTAACTTCAGTTTATTTTTTAGCATTTATAAACATGGCGGCTGAAGAACAAATAGCTGATTCTCCCCCAATAAATGAGGTTGCTCAGGAACCTCAAAAAGAGTTGACTCCAGAAACCCCAGAGGTTCCACAAACTCATGGAACACCTCATGCTAATTTACAAACAGAAATCGAAGAGGTCACCAAACAGCTTCAGGAAGAAATAAAAAAAAATCAAGAAACTCTCAATCCTCAAATGGAAGCGCAGCAGCAATATATAAGTCCGGAAAGAATAATTCACGTTATCTTGGCCCCCCGCCATCGCACTGTATTATCCTCTCAGGTCTCAAATCCAGGAATCGCCACTCCCATATTGCATATTTATCATCGAATGGGAGAAATAATTGAAAAAGATGAGTTGCTTATTAAAATTCAAGATGATGTTTTTAGAGCAAGTCTCGAAAAAGCGACAGCGGCTTTAGCAAGATATCAAGCAGCCCTTTATGCAAAAAAACAGCTGTTTGATGATGACTTGGCTTCCTTTTTGGATGTCAAAGAAGCCCAAGCTAATGTCGCTGCGGCGAAAGCCGAACTAACTCTTGCAGAACTGCAAGTGTCATTTTGCAACATCCGCTCTCCTTATAATGGCAAAGTCGTGGGGCTTTCTATCGAAGAACATGAATTGCCCCAACCAGGTCAACCTTTAATCGAATTGGTGGATGAAGATGCGCTCTTTGCGAGATCTTTAGTTCCTTCGTCAAAAATAAGTAGTCTGGTCATTGGTAAAATGCTAAAAATAAGAATTAATGAAACACAAACTGTAGTCGAAGCGCCCATTATTCGCATCGGCGCCATTATCGATCCTGCAAGCTCCACTATTGCAATGGAAGCGGAAATCGATAATAGTGAAGGTTTATTGCGCGCTGGAATGACCGGCGTCACCACTGTCGATTAGAATAAAAAAGAGTTCATAAATAAATGAATGAATCAACTAATGAGCTAAAAAAAACCGTTCAGGTTCTAGCGGCGATCAGTCATCTTAGCTTAAAAGCATTTAAGGCTCCCTCGCAACAAGCGCTGATTTTTATCATTTTAAATGACACCGTCCCTATTATAGGCTATAACAGAGCTGTTCTTTGGAAATTATCAAAACACAAAAAACCTCCTCAGTTGCTGGGAATCTCAGGCCAAGCTAAGGTCACTGCCAATACTGAATTAAGCCGGCGTTGGCAAGACATTATACAAGCGATCACGAATCCTAAAAAACCTCAACTAATCAATGATCCTGATCTTCCAACTACAACTTCCATTTTATGGATTCCTATTTTTACTCATGAAAAATTGGAATTGGGATTATGGCTGGAAAGATGGAATAATAATCCCTGGCAGCAACAAGAGATCGATATCTTAAATTTTTTGATCCAGAACTATGGCGCCGCATGGGAAAAATTTTCAAAAAAAATCACATTAAAAACTTTTACAAAAAAACCCATCCTTATCGGAATAGGAATTGCTGTATTTCTATTAATGTTTTTGCGTGTTCCCTTACGAGTTGTAGCGCCCTGTGAAATAGTCCCAAAGGATCCTATCGTCATAACCGCTCCTTTGGAGGGAATTATTGAAAAAATTATTGTGCAACCTGGAGACACCGTTAAAAAAGGAGAACTCCTTTTTTACTATGACAAACGTGTTCCTTTACAAGAATTACGCGTGGCTCAAAAAAAAGTTGATATTATTAATTCCGAAGTCAATCGTGCGACCGCCCAAGCGCAAAAAGATAAAAAAGCTCTTAGTGAACTCGCTATCGCCGCTTTAAAGCTAAAAAAAGAACAGCTGGAACTTGAACTTGCAGAATACCGCGCCAGCCAACTCGATGTGGAATCGCCAATAAATGGAGTCGCTTTGATTGATGATCCTGAAGAGTGGCATGGCAAACCCGTAAAAATCGGAGAAAAAGTATTGATTATTGCTAACCCGGAAGAAACTAAAATCAGGATGTGGGTCCCAGAGGATGATAATATTAATTTAAAGCCAAATATTCCAATTAAGATTTTTCTCAATGTTAATCCAGAAACAAGCGAAGAAGCGCACCTGACGTATATCGCCAATTACACTCTCGTCAGCGAAAAGTCTGTGACAAGCTTCATCGCTGAAGCGGAATGGGTTGGACATCCTAAAGATATAAAACTTGGTTTGAAGGGCAGCGCAATTCTGTATGGGGAGAATGTTTCTTTATTTTATTGGATTGTCCGAAAACCATGGGCTTATTTTCGTCGTTTTATCGGCATGTAAATCACCTCAAATATGAGACTTAGGCCTATCCTTAAATCTTGAAAATATGCTACAACCGCATTTTTAGATGAGGCAATACTGTGGTTGTAGCGTAGACTTCAGTCTGCGCTTGTTTGCGCAGGTTTTAACCTGCGCTTGTTTTTGCGGGTTTTAACCCGCAAAGTCAGGATGGCGCGTTATTGTTGCACAGTTCTTAATCTCTCAATGAGCGCTTGGCTTTGTGTTTCGTCTAACGGAGTGAGAGGTGGACGTAAAACATGCCAAGCAACCCCCTTCTGTCGCTCGACTATATTTTTTATAGCAGGGAAGATCGGATAGCTAATTATAGATCGTACGACAGCCTGAGCAATTTCATTATTATTTGGTTTTTGCTGATCTTTACCATATTCGTAAAGAGAACAAATAAGCTCAGGGTAAGCGTTTACAATTCCTGAAATTCCTCCCGCCGCTCCCGATTGAACAGCTTGAGAAATTTGTAATTCGTTGCCAGCAAATACTTTGAAACCTGGAAATGTTGATAAAATTTCTTTCGTAAAGGGCAAATTTCCTTCACTCTCCTTGATTCCAATAACATTATCTGGAAACTCTGCACGTAATATTTTTATGATGTTTAATGTAATTGGAACGCCGCTGTACTGAGGGATATGATAAAGAAGTATTTTTAAATCAGAGCGGCCTACTCTTTTAATGATTTCTCTATAAAAAGCCACCACTCCGGCATCGTCTACATTTTTATAAAAAAAAGGCGGTGCAATCAGAACGGCTGAGCAATTTTGATCCATAGCTGTGGAGGCCAATTTTACAGCGTCGTCGATGGCAGTGCAACTTATTCCTATGATCAATTTTTGGGGATCAACTCCCAATTTGATTAGGTCTTTTACAGCGTCTTCACGTTCAGCCACAGAAAATGAAGGACCTTCTCCAGTGGTGCCAAAAAGAACAATGCCTCTACAACCTCTGTGCATTAAATCATTGCAATGGTTAGCCAGTTCCTCACAATTGCAGCTGAAATCGTCGTGCATAGGCGTCAGCGACGCTGCATAAACTCCTGTAAAAGAAGAGTCTGAAGTTTTTTTTTGGTTCACATCTGCACCTAATGGTTGTTGATTTGAAAAAGAGACCATTATCAAGCATACTGTAAGAAGTATAGATTTCATGTAATCCTCCACTGGGGTTCAAGCCCCTCGAGCATAACAATTCAGTTTTCAAAATGCTAGAAAAATACGAACGTAGCGTAGACTTTAGTCTGCGCTTGTTTTTGCGGGTTTTAACCCGCAAGTCAGACTTGCGGCGCTTCAATAAAGCATGAGGCAATACAACCTCTTTTTAGTGGACAAGGCCGAAGCGTACCCTTACAGTAGTTTTTATTTGCGGGTTAAAACCCGCAAAAACAAGCGCAGGTTAAAACCTGCGCAAACAAGCGCAGACTGAAGTCTACGCTACAAACCCAAAAATTATAGTGAAACAATAATACAAAAGTTTAAGCGATGTGGAAAAAATTAACATGTTATTTCTTGTCAATTAGCTGGTTTTTTTCTTCTACATGTTGTTTTGCGGAGCTTTATGATATCGTTGTCATTGGCGGGGGTGCGGCTGGCGCCTATTCCGCGTGGCGATTGTCAGAACATTCAAAAGAAAAAAAGATCTGCCTATTGGAATCCAGCAATCGAATTGGAGGAAGGCTATTCTCTCTTGTTCTGCCTGAGGCTCCAGATCTATGCGCCGAACTTGGCGGCATGCGTTTTTTGCCTCAACAAGAATGCGTCTACGGGCTTATTCGTTATTTCAATCTCACTCCCGAGTTTTTTGATTACGACAGTACAGAAAACATTATTTATACTCGCAGGGTTCATCTTAAACCAACAGATTACAAAGATAAACCAGAGAAAATACCCTATATCTTAAGAGAAGACGAAAAGGGAAAATCAAGCCGAGAACTGATGATGATGGCTATCCATAGGACATTTCCTACTATAGCCAACATGACGCAGCCGGAAATCCGTGAATACCTGAAAACAGCTGAATATCGCGGCCAGCCAGTCTGGAAGATTGGTTTTTGGAACTTATTAATGAGTCAACTGAGCATTGAGGCCTATAACCTCATCCGGGATGCCGGTGGATATAATACCGGAACAAGCAATTGGAATGCCTATGACGCCATCGTTTCTTTTTCTAAGTATAACTCCGATGTGAAGTTTTATAAGCTTAAAGAGGGGTTTGACAGCCTTCCCAAAAAAATGGCTGATCTTTTCGTCAAAAATGAAGGACGGCTCAGTTTAAATACGCAAGCGACCTTGCTGAAAGAGATTCAAAAAGATGGTGAAAAGCTCATTCAGATATTTTACAAGACTCCGCAAGGCGAAGGAAGCCATTATGCTAGACATGTCATCCTAGCTATGCCGAAACGCGCCATCCAGCTGTTGGATTGCGACAGCTTTATGTTTTCCCATCAACAGCTCGTTGACGATCTCAAACGCGTCGATCCCGCATACGCCTCCAAGGTGTTTCTTTGGTATGATGAGGAGTGGTGGACAAAGTTAGGATTGTTCTATGGGCCATCTAGAACAGACCTTCCTCTTCGTCAATGTTATTATTTTGGCGTTGAGTCAAATCCCTCCAACGGAAAACGCAAAGGGCTGCTGATGGCAAGTTATAATGATGGAATCGCTGTTGACTTTTGGGAAGGATTTTATCCACACAGCGCCTTTGACAGCGTCAAGGAAACATTTACCGATAAAAAGGAATACATTCGCGATCACATAACGCCAAAAGAAATGAATACTGAATTAACAAAAGAACTTTCAGAGCTTCACAAGATCGCTGTTCCTACGCCGATGACCACTATCTTCCAAAACTGGAACAATGATCCTTATGGCGCTGGATGGCATCTCTGGAATCCCCATAATCAATCTTGGGTTGTT
>Ga0207104_1094_pt1 | contig 21102 bp, 10 predicted proteins | sample Alteio_BWMinHeat_79_FD_153538 | JGI IMG/M metagenome (GOLD analysis project Ga0207104, IMG submission 153538) | Enriched cells from forest soil in Barre Woods Harvard Forest LTER site, Petersham, Massachusetts, United States -... | ecosystem: Environmental > Terrestrial > Soil > Temperate forest >...
AAACCAAGAGGCCCGAGAATTCTGCCTAAAAGTCCCGCCATGACGATTGGCCAATGTTTTATTGGATCGTGAGCGGCGGCTAAATAGGCGATTCCGAAGACAAAAATCATCATGCCGATACATTGAAATAATTCCGGATAATTGGGCGCGGCCATGTTGGCTAATAAAAATAATTCCTTGGGAAATAAAGAAACGACGCAGCCCCAGATGATGTTGTAAATTCCGGCGAGATATAAAGTTAATCTCATCCATTTTGCCGATTTATTCATTTCCATTTCAATCGCCGATTATTTGATGTAGCGCCTTATCAATGGTTTTATATTTAAATTCATAACCACTGTCCAAAGCCTTCTGCGGTATTATTTTTTGGCCTTTGAGAATAATCGCTTCGGCCATTTCGCCAAGAATTAATTTCAAATGCGCCGCCGGAATTGTGCAGAATGTTGGGCGATTCATGGCTTTGCCCAGAGCTTTCGTGAAATGCTCGTTGGTAACCGGATGTGGCGCGGTTCCATTGATAGCATTTTTGATTTTGCTGTGATTGATGATGTGCGCCATAATTCCGATTAAATCATCGATGTGAATCCAGGACATCCATTGTTTGCCGTTGCCCATTTTGCCGCCGAAACAAAATTCAAAAGGAAATAACATTTGTCCCAGTGAACCGCCTTCCGAGCCAAGCACAATGCCGGTGCGCAATGTTACAACTCTGACGCCGAATTCTTCCGCCAAATGGCTAGTTTTTTCCCATTCAGCGCATAATTTTTGAGCGAAATCTTCATTAGCAGGCTTGGAATTTTCATCGAAAATTTCCTTGTCACTTGTGCCGTAAAACCCAATAGCAGAACCGTTCAAAAGCAAAGATGGTTTATTTTCTGCATTTTTTATATAATCAATAATTTCTTTGGTGATATGAATTCGACTTTCGCGAATTTTCTTTTTCTTTTCCGAACTCCAGCGCCCAAATAAAGGCTCGCCGGCCAAATTAATTATGACATCGTAGGAATTTCCGGCGTAAGAAAGTTCATCAATTAATGTGACGCGACCTTTGAATTTTCTGGCTGTTTCCTCTTTATTTCTGGTTAAAATCGTAACATCATGGCCAGCGTTGATTAACATCTGACATAGTCTGCTACCAATAAATCCGCTGCCTCCCGTCACTAAAAATTTGCTATTTTCTTTATTGATGGCAATTTTTGGAAGCACTGAATTTCTCTCATTTTTCTTGGATTTCATTAAATCCCGAATCGACCAACCCAGAACTCCAATGGCGCAAATAAACATGATCGATGATAAAAATCCGTAATCGACATAATTAATTGCGCTGCGATAATTCGCCCAATGTACGACTTTTGGAATAAAAAAGGCTAAAATAACGCCGTAATTAATTGCTAAAATAGTGTGGGTAATGCGTTCGGAAGGCGCGAGTTTGCGGGTTCTATCTTCAATTACAAAATCCCATAAAGTTAGCAAAATTTCGGCGAGAAGAAGGGCTAGGAAAATCCAAGCAAAAACGCCGCGCCACTCCAGATAAGCCAGCGTGATGAAAATAATGAAATAGAAAACATTGCGAATGCCATGAATATAAAGTTCGGTGCTAGCCGATTTTTTCCACGGCAAGCGCTCTTTTAATTCATGATGATAAATCGTGTCGAACGCCCCAAGACAAGCTTGAATGGCAAAAAATATTAAAACTAATTCCATATTTTGCGATTGTTAATTTTGCGATTTTAAAAGGAGCATTAAAATATGATTAAAATAAATTGTAAATCGAGACGCAGAGTTTTAATCAAATTTGACTTGTTTTACATCAAAGTCACGCAATTCTTCAAGATATTCTTTAAGAGTAATCATTGCAACACAAGGCATCGCACCCTTTAATTCTAAGGTTCCGGCGAATAATTTTTTGGCGAGAATTATAGTCGGAACGCAAGGAATTTGAGCGCCTTCATTATTTTTGGCGATGATAAACCATTTAATTTCTTTGGGATGATTTTGGTGGTCGCGGCCGGAAATAATTACATGCATTCCGCCTTGTTTACTTCCGAAATAATTTAGAAAGTCAGCGATTTTTAACAAAAATTCCGCGTGATTTTCCAATTTTAACGGTAGACCAAACCTTACCAGCCAAGAAAGCAACCACATTCCTAAATGTAGTGGAACGCTTTCCATTCCGGCGCTAAAACGCACATTTTTTATATTGTAAATTTTAGGAAATAATTCCAAATCAGGAATATCGCAATTTGCCATAAAACGCCGGCCAATTTCAGGATAGGTTTGAATGTAAATATCCTGCCAGCCGTAAATTTTTTCTCCATTTTCTGCAGCTGATTTTATTGGTTTTCCCAAATAAGATAAAACGCCTTTAGCAGTCGCCAAACCGTATTCTGACTTACCTCCAGGGTTTATCCCGAATTTTATTGAATCTATATTTTTAAATTTATTTTTATAATTTTCGATAACCGCCGAAGACAAAGCTGGAACAGTACTGGCGCCGCTTACGACTAAAATATTTTGCTCTTTGGCATGTTTGTCAAACCGATCAATTCCGCAAACGAAATCGTGGCCGTCAGACAAATCGATATAATTGACGCCACATTCAAGGCAATCCTGCACAATTTGGTAATTATTATCCTGAAACGGTCCGCAAGTATTGATCGCGACTAAAGGTTGTTCGAGCCGCAAATAATCGGCCAATTCGTTATGCACATCAAAAATGGCGATTTTTATATCGCTTTTGGGAAATTCTTTTTCCAGATTTTCCGCCAGCATTTTGGCCTTTTCTTTATTGCGGCCGGCAATAATTATCGGAATTGCGCTCTTCGCCAAAGACCGAGAAATTCTTTTGCCGAAATTGCCGTAACCGCCAAAAATTAAAACCTTATTCTCCTGCATATTTTACGATTTTAAAGTTGCCTTTATATTGAAACATGAGGCCGAAAATTTTGTGGCGCATTTGTAAATCCATATAAAATTCGTCGTCGGAAATAGTGATTTCTTCGCAATAATTCGTGCCTAAAATTAAATTTAAGGGTAGGGGAATAGTGATTTTGCCGATTTTCCAAATATAGCGTTTATGTTTTAGAATTACTTTTTCATTTTCATAAAAAAAATACATTTGCCAACCAAGTCCGAAGCGCACAAATTCAGCGACTTCGTGGGTTTTTATTGGGAAAATTTTGGAGTTAAAAGGATAAGGTTTTTTGCCCGGAAAATAAAAAATTCTTTTAAAACAAAATGCTGGCGAATTTTTTTCGCTAAAATATTCAACGGTGACTGGAATATTCTGGCCTTGATAGGGAACGAGTGCGCCGAAAAGCCTAAAAATCGGCATAAAAAACCACAGCAATTTGGAATAACGAATATCCATTGTGCCTTCAACAAAAGTGGAATCGTTGCAAAATGGGCGATTGGCGTAATGTTTATGCATTACTTTCGGCAATTTTTGCCAATCTTCGCCGAAAACCGGTTGAAAAATTGGTTGATTATTTGTCATTTCTGATTTTAGTTAAAGTTATATATTAAAAATTCTAAATTTTATGAGCTATTTCTTACTTAAATATATTCACATAATTAGTGCAACAATATTATTTGGAACCGGTATCGGCAGCGCGTTTTATATGTTTGTCGCCAATCGCAAAAAGGATTTGGCTGGAATTTGCTTTGCTCTTACAAATGTCGTAATCGCCGATTTCATTTTCACCACGCCAGCGGTCATAATTCAAATCATCACCGGCATTTTTCTCATTCATAATGTTGGCTATGACTTTTCCGAATTTTGGATAAAATGGAGTTTGGTTTTATATTTCTTCGTCGGAATTTGCTGGATTCCCGTCGTTTTCATTCAAATCAAAATGCGTGATATTGCTCACGCTGCTTTTCATAAAAAAACCCAATTGCCAGCCCAATATTGGTATCTCGATAAATGGTGGATCGCGCTAGGTTCTCTGGCCTTTCCAGCAGTTATGGTAATATTTTTTCTGATGGTTTTTAAGCCGCAATAAACGAATTTATTAACTCAAAAAATTAATTATGAAATTTAGATATATTTTCTCCCTTTTATTTATTGCCGTAATCAGCTCGACATCCGCTTTCGCTCAAGAAACACAAAATAAAGTTTTGGCCGGTCTAACCATACGCCATGGTGATATAATTGATGCGATTCAACCAATATATCGAACCATTAATGATGATAAATCTTTAGGAGAAATAATTAATGGGCAAAAATATGGCGGTAATGGCGGCAGCACTACCACAATTTACCGCGACGGTTTTGTAGTAGTTGGTTTTATATATCAAAGAGGTGAATGGATGGGTGAAGAAAGAATAGCCGGATTGCAGCCGGTTCTGCAACAATGGACCAAAGATGGGCCGAAAGGAGATAGAATAATCGCCGGTCAATTCGGAATGATAGATAAAATCCGCTCCTATGAATCTGACATAAATACTCCGCTAGAAGGATTGTATGTTTCGGATTTACAAGTAGTTGCGGATGATTTTGTTTCAAACATCAGCATTTCATTTGGCGGAGAATTGCCAAAAGTCGTAGAAGCACCAACATTAGAAAATCTAAAATATGATTCAAAAGATGATTATTATATTGTCGATATTCAAATAATTTCTGGAACCAAATCAGGGCAATTAGCTTCAGGAATTGTCAGTTTTGCCAAAGATCAAACGACAGCCAATAGGATAATTTTTCACTATGATGGCGGATGTTATACCATGAAAGATATGTCACAACCGACGGCAACAATTGAGAATAATAGCTTGAGAAACCTTATTTTTGTTGGCGGGCCAAATGATCATCGATTTGGTGTAAATGGTGGATTTAACAGAAAACAATTTGGCAGAGAAATTGAGAGTTTTATTCCAAATGGGGAAGAATATTTTGGCTATTTAGATCCGTCCACCTATGTTGACGGCGCCGGAAATGTCAAATATCGAAAAGTAAAAAACAGAGAAAAATCCATTATATTTAAAGAATATTCATGCTCTAATCGCAAAGCTTGGTAATTATGTTTAAAGACATATTCTAAAAACTATGCGAAAAAGTTAGCACGCCATATTCTGTTACAGAATCATCCTGTCCTTTAAATTCACGGCTTTGGAAAATATGAGTATAAGAAATTTTGGAATCTTTATAAGTTAAAGAAACGCCGACTTGCGCATCTTTGACGAAAGTTCGTTTATCCAAATGTGGGCCATTTTGGAAAGTGTTGCCGTCTAAAAATATATTCCGACCAACGGCGCGCATTTCCAGAATTGTGAAGAAATAATAGTTAAATCCTTTTGCCGGAATAAATAAATCCGAGCCGGCCATGCTCGGTTGAAGCCGTGTCGGGCCATAATCCAAAGGCAAATGGCGACCTAAACGCAAAGTAGTTCCGATTGTAGCGTCAGTATGCACATTTCCCAAATTAAATCCGGCGTGAGGAATTGAATCAAAATCCCAGCCAAAAAATTCTCTCCTATAAGCCTCGCGCCATTTTCTTTCGTAAGAAAAAATAGCTCCCGGCTCGTCTTTTAATTGATTATCCCAGCCCATTGGTTTTTGTACGCCTTTAACTTTATGGACAAATGTTTGTGTTTGCTCAGCTTGGGAAGATGGACCGACAACTCCTAAACTAATAGTTGAACTATCATAGGTCGATCCGGCATCAGAAATGACTCCAAGCGACCCATAAAGCCAGCCCGCATATAAATAATCATTTTTGATAAATTCCGTTTTGCTAATATCGCTCGGCGTATAAATTTGCTGCCCCAAAGCCGCTGTGATATATCTTTTACCTTCTTTATTAAATTGTAAAATATGATTTGCTGAATTTTTGACCAATTTCGGCATTTTGTCTTCCGGCAAAGTATAAGCAATGCGCACGCCGTTAGTGTAACCCAAATCTCTGCCGGCAAAAAGATCATTTTCTAAGGAAAGATTAAGAACGCCTTTATCAAACATTCCCGGTTCAGAAGTTGAATTGCCTTCTGAAGCGCTCAGAACAAGCGTTGGATTCATCATGATAAATAGAAAAGCTAGAAAAGTTAACTTCGATTTCATATTTTTAAAAATTGAGTGTTAAATCATAGCAAAAAACACTGCGAAAAATTCTTAGAAAACTAGGAGGTGACTTAATTTACTTAGGTCTAACGATATAATTTAATAATATCAGATTTGCCAAAGCTTGTAAAGCCGTAACTTTGAAAAAACTTCTTGCAAATCAATTTCTTACATTATAAAAAACGACGCGCAAAACTTCATGTCACCACATGTAAATTAAACTCGAATGAACTTATTAGATATCACCACGCATCTAAGAAAGAGATTTTTATTATTTATCTTCACCGTTCTGACACTAATTCCAATCAGTGTTTGCGGTGCTGATATCAATATTTCTTCTCCTCTTACTGTTGCTCAAATTTTAAATGCTAACGGCCAAAAGCTAACTGTTTCTAATGGCGGAGATTTGACTGTTTCTGGAATTGCGGTTGCCGCTTCAGCCAGCAGCGGATTATTAATCGGAATTGCTTCCGGAAATGCCGCGAACGGAATTAAAACTTCCGGCAGTAATAACGCCATTGCAATTAGCGGAACGGCGACCCTTTCCGAGCTTGATTTAGTTAGCGGAATTATCTCCAGCGCTAAATCTGGCGCCGGAACAATTGCCATTTCTGGAACCACAGTTGATAGCGCTACGAAAATCGTAACTCAAGCTGGAACGGTAATCTCCAATAATGCCACTTCCGGATTCGCCATAGATTCCACCTCAACTGCCAATCGCACAATAATTCTCGAAAATTCCGGAACGATTAGCGTCAATGATAACGGCTCTTCAATTGCCATAAAATTAAGCGATAGCAATGGCGGATCGAATTATTTCATAAATAATCGCGGCATTATTAATGTTGGCGATTTAGGCAAAGCGATCAATGTTGGAACGGCTAGCTCGGTGAATTCTATTGCTATCAATAATGCCAGTAGCGCCTCCATTATTGGCGCCATTGCTTTGAGCACAAATGATAACAGCACGATTACCAATAATGGCGCAATTGACGGTAATATCAGCGCCACCAGTGCCAATCTTGATATAATTAATTCTGGCGTAATTTCAGGAAATATTACTCTGGGCAGCAATGCCGATTCAACTTTGGCAATGAGTGGCGGCACAATTAGCGGAAATATCAAAATGAATAATGCCACCCAATCGACGATTTTCGGCGGCGGTTCATTAGTTGGAAATATTGATGGGGCAGGGCAATTATTGGTTAATGATCATGCCACATTGAACGGCAATGTCGGCGCTACAACTGGTCTCACTTCAATTATCATTAGTGCTGGTAATTATCTGGACGCGGCGGCTAATAATAATTCCGTAAAAGCAAGTACGATTTCTTTAGACAATGACGCGTTGCTAAAAATGGGCAGCGGCGCTCTTTCTGGAACGGTTCAAGGCGTTTCTGATGGTGTCGGCGCGATTAATTTTAGCGATAATAATATTCTTAGTGCTAACATAGGAACAGCCACAAATTCTCTAGCTTCAGTCACTATTTCTGAGGGAAAAATTTTAACAATTTCAAGTCACCAAATTGATGCTACAAATATTATAATTGGCGCTGGAGCTGCTTTAAATAAGACTACAGGAACTTTAACCGGAAATATTATTATCGGATCCGGCGGAATTTTAACTACAACCACCGGCGTGATTACAGGCATGATTAACGGGCTTTCAGACGGTGATGGCACGGTGAATTTCAACAATAGCTTTACGCTAATTTCTGGAAATTCGATTGGTCAAACTCATAATTTGGATTCAGTAAATATTGCTAATGGTGCAACGCTTACAGCTTCTGAATCAATCGCAGCCAATAATATCAATATCGGAACAGGAATTTCGGGAGTTTTAACTATAAATAGCGTCGGAAAAACTTTGGGTGGCAATGTCAACATCGGTAATGGCGCAATTTTCAATATCAGTTCCGAGGGAATCGCTGTAAATAGCGATATTAAAGGCGCGAATGATGCTGTCGGCACTTTAAATATTAACCAAAATTTCACTTCCAATGGCGATTTAGGAACGCAAAATAATGCGCTTTCCGCCATTAATATTGCGAGCGGCAAGCTTCTTGATGCCGGCACCAATAACAACAATATCAATGCAACAAATATTAATTTAAACGGCCCAGCTTCAACTTTAACTTTGGGAACTGGCGCGACTAGCGGAAATATTGTCTTGAACAGTGCCAGCGCCATTTTGAATGTTGGTTCGGGAGTGATTACTGGAAATATCAACGGAACCGCCGCCAGCCGCGGAATTGTTAACTTCGCGCAAGATTTTTCTTTGGCTGGAAATATCGGAAATGATTTTTCACTTTCAGCGATCAATATTGCTGCAGGCAAAACTTTAATTGCTGGATCAAATAATATTGCCGCGACTTATGTCAATATTGATTCCGGCGCGATTTTAGAAGTTGATGACGGAACAGTAACTGGCACAATTCGCGGCACATATGATGCTGTTGGAACCATAAAATTCACGCAAGATTTTACCACAAATGGCGATCTCGGAAGTTCAACAAATTCGCTGGCGAACATTGTTGTTGCTGACGGCAAAGCTTTAAATATGAGTGATGGAGATAGTATTAATTCAACAAAGCTGATTTTAGGATCGGGATCAGTTTTAAATGTCAATGATGAGGCAATAAGCGCTTTAATTCAAGCTTCGTCGGATAAAGTTGGCAGCATAAATTTTGCCGAAAATACATCAGTTAGCGGCGCAATCGGAACTTCCGCCAATTCGCTGGCGCAAATAACAATCGCTGATGGCGTAACTTTAACGACAACTTCCGCCAGTATTGACGCGGCAAATATCGTAATTGGCGACGGCGCGAATTTAATTCTTGGGCACAATAGTTTTTGCGCCGCAGTAAATGGCTCAGCGGACGGCGTTGGAACTTTAACTTTACATTACAGCAATATTTTCAATGCTGATTCCAGCTTCGGCACCACCAATTCTCTGGCTGAAATCAAGATCGACACTGGCGCCACAATTACTGCCAACCAATCAATTAATGCCAATTTGGTATATATTGGCGGCGGAACTTCTGGCACGCTCAATCTAGGCGCGAATCAATCAATTAGCGGCGATGTCAATATTGCCAAAGGCGGAACTTTGAATCTCAACGATCATTCAACGGTTTTAGGCGCGATTAACGGCGCTGAATCAGGAGTCGGCAATTTAAAAATCGCCACTAATTCTGTTTATATTGCAAATGGCGATATCGGCGCCACCAATGCTCTGGCTAATTTAACGATCAATGACAGTGCCAGCTTTGTTATTGGCGGGGATTTGGCGGTAAATAATATCAAAAATTCCGGAATTATGGTTTTTGGAGACATGAATCGCCATATTGCCGGAAGCCTTTCTGGAACTGGCGATGGCATTTTCGATTTCAATTCCGGCGCGCATTTTATTTCTGAATCTTTCACAGTTTTGGAAGATGATATTCTCAAATTACAAATTACCAACCCAACATCCGCAGGCAATCTCACAGTTGGCGGAATTGCGACGATTTCTGACGGAACGAATTTGGCAGTTGATTTCGATACTTCAATCTATATTCCAAATAACACAATTTACAACATCGTTTCCGGCGCGTCCGGTTCTCTAATTACGGCGATTGCGGATGATAAAATTAACATTAACAGCTCAGGAACTAATAAATCCGGTACTTTAATTTTTACGACTCGACAATCCGGCGATAATTTAATTTTAACCGTAAACCGCGATCCAGCGCCGTCATTTGCTGCTGACAATGCTGATAATCAAACGCTTTACGACATCATTAATTTTATCGGCGTCAATGCAACTGGCGAAATGCGAGCGCTGCAGAATTATCTGGATTCGCCGAATTTTAGTGATTCACAAAAAGGCGTGGTTTTAGAATCAATCACATCGCAACTCGATAATTCGGCGAATATTATTTCAAGCTCTGCCGCCAAATTTTCGCTCAATATTGCTGATGATAGGCTGCAAAATCTGCATCAAGCCGCAATTTTTCACGATGAAACAAAAAAGCGCGGATTATGGGGGAAATTTTTTGGTGGCGATGGAAACCAAGGCAATTCAGATGATGCTGTTGGCTCTTACGATATTCGCAATTACGGCTTTGCGTTTGGCGCGGATAAAGAAATTGCGCGTAATTTTGATTTGGGAATTGCCGCGAGCTATGCCAAATCGAGCATTGATTATAAAACCATAACCAAAAACACCAATGTTGATTCCTATCAAATCAATGCCTATGGCGGCTTCGCGGCTGATAAATTTTTTATAAATGGTATCGCCGGATTGGCTTTGAATAAATATAATTCGAGCCGAACCGTTGAAGGTCTTGGTTTCAGCGCCAATGCCGATTATGGCGGTCAAACTTACCTGGCCAAAGTTGAAAGTGGCATGGATTATGATTTAGAAGATGGCATCACTTTAACGCCGATAATTTCGTTATTATTTCTTCATAACAAAATTGGCGAATATACTGAAACCGGTGCTGGAACGCTTAATTTATCGGCTCAATCTTATAAAACTAATTTTTTAGAAGGTCGAGCCGGTGGGATTTTGAATTATAATTTTACTTACAACGGGATGAAATTAAATCCGCAACTCACAGCTTCGGTTGGCCATGATTTTATTGGCGATGAAGCTGCGCCAACCTGTAATTTTGTTGGATATTCAATGCCATTTAAATCGCAAAGCCAAACTAACCAAAAAAGCAGCATTATGATCGGCAGTTCAGTCAATATTTACGCCAAAAACTCTGTAACTTTTAGCGCTGATTACAATATGGAACATAAAAAAAGATATAATGCTAATTATGCCGGAATAAATCTCAGATATAATTTTTGAAAAATCATGATTTTATTGGGTTCAACCACTTATTTGTAGCAAAAGATATAATTGACAAGAAGCGTTATTTTTTGTAGAATAGCTTAAATTGATACAATAAATAACTTTTAGAATACAACTTTAAATTATTGTTGGATATATATAATATAAATCGTATAATCTATATCCTTTAAATTTAGAAATTACAGCATTTTTTAAGTTTTCTTTAGAAGTATTGTTGTGTCATTTACAGCAACCATACTTATGAAAATATTAAAAATTATTTTACTAATTTTATTTACAGGCTGTACTGCGAACTATGAAACAATTGCCAATAAAACTTCTCTAATTGCGGCCAGGCAAGGCTTAGTTCCTAAAATCTATCAAACCAAAAACTTCAAAATCTATACATTACAAAAAATTTCTAACCCTAAAGCCAAGGTTAGAATTTATTTTGAAGGTGATGGCAAAGCCTTCATTACAAGAAATATTGCCTCACCAAATCCAACTCCGACCTCCTATTTTTTAATCAATTTAATCGCTCAAGATCATTCCGCAAATGTGATTTATATCGCGCGCCCGTGCCAATTCGTGCAAGATCCAAAATGTTATGGAGTTGGTGCTGAGAAAAACTGGACGAATGGCCGGTTTTCTAAGGAAGTGATCGATTCCATCAATGAAGTTATGATGGATTTCAGGGCGCATAATATCGAATTGATCGGCTATTCCGGCGGGGCGAATATCATGAAATATGCCGCGATCAGTAGCCAGAAACATTATGGCAATGTGCTTAATCTCAGAACTATCGCCGGAAATCTCAATAATGAGAAATTTTCGCAAATTCATCATGTCAAAGCTGAATATGAATTTTATGACGATGAAAGCCTGTCGCAAAGATTGAGTAAAATCCCGCAAATCCACTTTGTTGGTGGCTCGGACGAGATTATTCCTGAAATAATAGCGCAAAGTTATCGCGATAAATTGCCGGTAAAAAATTGTGTGCAAATAATAAAAATTCCAACTGCTAGCCATTCATCTGGTTGGGAAGAAAATTGGCACGAGCTGTTGAAAATCAAGCCTTCATGCCATCAAAATAAAGCTCAAAAAATTGAAAAAACTGGGCTTTTCACCATTAAAGAGGTGAAATATGTCTAGATATCTGCAAAATATATTATTATTTTTACATCTTCTCATTTGGTCAGCGCTTGGCTCTGGCATTGCTTCTGCGGCTGATATTAATATTTCTACAGCAACTACAACAGCGCAAACTTTTAATACCAACGGACAAAAACTTACTATCGCTAATGGTGGGGATTTAAATGTTGCCGGCGTGGCGGTTACAGGCACAGTCAATACCGGCTTGTTGATCGAAGTTAATTCAGGAAATGCGGTAAATGGTATTAAATCCACAGGCAGCAATAGCGCGATTTCGATTAGCGGTACGGCCACTTTATCTTCCGTTGATTTAATTACCGGAATTATAACCAGCGCCAAATCTGCTGGCGGAACGATTTCTATCGCCGGAACTGGCGCCGGAAGCACAACCAATATTTCCACCGATGCCGGAACAACAATTTCCAATACCGCCACCTCCGGATTCGCTATTGACGCGACTTCAACCACTAATAGAACCGTAATAATTGATAATGCCGGAACGATTAGCGCTAGTAATAATGCTGCTTCTAACGCCATAAATTTCAGCGACAGTAATGGCGGTTCGAGCTATACTATCAGCAATACTGGGCTTATTGACGCTGGATCTTTGGGCAAAGCGATCAATGTCGGAACGGCTTCGGCGGCTAATACTATCGTGATCGATAATTTGGGCAGCGGTTCAATTAATGGCGCCATTGCTTTGAGCAATAGTGATAGCACGACGCTCACCAATAATAGCAGCGGCACAATTACCGGCAATATTAGCGCGACCAACGCCAATCTGGATGTTATTAACAGCACAGGTTCGATTATCGGAAATATCGTTTTAGGCAGCAATGTCGGCTCTTCGCTCGCGATAAATGGTGGTTCGATTACGGGTAATGTTACGATGAATAATGCGGCGCAAACCACAACTTTGGGCGGAGGTTCTTTAAGCGGAACGATTGATGGAGCAGGGCAATTATTGGTCAATGCCGCAGCCGTTTTAAATGGTAATATTGGGGCGACAACCAGTTTGACTTCAGCAACAATTAGCACCGGAAATTCGCTAAATGCGGCAACGAATAATAATACGATCAGAGCTACAACAGTTTTATTGGCTAATAATTCAAGTTTAACTTTAGGACTTGGCGCGGTAACCGGCACAATTCAAGGCGTGACGGATGGCGTTGGTACGGTGAATTTTAATGATAATAATACTTTAGCCGGAGCTGTTGGTACAGCCGCCAATTCATTGGCTTCGATTGTGATTGCCAATAATAAAACCGTAACTGCCGCCACATTCAATATTGATTCGACCAATATTTTAATCGGCAATGGCGCCACTTTAAGCAAAACTACTGGAACATTGACCGGCGCCATAGCAATTGGTTCGGGCGGGGTTTTAACCACAACCACTGGCGCCATTACTGGCGCGATTAACGGTAATAATGCCGGAGAAGGTACGGTGAATTTTAACAATAGTTTTACTTTAGCTTCAGGCACGAGCATTGGTCAAACTAATCAGCTCAACACAGTAAATATCGCGAACGGCGCGACTTTAACGGCGAATGATTCAATTTCTGCGGCCAATGTTAATGTTGGAACTGGAACTTCCGGTATTTTAACCATGAATGCCGCCAATAAATCCCTAACTGGAACGGTGAATTTGGCCAATGGCGCGACTTTAAATATTAGCGCGACTGGAGTGGCGGTGAATGGCGATATTAAAGGCGCAACAGATGATGATGGTATCGTAAATATCAACCAAAATTTTACTTCCAACGGCGATTTAGGAACTTCAACTAATTCTTTAACTTCTTTGATAATCGCGACCGGCAAAACTTTAGATACAGCAACTAACAATAATGATATTGACGCAACAACTATAACCTTATCCGGCGCCGCTTCAACTCTAACTCTAGGCGGTGGAACAACAACCGGAAATATCGCGCTTAATAATGCCAGCGCCGTTGTCAATATTGGATCGGGAGCAATTACCGGAAATATCAATGGTAGCGCTGCGGCTCGAGGAATTCTCAACTTTTCCGATAATTTTACGCTTGGCGGAAATATCGGTAACATATTTTCCGTCGCTAGCATCAATGTTGCGGCTAATAAAACTCTGAACGCACAAACCAATAATAATACGATCGCCGCAACTACTGTTTCTTTGGGCAATAATGCCGCTTTAACTTTAGGAGTTGGTGCGGTAACTGGCGCGATTCAAGGCGCGACTGACGGTGTTGGTACGGTGAATTTTAATGATAATAATACTTTAGCCGGAGTAGTTGGTACAGCCGCTAATTCATTGGCTTCGGTTATAATTGCCGATGGCAAAACCGTAACCGCAACAACGCGAAATATTGACGCGACTAACATCATAATCGGCAATGGTTCAACTTTAAGCAAAACCACCGGCACATTGACTGGTGCAATAACCATAGGTTCCGGCGGTGTTTTGACAACAACAACTGGCGCAATTACTGGCGCGATCAATGGTAATAATGCCGGCGAAGGTACAATTAATTTTAACAATAGTTTGACTTTAGCTTCAGGAACTTCAATCGGACAATCCAAACAATTGAATACAATAAATATCGCGAACGGTGCGACTTTGACGGCTAATGATTCGATTTCAGCGAGCAATATCAATGTCGGAACTGGAACTTCGGGAATTTTAACCATGAACGCCGCCAATAAAACTTTAACCGGAACCGTAAATTTAGCCAATGGCGCAATTTTAAATATTAGCGCGACAGGAGTGGCCGTAAATGGCGATATTAAAGGCGCGACTGACGATGATGGTATCGTAAATATCAACCAAAATTTTACGGCAAATGGCAATTTGGGTACTGCGACTAATTCCCTAACAACCATTACTGTCGCGGCCGGAATGACGCTTGATACCGCGACAAATAATGATGATATCGACGCCACCACAATTGCTTTAGCCGGTTCTGGATCGACATTGACTTTAGGCAGCGGCACAACAACTGGGAATATTACTTTTGCTACCGGTTCAATAGCCAATATTGGTTCAGGCGGAGTTTCCGGCAATATGAATGGTACGAATACCAGTCGAGGAACGGCAAATTTCTCGCAAAATTTTAGTCTTTCTGGCAATATCGGTAATACCAATTCGCTTTTAGCAGTTAATATTTTGGCTGGAAAAACCTTAAATGCCGCAACAAATAACAACATAATTGCCGCAACGACCGTATCTTTAGCCAATAATTCAACTTTAATTTTAGGAACCGGAGCTGTAACTGGCACAACTCAAGGCTCGTCTGACGGAGTTGGTACGGTGCAATTTAATGATAATAATAGTTTGGCTGGTATTATGGGTACAGCTGCGAATTCATTGGCTTCATTTATAATTGCTGATGGCAAAACCGTAACTGCAACAACGCGCAATATCGACGCAACTAACATCATAATCGGCGCCGGTTCAACTTTAAGCAAAACTACTGGAACATTGACCGGCGCAATAACCATCGGCTCTGGCGGGGTTTTAACTACAACAACTGGCGCGATTAACGGCGCAATTAATGGTAATAATGCCGGAGACGGAACAATTAATTTTAACGGATCATCAACTGTAGGATCGGGAATTGGTCAAACCAATTACTTAAATAATGTCAATATTGCTAATGGTGCGACTTTGACGGTTAACGAATCGATCGCCGCCAATAATATCAATATCGGCGCCGGAATTTCTGGTGTTTTAACTGTAAATACTGCCAACAAAACTTTAACCGGAAATGTTAATTTAGCTAATGGCGCGATTTTAAATATTAGCGCTACTGGAACAGTCGTGAATGGCGATATTACTGGCGTAACTGATGATGATGGCATCCTGAATATCAACCAAAATTTCACTTCCAACGGTGATTTGGGAACTTCAACTAATTCTTTAACTTCTATAGTGATTGCTGCCGGCCGAACTTTGGAGGTCGCCACCAACAATAACAATATTGATGCCACAACAATCACCTTAGCCGGCGCCGCTTCTACACTGAATTTAGGTAATGGTACAACTACAGGAAATATTTCGCTTAACAATGCTACAGCCGCTCTGAATGTAGCTTCCGGAACAATTACTGGCAATATTAATGCCAATGTCGCCAATCGAGGAATTATTAATTTTACTGATAATTTTACTTTAAATGGAAATATCGGTAATACATTCTCCGTTGCCAGCGTTAATGTTGCCGCCAATAAAACTGTGAATGCGGCGGCCAATAATAATACGATTGCTGCGACAACTTTATCTTTAGGAAATAACTCAACTTTAATTTTAGGAACTGGCGCTGTAACCGGCACAATTCAAGGCGCAACTGACGGCGTTGGTTTGGTACAATTTAATGATAATAATATTTTGGCCGGCGCGGTTGGTACTGCGGCAAATTCTTTGGATTCGATTATTATTGCTGCTGGCAAAACTTTAACCGCCGCTACATTCAATATTGACGCGACAAATATCGTAATCGGAAATGATGCAACTTTAAGCAAAACTACGGGAACTTTAACCGGAAATATTACCCTTAATTCCGGCGCGGTTTTAACGACAACAACCGGCGCTATTACTGGTGCGATCAATGGTGATGCGGCTGGTGATGGTACGATTAATTTTAATGGAAACACAATATTGGCTGTTGGAACGAGCATCGGGCAAAGCAATAAAATTGATGCTGTCAATATCGCTAATGGCGCGGTTTTAACGGCTAATGAATCGATCGCCGCTAATAATATCAATATTGGAAGTGGAACTTCTGGCGTTTTAACCGTAAATACAGCTAACAAAACTTTGACCGGAAATATCAATTTGGCTGATGGTGCGATTTTAAATATTAACGCTGCTGGAACGGTCGTGAATGGCGATATTAAAGGCGCGACTGACGATGATGGTATAGTCAATATCAATCAAAATTTCACTTCCAGCGCTAATTTAGGAACTTCAACTAATTCCTTAACTTCCATAATAATTGCCACTGGCGCCACTCTTGATGTTGCGACCAATAACAACAATATTGATGCAACGACAATCACCTTATCTGGCGTGGGTTCGAAGATTAGTTTGGGCAGTGGCACAACTGTTGGAAATATTATTTTTGGTTCGGGAGCGGTTGCTAATATTGGTTCGGGCGCGATTTCTGGAACGCTAAATGGTTCTGCCGCCAATCAAGGTACAGCCAATTTTGCACAAAATTATACGCTTGGCGGCAATATTGGCGATAATTTTGCACTTGCGACAATTAATATTGCAAACGGCAAAACCGTAATTACCGGCGCTAATAATATCACGGCAAGCAATATCAATATTGATTCCGGCGCGGTTTTACAACTTGCGAATGGAATTGTAACTGGCAGAATTCGTGGCGTTTCTGACGGTGTTGGTTCGATTAATTTTACTGATAATTTTACTTCCAATGGCGATTTCGGCGCTGCGGCTAATTCTCTGTCCAACATTATTATCGCCAACGGCAAAGCTCTAACCATGAGCGCCGGCAATATTATTGATTCTACGACAATTATTTTAGGTTCAGGCTCAGTTTTAAATGCCAATAATGGTGCGATAATTGGCAGTATTGAAGGCGCATCTGACGGAGTTGGAACGGTTAATTTTGCGGCTAATAATGCTTTAACCGGAAATATTGGTACGCCTGCCAATTCATTATCGGCAATTAGTATTGCCAATGGTGTAACTTTGGACGCAACTGCTGCGGCAATTGACGCTTCTAACATTGTTATCGGCAATGGTTCGGTTTTAACTTTGGGCGCAAACACTGTAACTGGCGCGATTAACGGTGCAGCTTCAGGATTAGGAACTGTAAATTTAAACGCGACTCGAACTCTTGGCGCCAATGCCACATTCGGTGCAACCAATAATTTGGCGGCAATAAATATCGCTGACGGTGCGGCGATTACGGCCAATCAATCTATAAACGCGACAAATGTGAATATTGGCGGCGGCACTTCCGGCAGCTTGGATTTGGCGGCTAACAAAGCTATTAACGGTAATGTCAATATTGGCAATGGCGCGGTTTTGAAACTTAATAATAATTCGTCAGTTTCCGGCGCAATCAATGGTTCTGCTGCTGGAGTTGGTAATTTGGAAATTGCTAATGGTGCGACTTATACTTCAAACAGCGCGATCGGTTCAAGCAACGCTTTAGCCAATATGACCATCAATATCAACGCTATTTTTAATTTAGGTAATAATTTAGCGGTAAATAATATTACCAATTCTGGTGTAATGTCTTTCGGCAATATTTCGCGCAGTGTTACGGGAAGCGTAGCCGGAACTGGCGGTGCAAGTTTTGATTTTGCTGGCGCTTTACATTCAATCTCGAATTCTTTTACGACAGTTTCTGGCGATAAGCTGAAATTAGAAATCACCAGCCCGACATCTTCCGGTAAAATTGCGGTTGGTGGAATTGCCACAATTGCTTCCGGAACCAATTTGGATATTAACTTTAACACATTGAGCTATATTCCAAATAATACCATTTATAATATCATTTCAGGCGCTGCTGGCTCTGCAATTAACGCCATTTCTGATAGTGATATTGATGTCAATAGTTCCGGTTCTAATGATTCTGGAACATTAATTTTTACGACAGAACAATCTGGTGATAATTTGATTCTTGCCATAAATAGAAATCCTAATCCTTCATTTGTTTCTGGAGATGCGGATAATAAAAATCTTTATGCTGTAATTAATGAAATCGGCGCTGCTGCGACCGGTGAGCTTCGCGATTTGCAGAATTATCTTGATTCAGCATCGGTTAGCGATGCTGAAAAAACTGCTACTTTAAAATCCATCACTGCCCAATTTGATAATTCGCCAACTATTAATGCTATTGAAACCACTAAATTATCGCTCAATGTCATCAGCAACAGATTGCAAAATTTGCGCAGTGGCGTTGCTTCCGGCGATGAAATGGCAACTCACGGATTATGGGGTAAATTTTTCGACGGTTCTTCGGATCAAGGAACTGCAAATGGTTCAGGCGCTTTCAACAGCAAAATTCAAGGATTTGCTTTCGGTTCGGATAAAGAAATTTCCGAAAATACTGATGTTGGTTTAAGTGTGAGCTACGCTAAATCCAATATCGATTCACAATCAATTATCAAAAATACCGATATTAATTCTTACCAAATCAGTGGTTATAGCGCTTGGAACAAAGATAAATTCTTCATCAATAGTTTATTGGGCTTTTCGTTTAACAAATATAATTCGAGCAGAAATATTGCCGGACTTGGTTTGGTGGCTAATAGCGATTATGACGGCCAAACTTATATGGCGCAATTGGAAGGCGGTGTGAATTATGATTTGGAAAATGGTTTTACTTTAGTTCCGTCAATCATAACTTCCTTCATGCATAATGAAGTTTCCGGCTATACGGAAGAGGGCGCCCGAACACTTAATTTAGCTACAGATTCTTATGCTACGAACTTCTTTGAAGGCAGAATTGGCGGGATTTTAAACTATAATATTATTACGGAAAACGGCTGGAGATTGAATCCGCAAGTTAAAGCTTCGATTGGTTATGATTTTGTTGGCGACAAACAATCAGTAACCAGCAATTTCGTTGGATATTCCGTTCCGTTTAAATCGCAAAGTCAGGATCCGCAAAGAACCAGCATCATTCTTGGCACTTCCATAAATATTTACAGCAGCAAATCTATTAGTTTTAGCGCCGATTATAATTATGAATATAAGAAAAAATACAAAGCCAATTCTATCGCCATCGATCTCAGATATGATTTTTAGAAATGAATTGACATGGCTACTAGCATATTAATATAGTTGAAGTTTTAAAAATTTAATAATGACATGACTGACAAAAAAGAAATCAAAAATTCCTTCATCGAATTCGTCAGTTTGATGGCGCTTTATATGGCTTTGATGGCGATGTCGATTGATATGATTTTGCCGGCTTTGCCTTTTATTGGTCACGAATTTGGCGTTTTGGATGAAAATAAAACGCAATATGTGATTTATACATTATTTTTAGGTTTTACTTTCGGCCAGATAATTTATGGGCCGATCGCCGATAGTTTTGGGCGTAAACCTACAGTTTATGCTGGCCTGTCTTTGCTGATTATTGGCGATATTATCAGTATTCTTTCCCATAATTTTCATATGCTTTTAATCGGTCGCTTTTTGCAAGGTTTTGGCGCTGCATCGCCGCGAATTACCAGCATGGCGATTGTGCGCGATCTTTACAAAGGCCGCGATATGGCGCGAGTCATGTCTTTGATTATGACGATTTTTATCATTATTCCGATTATCGCTCCGGCTTTTGGACAGTTGATTTTATTGGTCACCGGCTGGCGTACGATGTTTGTCATATTTTTGGCCGCGGCTTTAATTGCTACGATCTGGACTTATTTCCGTTTGCCGGAAACCATAAAACGCCAAGATGTGCGCCCGTTTCACATTAAAGAAATTATGCGTGATTTCGGCAAAGTTTTTCAAAACAAAACTACCATGATTTACGCTGTTTGTTCCGGCATGATTTTCGGCGCTTTGATCGCTTATATCGCTTCTTCGCGCCAAATTTTTCAGGATTATTTCGCTTTAGGAAAATTATTCCCGCTATTTTTCGCCATCGGCGCTATATCAATCGGCGTTTCTTCCATCGTAAATTCCATGATTGTTAAAAGATTCGGCATGAGATACATCTGTTACCGCGCTTTAATTGTGATGATTTTCATTTCATCTTTGATAATTCTGGCTGAAGTTTTGCAAGGTGATAAAGTTTACTTATGGCAATTTATGATTTTCATATTGGTAACTTTTTTCTGCGTCGGATTATTATTCGGCAATCTCAACGCCTTAGCTATGGAACCGATGGGGCATATTGCCGGCGTTGCTGCAACGGTTATCGGCTGCGTTTCATCAGGCATTTCCGTCATCATTGGCGCTTTAATCGGTCAAGCTTACAACAATACTTTAATGCCAATAACTGTCGGATTTTTAATTCTGACCAGCCTATCTCTGGCTTTACAAAAATTAGTTGATAAAGATATAGCGGTTAATTAAGTAATTTAATTAACGAGATCATTTCTGATCAAAATTAAA
>Ga0207104_1093_pt2 | contig 21042 bp, 16 predicted proteins | sample Alteio_BWMinHeat_79_FD_153538 | JGI IMG/M metagenome (GOLD analysis project Ga0207104, IMG submission 153538) | Enriched cells from forest soil in Barre Woods Harvard Forest LTER site, Petersham, Massachusetts, United States -... | ecosystem: Environmental > Terrestrial > Soil > Temperate forest >...
ATCCCTGTAATTCTCCTAATTCATCCATTTCTATTAATTTTTTGAAATACTGTTCATCTGCAACAATTCGTTCAATCCCTGATGAAAATACTGTGTAATGATCATTAAGTTTTCCGCCTGTAATAATATAATCATCAAGTGTATTAATAATGGATGTATAAACAATTGGCATCAACTGGTTTCTTGTACTATTTATTATTTCGGCTTGCTCAGGAAATGATAATGTTTTTGCTTCAAGCAATGATTTTTGTGATTGTTCCAATTGCTTGATCACATTATCCATGGCATCACTATAGACTAGTATATTTAATGAACGAAGATGACGTAATTCCTTTTCAATGACGTTATTGATAGCGAGTATGAATACAGTAATTTTACATTCCGACACGAGGTTATTTAGCTTATCATTCAAGTCATCATATAATGCCCATGAAGGATGAAAAAAATCCCATGCTTTGCGCATCACAGCAATTTTTGTTTCCAGGATTAAACGAATTGTTGCAGATGAACAGTATTTCAAAAAATTAATAGAAATGGATGAATTAGGAGAATTACAGGGATCGTTAGAATCAAACCCGATACCAGAAAAAATAAAAAATATACGTGCGGCTATTAATATTATTAAACCAGCTATAAATGATTTTAATGATTCAAACAAAGATATTGAAATTGACACAAATAATATTGAAGACATCGAATTTGACAAAGACAGGAAAATTCTTGTTAATAGCGACATGACTAAAATTGAAGATGAATTTTCTATCATCGAAAGAAAGCAAGAAAAATCTGAAAATATCAGTATTGATCAACTTAAATCCATTGCATCTCCATTAAAGCAATTATATGATCGTTTTAAAAGGGCGAATAAAAAAGTTTTAATCCTCAAGGCTTCAGAAAAACCGGCAAATGAGATAAAACAAGCTCCCTTGATTAATGCAAACGAAAATTCAAATATTCCTGCCTGTGATGATAAGTCAGAGAAGCAGCCAGATGAAGTCATTCATGAAATAGCTAATCTCAATCCATCTGCATGCATAAAACTTGCAAAACAATTGCATGAAATGAATGAATTTATGAAAGTCTATGATAGCGATGGAATAAAGAAAGCTGGTCAGGAAATATTATCCATACTTCTTGATAATCACCTTAAGCCTTTAATTAAAATGATTGATAAAACTCACCCATTGTATCAGCCAATTATTGATATATCTGAAATGGGTTGTCAGAAATTTGACGAGCTTTATAACACTATTAAACAAAATTCATTTGAGCTTGAAAACTACGCCAAAATTCACACAAGTCAGCAATCATCAAATTATCTCTTTTCTCCCAATTCCTTTTCCAATTATCTTGTTGATCAAGCAAACATGGAAATCCATTCTTCTGATCAATCACAATTGAAACTTGGCATAATTCTAGGGAAATGCATTGAGCATCAGGCAAGAATGCAAATTGTCATTGGAAATCAGCAAAGCAAGCAAGAAAGAATAATACTGGGTAATAATGCTTCTAAATTAGCAAGAACGATTAATGTTCTTCAGGGTGTTTATCTGGAAGATGAAGATGATGCTCTAAAGATAGCTATGAATGACCATGAGGCTGAGGAATTGAGTCGCTTAAATTTTCGCCTGAAACAAATTAAAGATCAAGACGAGAAATTGGATAAATTCCAGAAAAACCTTGGGAACGATATTGAAATAAATAACATTAATTTGTTTTTTATAACAGATTGTCTTTTCAATATTAGCAATATTGACGATTATCTTGAGCCTGCTGACATACTCATTGAGAAATTTGATAAACTTGAGGAAATGTTGTCAGACTTCAATGAAAAATATACAGGCAAGCCCTCCGATGATTCCATGCATGACTGCATAACTCATATCCGGAATGAAATTGCCGAGATCAGGGTATATTATTCCCAGCATCCATACATATGGAAAAACAAAAAAATAAATGTAGCTTTCTCACTACTGAAAGAAAAGGAAAATGAGTTATTTCCCAGGGAAAGGGATTGCCAGGTTAATGAAATTCAAAATCATGGGTTGTATGCAAATAAACTATACAGTGAAAACAATCCTGCCATAAAATTCATGAGCGAAATATTTTTATATTATAAAAATAGTATTTCCACGCTTAATAATTTTTATGAACTTGACATTGAATTGAATATCCTGAATTTACTGCGATCCAGAATTCATGAATCGGCCCTGAGATTTGAGCAGCTGAAAATAAAGCTGGAAGATGATCTTGCATGCATTCTCATCGATCAATTTTTTTCATTTAATGATTTTTTTGACATAAAAAATATTAATAAATATTTGAATGATTTTGACAATAAAATGAACGAGGCTGAAAATCTTGCCGATATTAAATGTCATCATTACACAAAACTTAATAAAATGTTGTCCAATTTCGACAAGGATTATCCTGATAATTCCTTCAATGACTCCATGCATAAATCCATACATTCCATCCTGGATAAAATTGCTGAGATCAAAAAATATTATTCCGCGCATTCGGATTTCTGGAATGCCGCAAAAATTAAAAATCCTATTCCTGCAGAAAAGGAAAATGAATTAATATGCAGAGCACTTGCAAATCAGCTTCGTGAAATGAACAAATTTATGCAGGAGCATGATAGTAATGAAATACTGACTAACGAAACAGAAAAATCAAGGTTTTTCAATGAACATCTTCGACCATTTATTAAAATAATTGGTGATAATCATCCATTGCATAAATCAATTCAGGGCTTATTAAATAATGAGAAAGCTGACATTTACAATACTCTCAAGAATGATGCACTCGAGCTTGAAAGCTATGCCAGATTGCATACAGCTGATAAACCGCCAGATATTATTTTCTGCAATTCCTTCGCTAATCATCTTGTTGCTCAGGCAGACATGGAAATTAAAATCTTTGCCCCATCAGAAACCAGACTTGACGAAATTTGGAAAAAATGTAATGAACATTACGCAAGAATGCAAATTGTTATTGGAAGTCAGTCAAACCCTGGTCCGGATGAAGCAAAATCCTTGTATGACAATATTACAGAATTGGGAAATACTATTACTGCTCTTAAGTCTGCTCCCCGTGGTTCACAAGAAATTGCAACCTATGCAAATGGCAAAAGCAAATATATCAAACTTGACAAGAGCACACTTAGTGAAAATATTTGCATCATCAAGGATGAATTATCAAAATGCAAGCCAGCCAATCATGACAAGTCAGATGAAGCACCACATGAAGTAATGGTTTGTACCAGGGATATAATTAGCGATAAAGATCCGGCAATGAAGTCACACAAACGCAATATCGACAGACCTGTCAATAATAATGAATTTAGAATTGATCCGCATCTCTTTGTGGGGCCTGATAGGATTAGCATTGGATCTGGTGTTGGCAATGCCAATGGTAAATGTATTGGCTTACTTTCCTTCTCAGCAAAAAAAATTAAGGATTTAAGTAACAGGGATTGCCTGATAGTAGCTGCCATTTTTTTACGCAAATATTATGCCAGTCTAAACTGGGCTGAAAAATTGTCGCGATTTACCCCGCCGAAAAATTGTCCTCAGAATATTGCAAGAGCCATGCTTGCGTACTGGAAACTTTCAGGTGAATTTAGTGAATATCCAAAACCAGATTTTTCAAGCATATCAGTAAAGTTCAAAACAGCAGCTGAGCAAATGCAATATGAAAATGAAATGGAAGGTTACTCGCGTGAATCAGCAGTGAAAGCCGAAATTTCCAAATCCACCGATTATCTTCTTTCTGCCAAGGAAAAAATTGAACATGAAGTCAATGAAAAATTGCAGATTACTACCTTGGTGAACAACCATTCAGCTTTTTGGGCAGCTTCCCGCTGCAGGGAAGAAGAATCAGCTTTGAATCCCTCCGTGAGGCAGGCTCAATTAGCATATTAATGCCTTGCTTGCACTTGATGTCGTGAAATATGCTGCCGATGCTACACTTCCATTGATTAAATAAGGGGGCGATGGTAACGTAACTACTCGCTCCGTCATTGCGAGGGCGTAGCCTGTGGCAATCTAGCTTTTAAGGCCTAAGCAAAAGCTGGATTGCCACAGGCTACGCCCTCGCAATGACGGAGCGAGTAGTTACCTTCTAACAATTAGTCTTACTCATTCCCTCGAACGATTAGAGAAGAATCAATGAGAAAATGGTTAATACTTTTTACAATTTGCTTAGCCTGGTCATTGATGTGGATAGACTTCACAGCCGTTAATGTTGCCTTGGCACCGATCGCCAATGACCTGCACACCTCTTTAGGCACACTACAATGGGTCATTACTTCTTATACATTAGCCTCTGCTGCCTTAATGGCCATTGGTGGCCGCTTGGGAGATATGTACGGTCATCGTCATTTATTTATTATCGGCACCTTTGTATTTGTCATTTCTTCAGCACTTGCTGGATTCGCTCCAACAGCATCATTGCTCATCTTGAGCCGGGTGGGCCAAGGTGTTGGGATTGCTTTAGTCGTCCCTATTACAACCGCGCTAGTGTATTTAACATTTGATAAAAAACAAACAGGCTTGGCATTAGGCTTTTTAACAGCAACGACAGGTATATCAATGGCCATTGGTCCAACAGTAGGCGGCATATTAATTACTTATCTAAATTGGCGCTGGGTCTTTTTTATTAATATACCAATTGGTCTATTTGCAATAATGATGGCATTCATTTTGATTTCCAAAAGTGAAAAAAATAAAATAATAAAAATAGACTTTCCCGGTATCATGGCTCTTTCTGCAGGTTTAGTATGCTTTTTGTTAACGTTGAATCAAATTCCTCAATGGGGATTGTTTTCGTTAAATTTCTGGATGGCAATTATTTTTTCTTTATTATTGCTAGTGATATTTATCATTATTGAAACCCGGAGCAGGGAACCGCTTATTCATGTGGATTTATTGACACACAAAACTTTGATTGGTGTCATCACATTAAGAACATGCGTTCAGTATGTTTTCTTTGTTTTTATGTTTGTAATCAGTTTGTATATGCAAAACATTTTGGGATTTAATGCTGATAAAGCTGGTTATTTTTTATTAGCGTCTACAATTATTTTAGGAGCACTTTCGCCTTTTGCTGGCCATTTAATGAATTATTTTTCATTGCGTTTTCTCATTGCCGGCAGCTGTCTGATTTTAGCATTTTCGTTAATAGCATTAATTTATGCTGCTCAAACACAGGAAATAATATATTTATTTATATCTCTGATATTATTCGGCATAGCTTTTGCCATTCATTTTCCAACAACTAATCTTGCAGTTTTACAAATCGCGCCACCCCATCAATCAGCATTAGTTACTGGCATGCTATTTACAATGGCATTTGCAGGTGCGTCAGCAGGGATAACCTTATCAAGTTCATTACTTAATAGCCTGAGTAATTATAAAGTTACGCAATTGCTAACAATGACAAATCTCAGCTTGGGGAATGAACAAATATATTCAGTCCAGACTATTGCATCGGGTGCGCAATCATTAAGTAAAATATTCGCTATCTTGCCAGCCAATATAGCCAATGAAGGGAAATTAATTGCTCAACAAGGATTTGTATTTTCATTTTCAGGGGTGCTATTTATTTGCTTATTTTTAGCGATTCTTGCGATGTTTATAGCTATTTTAACATTGAAAAACGTGAAAAATAAAGTAACTCCGTCATTGCGTACCTATATTTTAGATATATGAACCTTATTGAAGCCAAGTTCACGTTCTAATACGATTTTTAATGCAGTATAAATCTTCGCTAAAGTACCATCGTCGAGTGCTTTCTGATTCGTCTTGTAGACATCCTCAAGCGATTTGGTTTTCAATAAAACAGCAAATAGATCTTCAACAGCAGCAAGTTTATCTGGCCTTGCAACACCCCATTCGAAATCTATAGGCATTGAGAATCCTAATAAAGTCGGATTATATTCATTTTCTCTCGCATTTAGTTCTGATTTATAAATTTTCAGGATACAAAAAAGAATATTTTTCTGAATTTCTGGAGTCTCATGATCAAGAGAAAGACATTCATTGATTCCATCTCTGATTGATTTTTCGTCACGTAAAAATGAAAATGATCCGACAAAACTAGCTATTTTTTCTGAAGGTAAATATAACTTGAGGTGAAACAAATTAACACGATTCTTGATAAGATTTATTAAAAACTCATTATCTAATGAGTTTAAAAAATTTCTCCATTTTTCATGAAGAATATATATAGGACGAGATAAATCACTAGTTTCCTTTATAAGACTTTTCAAAAAATTATTACCGCCTAGCAATTCTATACAGCGATCTTGGTACTTTTCATCTATATTTTCGAAAAGCTTACCTAAACCATCAACATTTTCTATGGGATAAATCTCTAACAAACGTTTTAAATCAGAATCATCATGCACAAGGTTAATGAAAAAATAAGCCAGTGCGGCCTTTTGTGTAGTTGTATAACTCTTACCTCGAAAATTTGAAAAATCATACCATCTATCGGCAGGCAGTATTCCCTGTATAAATAAATTACGAAAATCAAATAAATCATCAACAGTATGGATAATCTTTTTTACAAACGTGGATTTTTTATACTCGTTTTTGAAACCTAAAAATGAATCCACAAAACTGTTCCATCTCTCGGTGGACATTATCTTTTGGAAGCTAATCAAATCAGAAATATTTCTTATAGAATCTTCTAAAGCATTTTCATTTAATGAATTTACAATAATTCGCGACTTTTCTTTAGGAAAAATATTCAGCAAGTCAAAAACCTGAGGTATATAAGTACTACTGGAATGAATTTTATGTGTAAATATGGTATCGAAATGATGGAAATCATTAGCTGTATTATTTATATGACTTACAAGTTTTTTTATAAATTCATCATTTAATGAATCAGAAAAACTATTCCATTTTTCTTGAGGTAGTGTCATTTTAAAAGTATTTAAATCATTAATGCTTTTAGTAAGATTTCTTAAAAATGTATTATCCAAAGAATTCGCAAATTTATTCCATTTTCCTTGAGATAGCTCTTCTTTAAGTTTATTTAAATCATTTACATTTTTTATAGAACCACTTAAAAAAGAATTATCCAGAGAATCTTCGAAATTATTCCATTTTTCTTTAGGTAGCACTTCTTTAAGATTATTTAAATTATAAGTAACTTGTGTAAGCTTACTTAAAATTGTATTGTCCAGCGAATCTACAAAATTTTCCCATTTTTCTGGAGGTAGTGCTTTTTTAAGTTCTTTTAAATCATCAATGCTTTTTATAAGATTGCTTAAAAAGTTATTATCTATGAAACTATTGAAAACGACATTAATTTGTTCGGCAGAAAGGTAGTTAAGTATCCTGCAAAAATCCTTTGCATTTTTGGGGTAATGCAGCATAGGAAATACTTGTTTCGGCTGATTCCCCACCTCTCCGTTATAGAGACGATTTAACCAATTCAATTGCTCTCGAAGTTCAATAGGATAGGAGTCGCGTTTAAGTGCTTGCGTTGTAAAAACAGGGTTATTCGTATCATTTAACAACGTAAGTACTTGATCAAACATAGCATGGTAAAGGTGAGACCATTTCTCAATCGGTGTGGTTAATGCATGCAGCAATATTCGGTTGATATGATAAGGTGTAAGTGTGATCTCAGCATTATCGTCTTGAATATTGATGTTTTTCAGGGAGATTTTCTCTAGCCACTGATCATTTACTATAAAAAGCTTATCCTGGCTTAAACTCAAATTTAATATTTTTTTTAGCAAGCCGTCTTTGTCTTCCAATTCCGATGTAAAATATGCGGCAAAAAAGTTACTTATCCACTCACTGATTTTTTTTTCATTGGCAAATTCATCGGCTTGCGAAAGAAATTGTTTGAGAGTGGCAGCGTCTTCTTCAAGTAAAGGTTCTTGTTTATCCGCATTGGTAGTTTGGAGATGAGTTACATATTCTTGACAAATAGCATCTACTTTCTTAACCAGAGCATCATCATGTGATCGAATAATATCTCCATATGAAATTAAAGCTTTATGCGCTTTTGCCACTGTCATGAAATCAAGACATACTGCTTCTAAATGAGAAAATTTTCCATTGCCATTGTTGATTTGATCTTGCAATTTTTCTTGTGCCAAGTGATATGAAATGCTGGTTAAATTACTGATCAATTTGGCGTGCTTTTCTTTTAATGCATCAATGATAGATTTTGTAAATTTTTTATCACTACGTTTAATTAACTTCGTTGTTCCATTAGACGCCTCTTTAGGAAAATCCAGGCTATTAAGAAGAGCGGCATCAGATATAATTTTATTAAATTTCCAAATTATTCCATCTCCCTTGGAATCACCATAAACAATAAATCCCTCTGGTGTCTGTATTACAATGGGAGTTTCATTTCTCCGTGCATTATCTAAAATAAATTTATTTATTGATTTCTCATCATCTACGGTCATTAATAAAATGTCACACCCGAATTTCCCGGAAAACAACGCCTCCAGGCAAGCTGCCATGTCAGGATTAAACGCGGCTGGCGACAATGAACACAAATAATTTATTATCTCTTCACTATTAACTGATAATGTTTCCATTTCTGTACTGGGAGACATTTTAATATAAGGTTGAAAGGGAGCCAGGCTTTTGTCAGTGAGCACAGTTGGCAATAAGGGAGCCAGGCTTTCTTCAGTGCGCGCAGTTTGCAATACCTGAGCAGCGGCTTCTTTAATGATAGCTTTCATTCCCTCTGGAATAAGTTCTCCTGAAACTTGCCTGACCCACTGTGCAAGATAGCTATAATAAAGGTACTGATAATAAAGGTTCTTGTTGTTTTCACTTATTATGCTAGTCACTGGTTCAAGGGTCGCCACAGCACAAGCTGCCAATGCAAATTTAAATCGCATATACTGATGAACATCTTCTGCTGTTACATTTTTTTCGCCTATACTCGTTCTTAATCCAAATATGCCTAATTTGGTTTCAGGTAACTGTAAATGTGGACTAGGACTAGGGTTATGTTCTATTGCACTGTCTTGCGGTTGCCGGTTATACATGATTTCACTCAAGGATTGGAGTTGGCTTTGAATTTTTTGGTAGGCGGGTTTCTGGAATATTTTAGGTAAAGGAGGGTAATTTCTTTCTTCCTGATTCATCATAGGCAACTCAATGGGGTTAATCAGTACCGCTAATGCAGCAATAGCGTCTTCTCTTGACAATTCAAAGAAGGGCTCAAGTAAGTCGTTGACAATTAAATCAATTTGGCTACGATGAAATCGGTTATGCATAAAAATTTCTCCTCATTTTGCTGCTTCATTAGCTATTTTTTGTAGTCTTATTAATATTTGTTTTATTATAATCCATATTTCCCTGCGATGTTAATCGAACAATATCTGAATGATTCCATCAGTGGTTTCGATTTTTCCGTCTCGATTTAATCACAAGATGCCAACATTAAAAAAATTAAAACCTGTTTATATTAATCGGCGGTAACTACTCGCTCCGTCATTGCGAGGGCGTAGCCCGTGGCAATCCAGCTTTTTTGCTTCGTCACAAAAAGCGTTCCTCGCAATGACGATATTTTAAAGCTGGATTGCCACGGGCTACGCCCTCGCAATGACGGAGCGAGTAGTTACAATCGGCGGATATTAAAGTTCTTCCGGCCATTGCATTGCAGCATGAAGTACCGTTCCTGTTCCTTGTCGCTGCCCCAACTGTTTAACCAATCAGAAACATTTTGATGTCCGATAAATTTAGCTTTTTTACTGTTTGCTTTTTTAACAGATTTTTCAATAGCTTTCACTTGCCATGCTTGTGTTTCTAGATAATATTCGATAGCTTCAGCAGCTAAAAATGATTTAGTACGGCCTGTAGAATTTGCTAAATCTTCAAGCTGATCGCGGGCTTTTGATGGTACCCTGATGCTTAGGGTAACAGCTGGTTGTGATGTGTTGTGTGAGTGTGGCATAAATTCTACCTTATTAAGAATACAACGTATACGTTGTAATATGGCATGTAATTCAAATATTACAATATTGTGTATTCTTATGAAATCGGTATTGCTATTCTGGGTTTTGGGTGCAATATGGACATGCAAAAAAATTTCAGCATAAGCTTTGAAACGCAGGAATTTAAGTATTTAAGGAATCCTTAACAAAGCTTAACTTAATAAAACTTATGAAGTTATTGTGTAAGGTTCAAAATAAAACACGAGGAGATTACTATGGCGGATTCACGTTATCTATTTGAAATAAACTTGGCTAATGCAAACTCTAAGTATACGAATGATCAGGGCAAGATAGTGGTGACCTTTATAGATAAGGGTAGCGCTGAAATTTTCGCCATATTTATATCTAAATGTTATCAGGTAGAAACTCTGTCACATGGTTGTACTGTAACTCTTCCCCAAAACCTGGATAAAATACTTGAATCTGATCATGGAAAGTGTTGGACAAAAATACAAAGTTTAAACCCACAATCTACACAACCTGCTATTGCTGTTCAACAGCCATCTCAAAATCAAGTACATGTACTGCCTCCAATCACCACATTCATAAATAAAACTCTACCCAAAGTAAAATCATCTGACCACGGTAAGCTGGGAGTAATACTCGTAAGAGCTAATGGAGATAGCGTAAAGATCAATCAGAAAAACCTCCAAACTCCCTGGGGAATTCGACTCCCACGGCAATATGATAATAATAGTGACCCTCAATATAAAAATTATTACCAGCCAAAATGGGACGGTTGTGATTTGCATGCTGACGATGACATCGCAGCAAAACAAATACTGGGATATGAATGCGGGGCAGGATATTCAAAACTTGATGATCGAGAAAAACTGAATAAGTTATTACAACTTAAAGAAATTGTTAGCGAAATGAGAAAGAAATTTGATCTTAATGACGTAACAGGGAAAGAAGAACAGGTTAATAAGTTAAAATATTTATTGAATGATTATACTAAAAGCTATCCTGACGTTAAGCCGACTACTTCAGGACTCTATGCTTTTGAGGACAAAGAAATTTATAGAGCGAGAAGATATGCTTATTTTAAAAAAATGCATGATAGAAACTATAAGGTGCTTTTGATTCAGGAAATATCAGGCCAGGATTTCGATGATTATAAAAAAATAGATCTTGAAGAAGCGAAGCGATTCGGTTTTACAATAACTGAGGATACACATGACACTGCAATTTTCGTGAATGATAATATTGAAATTACCAACACTGCTAATCGGCAAGCAGTTGAGGCAATATTAGATCCAATTGCGCAAGTTTTGCGACATAAACTTGTCGAAACCAAAAACGAGATTTATATTAGTTTTCATGCTGGTAAAAGCTTACGACATAATGTCCTGGTATCGAAATTAATTGATCTGAAAAATTCAAAAAACATCGATAAACCAATCATCATTGGCGGCGATTTAAATCGGGTGAAAGAAATTGTTACTGAGATTAATAACATGCTAATAAGTTCAGAAATAGATTTTCTCGACAGAAAAACACGAGGCATATCGAATGAATTCGAAACACGTGATGTAATGGGAATAGTTGTTCCTGTTGGCTGCAACGTGATGAATAAACCGAAGAGTTTTGAGAAAGTTCATCCTCCTGGCCTGAAAAAACATATAGCCGGGAAAAAAGAACCAACCCTCCATCAGATACAGCTTGCAAGCCTGGGTTTATGGGGACCGGCGAAATCATTATTTTTTGATTGCAGAAACGTTCAATTATATGGAGTGATTAATGAGCAACATCTTTTCCATGATCTTCAGGAAGAAGGGTATCGATTTCGAGATACAAATAATAATGTAATTGTTGGATTGTTAAAAGATGGAAAGCAAATAAGAATTGCTCAGCCTGATAATTCAAAGAATCTAATGAAAAAAGAGGAAAATAAAGAGTATCAAAGTTCTTTTGAGGAATGTTTGACTTCTGCTTGCCAAAAAGTGGCGGCTGTATATGTTGACAAGTTCTTTTTTACTAACGAAGTCAAAGTACAATTTGGGAAGGTTGAAGTAAGTGGAAGTTTTTTAAAGATGGGACTATTGATTGAGTTTCAGATTGGATTGATGGGATGCAGCAATGAGGACGAAGTCAAAATTTACCGCAAACAATTTTTAGATAAAAATATACCTAATAGCAATCAAAAATATGATGATATTCTTTCTTCCAGACAAGGATTACTTACTTACTTTTCCAGCAGCGAAGAACCCAGCTCTGCAAAGATAGCAATTGATACATTAATAACTAATTATATAAAGGAGACTCTTTATGCTTCAAAGAGGCTTATTTGATCAACGACATGCCATACCTGCTATGCAGTTTTTATTTTCCTTCAGGCATGGAAAAAATTCCTGCAGAATACACAAAGTTTTTCACTTCACCAAAAGATGAATTTCAAAAGGAAGTTAAATTCCTATTTGATTCGAAAGAATGTTTATCGCGATTACTTGCCATTATTGAAACAGAAAAAAAGGAATTTCAGGAGTGTCTCGCGGTCATTAAACCGATTGAAAAAAAACCTGATGCAGAGGAATTTATTAAGGAGCAAGAAAAGGGTACTAAATTAATTAATACAACTTCTGCATTTTTTCAGCAGAAAGCACCCACACAATGGAAAGAATATCCACAAAATCTTGTGGCACAGAGTCCTACCTATGCAGGGCATCATATAAAATTTTTTACACTGCCACAGAATGACCCTGCCGCACAACAACAGGCAAGTGAGTTTGCGAATCATTTAATAAAAGAAGGCTTTTCTGCTGAACAAAGGAATGCAAAAGGTAAACCTTCGATTATTGTGGATTTGACGACATCATCGCTTACCATGTAAGTCTCCGGGTAGAATGAAAAGCTGGCGTTTTGGATTACAAGGAGTTATAAATATGCACTGTTTCAAATCAAAATGACGATTGCACTTATTACTTGAATCCGCCAGGTTCAAATTAGAAATGGTTCCGGTAATCCCTCTTACCGGCCTCAGTAAACACTTACCAAGAGCCAAGGCCAGTTTTCATGGCATTGATATAATCCCAGGAGCTCTGTTGACCTAACTCTTGCGCACCAATAGCCCATAAAAATAACCCGCCATAATTATCAGCTTTTATAAATTGACCCAGCGAAGTTATTGTTGCAAGTGATGTAGCAGGAGGATTTCCGCCGCATTCATACACCTGTATACCAAAAATAATTTTTTGTTTGGGAACCCCTGCCTGGTTAAACATGTTTAAAATATTTTCTACGAGATCATGGCGAGAGTAAAAGTCGGCAATACAAGTATTATATGACATGATATTCACTGCAGAAATTGCATTCATTGCTTCGCTGTCGAGGAAAAATGACGCCATCGTTCCTGTGTAGGCGGATCCTGCATCAGGCATGCCGTTAACTGATCCTGCGGCATTCCAGCCTACAGTAATCATGATTGCAATTGATTTATCTTTTGATTTAGGATCATTGTCCAAGGAAGTTCTTAAAATTTTAACCAGGCTTGCCAGGTTAGCAGAAAATTTCTGATTAGCAGCAGTGTCATAACTCCACCAGTTTTCTATATCCAGATCTACACCATCAAAAGAATATAATTTAATATTATCTTTTATTTCACCAACCATGACCAATCTAATGTTTGAAAAAATGTAAATATAGCCCATAACCGCGTTTTTGCAAATCCTTTACTGGAATGAATTCAAGCGCAGCTGAATTCATGCAATATCGTTTATGTGTAGGTGGTGGTCCATCATCAAATAGATGTCCCAGGTGAGACTGGCCATGTTTTGAAATAACTTCGGTTCGCGGGATAAATAAACTATTATCTGGTCTCAAAACAATATTGTCCGGTTCAAGTGGCTTGGTAAAACTCGGCCAGCCTGTTTTTGAATCGTATTTATCTAACGAGCTAAATAGCGGTTCTCCAGAAACAATATCTACATAAATCCCAGGTTCTTCATTATTCCAGTATGCATTTTGATATGGCGGTTCCGTAGCTTGTTGTTGAGTCACTTTATATTGCAATGGAGTTAATCGTTGCCTTAGGACAGCATCATCTGGCTTTTTATAGGGTGAATTATTTATTGCCGCAGCAACATCACAAACTGCCATCAAGCTAATAAATAGTGCAACACCAAGATGAAATTTGATCATGCGTTTTCCAGTCATGCCAGGGAAATGGCGGCTGTTTTTCATAAGCACTCCATCAATAGAAATTATATTGTTTAAAATCAATTAAAAATATCTTGCACAAGCTGGTAACCAGTATAACAGGCAACTCCCCATATGATGAGTGCTGATATTTTATTTATTATCCTGATAAATGAACCTGATGAATCCATTCTATGTATAAAATGTCCTGTCAATGACAAGATGATGAACCAGAAAAATGAAACAAGAATACAGGCAATTGTATAGGAAATTCTTTCATTGCCTGTAAAATTTAATGAATTGCTACCAATTACGGCCACAGAATCAATGATGGCATGAGGATTTAATATGGAAACTGAAAGAGCAAAAACGATTTGCCGTTTTGGCGATAATGCTTTTATTGCTGATGTATCTGATTGCGAGGAACTGTTCCATGTACTAAAACCCATATATAAAAGAAAGATAAAGCCTGTAATAAATATAAGTGTTTTTAGCCATCCTATTGTGAGTACAATAACCGATACACCTGCTACAGAAGCGATTATTAAAATGGTATCGCATATGAATGCTGTTAGCACGCAGGGCATGGCATAACGCAGCTTAGGCTGGATCGCCCCCTGGTTGAATATAAAAATATTCTGTACGCCTAACGGGAGGATCAGTCCAAACGCAAGTATTACACCGTAAATAAATGCTTGATTCATGATATTCACCTCCAACATTTTTTCGAATATTTTTAATAATATGGGTTTAAGTTGACCAGGCGGTTTGTGGTACCTTTTGCAGAATCCCCTTTAATAATCGATAACCTACAAATATATTTACATTTTATAATATATTAATTCCAATATGATATCACATGATTTGAGGTATTAAATATGATCCGGGTGGTTATTAGTCTTGCCAAAGATGATAAAATCTGGCTACAACATGTTGCAGAAGATCAGCACGTATCCATGGCTGAAGTCATTAGATTGGCTATAGAGCGTTATCGGGATGAAATTCAAACTACTCCTGCATGTTCATTGCACCAGATTTTATTAAAAACCAGGGGAATCTGGAAAAAACCGATGGTCTTGCATATCAGCGAAAAATTAGATCTGAATGGGACAGGAAGTGATGAAAGTTCTTCTGGATTCTGTGCTTCTGATTGATCATTTTAATGGAAAAAAACGTAAATTTATTGTAATACCTTACCAGATTTAGGCCCCTAAGCCTTCCTGTACAAAATGATATACTCTGCTTTATGCTATTTCCCGGGAGATAAATAACGCCTTTCTTCCTGCTCTGCTGTCTCAGGAAATTTTTTTAGTTCCTGTTGTTTTGCATCTATTATACATTGAGCCAGATTCTTCGGTGAAATAGAACCCCATGATTCCTCCAGGCATGAACATTTTTCTGATAGCGAGTTGATTCCACCAGCCCCAAGTATCTTGTAAGTCAGGGCAGTGCAACTCAACTGGCCTCCCTTTCCCGATTCTGGATTTGTTTTTTCTGGCACGAAATTCCGGGATCGCAGTGCTTCATACTCCGTGTTAATTTTATTAGTATCCAGGCTGTAAAATGTTTCCTGAATATCGGGTACAGTCGTAGTCGGCCACTTGCTTGCAAGTTCCCTGGTTTGAACAGAAGCATGCCCAGCATCATTATCCGTGGCTATCCATAATCTGACCGTTGTCCAGTTATTTCTGTAGAAAACGCTATTAAAAAAATTCTGAATTCTTTGCATATATTTTCCTAATATTGATCCATCGTAACTACTCGCTCCGTCATTGCGAGGGCGTAGCCCGTGGCAATCCAGCCTTTGCTTTTTAATTAGGCTTTAAAAGCTGGATTGCCACGGGCTACGCCCTCGCAATGACGGAGCGAGTAGTTACGATGGATCATGCTGTGCCAATTGTGGCAATGAATTATAGTTATCAATTCAAGAAAGTAAAGAAATGTTCATTACACTTCATATCAATGCTAAACTTCATTGAAAAGCCGCCAAATTCACGTTCAATCAAGTGAGCAAATTGAATCGTTGTATAATCTTCCAGGTAATCTCCAATAGCCTGTATTCCTATGGGTAAACCATTTTCTGCATGAGCAATCGGTATGACGGTTGCTGGCAATCCAAAAAGAGTTGCAATACTTATCCAGGCATATTGATCGTTATATGGAAATAATTTGCCATCAATTTCAATTTGTCTTGTCCCAGGATCTGAATGATCATGACGAAAGGCAGGTGTTGGTGTGACAGGACATAAAATAATGTCAAATTCCTTAAAAAGTTCACGCCATTGCTGACATAACATTGCCCTGATGCGGGTTTTCATCATCCAGTCACGATAGGACATTGCACAACCACGCAGAAAACAGGCTTCGATACTTGAATCATTATCCATTAATTTTTTGGCAGCAATTGTGTAGTGCTGATATTCATCAACAGGAAATCTGCCAGCAACAAATGCAGCAAAAAGTTCCACATAAATTCGCGTAATTTCAGCGAGGACTGGGACAATTTTGGTATCACGTGAAATGGTCATGCCAGTCCTCACAAGATTTTCGGCTAAATCATCAATTGATTTCTGGATAAGCGTGCTTGTGGTACAAAGAGGATGAGTATCAAGTATCAGGACACGAAAATTTTTAATCTCATTATGTCTCGCAGCTGGCAAGGAGAGTTTATAAGCTTTTCCATCCCAGATTTCATCAGGGCGAGCCAGGATTTTTAATGCCAGGGCAAGATCAGTGGCAGTTCTTGCCATCGGACCAGCAACTGCAAAATCAGTAACCGGATGTGGTGATGGCGGACTGGTGGGCGGCCCACTACCACGCAAGGGCAGCAGATTAGCGCTTGGTTTATGCCCGAATATTCCACAATAATGCGCTGGAACGCGCACCGACCCTGCAAGATCTGAACCAAGTTCCAGGGATACAAAACCAGCTGCGAGTGCGGCAGCTGAACCTCCAGATGATCCGCCTGGAGTAAAATTGATATCCCAGGGATTATTTGTGGTCCCATAAATATCGTTATAGCTCTGCCAATCCATCAGCATGTATGGCACATTCGTTTTGCCAATAATAATTGCACCAGCTTGCTTAAGACGTGCAATCAAAAGGGCATCTTCTTTCGGCATCCAGTTTTTATACTCTGGATTACCCCAGGTTGTTGGAAGCCCGGAAACATTAAAAGATTCCTTGACTGTTATCGGAAGTCCAAGCAAAGGTTTGTTTTCACCTCTTGCAATTGCTGCATCAGCTGCCTTGGCTGCCAGGCGTGCCTGTTCAAAATCACGCACAACTACAGCATTGATTTTCGTATCCAGGGTTTCAATGCGTGCAATCGTTGCTTCAAGTAATTCAAGCGAGGAAATTTTTCCATCAAGCATGGCAGAAACAAGTTCTGAAGCGCTTTGATAAGATAAATCTTTGTCATTGCTGGTGGACATACTGGTCTCCCCTGCTTTATCCAAGGCTGGGCAGAGTATAACAAAGCATTAGTTAATCGTGGTAGTCTTATGCAGAACCATTTACAGTGATGGGTCTGCGAGCTTCCTATGTAGCAAATGACAAGTTTAGTTTCATCATTGGCTTGAATAATGGCTGGGATAATATTAGAGATACCGGCCGCAAAAAAACAATTGAATTAGGCGCTTCATATGTTTTCAACCCGGCATTTTCACTTGCATCTTATATTTATTCGGGTCAGCAACGTATTGCTGATAGAACATCCAGCGGCCCTGCAGGTTGGCGAACGCTCATTGATTTGATAGCGACAATCAATGTTACTGAGAAGTTAACCTTAATAGCGAACTATGATGGCGCTCTACAAACAAAAGCCGCACTTCCTGGCGGCAATGTTGCGGAAGCGGTTTGGCAAGGCCTTGCTGGCTATATCAATTATAAATTTTCTGATAAATGGTTAACATCGCTGCGCGGAGAAATTTTCTCCGATAGAAATGGATATCGCACCGGAGTAGCCCAGTCCTGGAAAGAAATAACGTTAACGCTGGGCTTCACAGGTATTAAAAATCTTGTATTGCGTGCTGAAACACGACATGATTTTTCAAATCTTGATTCATTTGTTTCTTCTAATGGGATTGGGGTAGGCAGTAATCAGCAGTCTTATGCGCTTGAGGGTATTTATCAATTTTAATTTTTTTGCAGGCCCAGGATGAAAACACCCCTGATAAGACACCACTACATTCCAGAAATTATTCAGGCAGCTTCAGGTCTGAATGGCAAAGGAAAAATAGAAAAATCGAAAAGTCATTATACCTATTTGAACATAGATAATGCCTTTATTCTTGATTCATTTCCTTTCTTGCAGAGGCTGGATAAAAATATCATCATGCCGAATTATTTTGCGGGTGAAACGATGGGAGCACATATTACTGTCTTTTATCCAAATGAATGCCGGCAAATTCATCAGACTGATCTGGGTAGCGAGCATGAATTCAGGGTAAAAAATATCGTTTCAGCAGAAATAGGCCAGAAGGTATATTATACACTTCTGGTGGAATCTCCCTCCTTGTTACAATTAAGAAAAAAATATCGATTGCCAGAAGTATTGTGTTTTAAGGGATATGCAATAGATTTGCATATTACAATAGGCGTAAAAATGCTGCTGCCTGTTTCCTCAGCATAAATTTTTATAGCTGCTCTTTCTGGCCATTCTGATAAACCAGCCATGCTTGCCCATAATTACAGGATATATTTTCCTGTGGGAATGATTTTTTAATTTCATTAATGTCAACTTTTCTCCCTACTCATCGAGCGTATTAAACTGGGTAGAAATATCTCCAGTTAACTCAGGATGATCAACAATATCCAGCATCATGGGGGATGCCCCAACAGATAAATCAAATTTGTTCAAGGAAACTTTTACCATATTAGGACTGGTGGTTGATACATAATAATAAACGCGATGTGTTAGATCACCAACGACTTGCCAGATGGTGTAACTCATCAGGGGCCGCTCCTCTGAATAAGGCTGAGCAACATTTCGCATAATGCTCAGAATAGAAAACACCTCATCATCTATGGATTTTGCCAAAGGTAAATGTTGATTGTAGTAAGTCGCACGGAAAAATCTATCATTTGAAAATGTAGTACCCGGCAATGATTTTTCACCACCAAATCCTGCATATTTCTTTAAATTTTCTAATTGTAAATCATAAGTCGGAGAGTTTGTTAATGTTGCATTACCATTGCCAGTGTAGACATGTGGAACACCATTCACATATTCAACAACAGCAGAATCACCCTGAGCATCTTCCATGGCTAGATGTAATTTCACATTAGTTCCAATACTGGGTAAGGTAGGAGCTTCTAATTCATAACCTGGCTTAAGTGCAGCCTGGACAGCTTCTTTTACATTTTCGAATTGATCAAGATAATATTGAGCCCACATGGCGATAGACATACCTTGTATATTTGCATGTCGTTTGCCGTAATCAGATTCATTCAGTGATAACAAGTGCACTGCAAAACCATGCTCATTTATTCCTTCTGCTGTTAGATCCTTATATGCGGTAACAACCATACTGCCATATTTTGAAACCCATTGTATTGATGAACCTTCCAAAGACAAGCCGGAACGTGGCATGCCACGCGGATAAACTCGTATTTGTTGCTGCATTTGAACTGGCCAATCCATGTTTCGCCCTATCATTACAGCCTTTGGATCGATGTGGACTATTCGCGTGCATGCAAATCCATCGCATGAAAATAATGACAATGTACTGGTGAATATAACAAATATAATTGCAAGAATATTTTTCATACTATTTCTCCTATAGGCTGATCTTAAGTTATACAGCGATAATGAGCTGCATAGTTTTAAATTATTTCAGAAGAATTGATATAGTACTTTAGTGCAAAAAACAGCTTGATTTTTGACAAGGTTTAAGGCATAAAATTCAGATTATTATTAAAGACGCAAAACAAACTCCCGGATAAATCATGCAGAACCGAAGCGCAACTAACCCTATAAACATGCTCCTTACTCACCCTGGATTTCTTTATCCGAAAGATATCGAACAAATTTGTCAGCCCGTAAAATCACTTGGGATCGAATATTTTTCCCATGTCATGATAGATGAAAATGGTCAATTTTCGGCTATTGGGACTTGTCCACAGTATGCTGAACTCTATTTGAAAAAGAAATATTACAATTTTGATTTTCATCGATCTCCCCAGCATCAGGACCAGCGCTATATCATTTGGGACAATATACCCAGAGACCCAAAACTAAATGAAATGCATGAAGATTTAAAGAACTTTTCACTTGGACATGGTTTTACGATATCGTATCAGGATTTAAAATCCTGCCAGCATTATTATCATTTTGCTGCGACATTAGGTAATGAGAGTATTAATAATTCTTATCTGCGTAATCTGGATTCATTAAAAATGTTTATTTTATATTTTAATGAAAAAATTAATACAAATTACGAATTAAAAAAATCCCATGATATTAAAATAATCATGAATAAAAATGATAAAAATAATTTTCACGATGAAAATGAAAATAAGATATCTCTTCCAATAAATCGTATTTATTTTTCCTATGATGTTTATCTCACCCTGCGTGAATTCCAATGTTTGCACTGGTTATCAAAAGGCAAAACAATAGAGGAAATTTCCCTGATTTTATCAATTAGTGCGCGCACGATGAAAATACATATTTCTAACATGAAAAATAAATTACGCTGCAAAAGCCTTTTTCAGCTGGGACTTGCTTATCAGGCGTGGAAGGAAATAAACATGAAAAATCCAGTTTTCTCACTACTGTAACTACTCGCTCCGTCATTGCGAGGGTTAACGGAGCTTCGTCGTTGCGAGCCGCTTTTTGGCGAAGCAATCCAGTTTTTGATTCCTGCTTTAATGCAAAAGATGGATTGCTTCGCCAAAAAGCGGCTCGCAACGACGAA